>JACLAA010002267.1_pt1:20000-53671 | contig 53671 bp, 35 predicted proteins | sample 8027891 | NCBI WGS metagenome assembly JACLAA01 (sample SAMN15724900, study PRJNA655200) | protist metagenome | isolation source: fluorescence activated cell sorting (FACS) single amplified genomes of... | place: Spain: Blaines Bay Microbial Observatory, Mediterranean Sea | collected... | reverse complement strand
AAACCTTAGCATTCCTGATTCCGTGTTGCGAGCTTCTATACCACGCTAAGTTTATGCCCAGAAATGGATGCGGAGTGATGGTTCTCTCGCCCACTCGCGAACTGGCCATGCAAATCTATAGCGTTGCGCAACAACTCATGCAAAAACATTCTCAAACCCATGGATTGTTGATGGGTGGAGCCAATCGACGAGCGGAGGGTGAAAAATTAATTAAAGGGGTAAACCTTCTCGTTGCCACGCCAGGCAGATTACTCGATCACATGCAGAATACTCGTGGTTTTCAATACAATTCGTTGAAAGTATTTGTCATGGATGAAGCAGACCGCATGCTCGATATTGGTTTCGAAGAGGAGATGCGTACGATTGTGAAAATGCTTCCAAAAGACCGTCAATCGATGTTATTTTCCGCTACTCAAACCACGAAAGTCGAAGATTTAGCGCGTTTAAGTTTGAAAACGCCTTTATACATTGGAGTTGATGATTCAAGGGCCGTCTCTACTGCTTCCGGAGTTGAGCAAGGTTATTGTGTCGTTCCGTCTGAGAAGCGCTTTTTGCTCTTATTTACATTTTTAAAGAAAAATTTGAAGAAAAAGGTGATGGTTTTCTTTTCGTCATGTAATTCAGTCAAATATCACGCGGAGTTATTGAACTACATAGACATACCGGTTTCTGATATACACGGTAAACAGAAGCAGCAGAGGAGAACAACTACATTTTTTGAATTTTGTAAAGCTGATAGAGGCATTTTGTTGTGCACGGATGTTGCGGCGAGAGGATTAGATATTCCAGATGTTGATTGGATAATACAATACGATCCGCCGGACGATCCGAAAGAGTACATTCATAGAGTTGGGCGAACTGCTCGAGGAACCGACGGAAGAGGGCGCGCTCTGTTATTTCTCATTCCAGAGGAACTTGGTTTCTTGAAATATCTCAAGAATGCAAAAGTACCTCTGAATGAATATGAATTTCCACAGAAGAAAATAGCTAATGTGCAATCTCAACTTGAAAAATTGGTCGAGAAAAACTATTACTTGCACACATCTGCGAGAGATGCATACAGAGCATACATTTTAGCGTACAACTCGCACACTCTGAAAGATGTGTATAACGTTCACGCTCTCAATTTGGCTGCTGTGGGCTTATCTTTTGGATTCAGTCGCCCTCCCAAAGTGCAGCTGAATTTAGAATCAAAAGCGAGTAAAGGTAGAGGTAAAGTATCAAATGGTGCGCCTGGTAGTGATTATAGGAGGCAAAAAGGGACTGGTCACGGTTTTAGCGCGAGTAATCCGTACGGTAAGAAGAGTTCGGGAGACTCGAGACAATTCATTAGAGGATAAAAAACAAGACACCGCTGCTGCAGTTTATACCCACTAGACTTATAGTTTGATCTTATTATACAAAAAGTGTTGGGTTATGTTATATATGTTTACTCTCTAATTTTGCCCCTCTTTCTTTCTCTCTTTCTCTCTTTCTCCTGCGTTTATTCGTTTGGTTGTTCAAGGAGAGACATTTCTGCTCATCGGATTGACTGCTATTGGTTTCCCAGGTGCTCCTTCTCGTTCTACCCCATTTTGAAACGAAGCTTCCGTCGCGGCGAGCCATTCTGTGTTCGTAATCGTCGACGGAGTCGAGCCTGTGATTTGGTCGTTGTTGTTCATGTAAATAAAAACGAATGAAGAAGAAAGACATCGTGAGCAAAAGAGAGCACCAAAAGAAATAGAAATGATGAAAATGAAACAGATCTTGAGAAGGGTAAAAACCCACACGAAATCAAGACAAAAAGATTTTTCTCTCGCTCTCTCTTTCTCTCAGGGTATACCTCCAAAGATTTTTTGTACGTTTACGGCGTACAAGCACGCGCCACTCGCGGCAAACACAGTCGCCAATGAAGTGACAATCGGGCCAGCATAAGAAGGAGAAGGTTTCATCCTTTCGTCAGTGTAATTTTTGTTCCGTTTTTTTTGTGAAAACTCTCTCTTTGCACGCGTACACGCAGTTTTTTCCTTTTATCATCCGGCATCCGGGTGCCCAGCAAACGAAGAAAGAAGTCTCTCTCTCTCTCTCTCTTTGGAAAAGAGGAAAGTGGAGCTAAAAAAATGAGCTTTTAGATTTTTCGTTTCTCGCCGCCAGAACATCACTACATCGCCAAATCACCATCACAATTACCATCATCGCTGCCATGACTCCTTCCAGTTCCTGGTCTTTGATGTCGCTATCGTCGTCGCGTGCATCAAGGACGATTTTTGTTAAAACGAAAAATTCAATTCTCCTTCTCGAGGAGGGAAAAAGCAAAAAGCGACGAAAGTGGACAAAAACACCAACCGCAGCGAAGAAATTTTTAGTAGCCGCAGCGAGAGGCAAGTCAAAATGGGACAGCGAATCAGGCACGGTGTATTACGTCGAAGAAGAGCTCTTCTCGAATAAACAAAATCGCCCGGTGTTGCGGACCGGAGCGGAAGCGCAGACTTTGCCTCTCCCAGACGTCTCCATCGTGAGCGACAAAAAGTTACAAAAAGTGCGACTGACAAGTTCTGTTGAAAACGAGAGAGACTGTCCACCAGAAAATGGGCTACCTGAAATAGCTTTGATTGGTCGTTCCAACGTCGGGAAGTCTTCTTTACTAAATATGCTCACGGAAGGTACGAGTAATGCTATCGTATCGGCGAATCCTGGCACAACACAGTCCATTAATCACTATCTCATTGACGCGAAATGGTACATCGTCGACCTTCCTGGGTATGGCTTTGCAAAAGCAACTGAGGAGGAAATTTTATCCTGGGATACTTTCGTGAAAAACTATTTCAAAACACGTCAAACTCTCTGCGGAGTGTTGTTGTTAATCGATGCCTCCGTAGAAACGCAAGATAAAGACTTAGACTACGCAAACTATTTGATAGGGAACAACATACCGTTCACAATTGTGTTCACAAAGTGTGATCGAAAGAAAGGGCCGAATGCTCCTTCTGTGGGGGAAAACATAGAAGCCTTACAAAATAGACTAGAAGAAACGTGGCATAGATTACCAAGCATCATCAAGACTTCGAGCGTGAGTAAAGAAGGGCGAGGAGACATTTTGAAATTCATTAGTTCGATTATACTGTTCAGACGACGAGCAAATGCAGAGAAGAAGGAAAATAAACGGCGTTTGAAAGCGCGGACTTTGAAGGAGAAAAAATACAAATCCAAAACCAAAATGAGACTGCGCCCTTTGAGAGAAAAACAAGATCGAAACGATAGCGGAGCATCGGAAGTGGATGAAAATGAAGAAATGTTTCGAAAAGAAATAGAAGGACTCAGTGAAAGAACAAAATCAATCCTTGCACAAGAAATTCAGGAAATCAGGCAGGGAGAAAAATAGTATGTATTTTCTTTATAGAAAGAGTTTTACGAATGAGTTGTCCACGGGCTCGATCATCTTCTCAGATGCGACGACATCCAACATCTTACTCATAGCATTGCTACCTCTCAAGGTTTGCATGTTCCCAATCAAAATCAACTTTGACTTCGCTCGAGTTATCGCAACATTCAAGCGTCTTTTATCTTCTAGTAGCTCTGTCGTATCTCTTCGAGGATTACTTTTCACGAATGATATTACGACCGCGTCAAAGTCTCTTCCTTGTGCTTTATCGATAGTTAAGGACTCTACATCGCGTATTTTTTCGTCAGTCTTTAGGAGTTCCGAAATTTCATCAACTTGCGCATTGAAAGGTGACAAGACTGCTATTTTTGGTGCTTCAACTTTTCTGCGAATCAAACTTCGAACAATTTCAAGAACGAGACGCTGTTCCCCCTTGTTTACCGGTCGCTCATCGGAACTCTCTCTCGTCTGATCTTGCACTATTTCTTCTGCGCTTGTATCAAGAAAAATGACCGCTTTATTTGGCTGTTCGCACGTTGCATTCATCAACCACTTGGTTTTCCTAGCCTCGGCATCGAAGTCTTCTTCGACCATCAGCATTTTATCTGCAACGACATCATTCGCTGGTTTTAACTTACCATCATAAGTCAGTGCGTTTGGCAGCTTTGTTAATGGTTCGTTCATCCTGTATTGAGATGTTAAAGAACAGACTACGCTCGGATGCTTATTGCACAGTTGGGCAAATAATGAATATTCCATACCGCTGCGTCTTGCAATTTCAGAAGTGATCAATGGAGGCAGTTGATGGTGATCACCTACTAAAGCGAACGTCTTGGATAATAATAAAGGACCTAATATAGCTGGTAATGTCAACTGACCAGCTTCGTCGACTAAAACAATGTCAAACTCCTTTCGAGCAAAGAATGGATGGTTCAAAGCATAACATGTAGCACCAACGATTCGAGCTTTCTTGGAAGCATAGTTTATCGCATCAAACGAGCTAGAATCCCAAAGCTGACCTCCAAGACGATATCTTCGAACTTCTCTGAGAACTTTGAATTCATCGTCTCCAATTCTAATAAAATCTTCGCATCCTTTCGAGGGTAAACGCTTTAAAATGTTGTCAACTGCGTTGTGCGTATGAGAAGTGATTAAAACGCGCTTTTCCAATAACGCAAGGACAAGAATACAGCAGACCAAAGTTTCCGACTTTCCTGCGCCAGGTAAGCCAAGAACCAAAGCATAATCTGAACAAGTGACAACCTTTTCAACCGCACGTCGCTGTTCCTCGTTCAAATCGGCGACAATGTTTAGGTAATCTCGTTTGAATTCCGCAAAATCGTTCATATACCTTCCTGGTAACTTTATAGAAGCAAATTTTTCGTAGACTGGTTCCTCGAAATCTATTATTCTTCTTCGGGTTTCGGATGGAATGTGCATTATCTTTTGATTTTGATTCTGCGAGACATCCTTAGCAAGAGTTGCAATTAAATTTGCACGAGACCGGGCCGCCATGGCATGACCAGCGCCATCACGATCGATACGCCATAATTCCACCGAGTTCGCACTACCTGGTAATGATGCCTGTATCGATATATGGTCGTCACTTTGCACTCGAAGAGGTCGGGACGTTACAAGAGACAGTATGTTATGGTTAATCTCGACCTTTTCGATCGTGGCACGACCAGTAACCATTAAGCCATCGTTGCGAGAAAGAACGACTCTATCTCCAGGACTAAACTTAGATAGGGAGCACTGCTCATTGGACCTATCCGTGACTATAAACTCGTGAAACCATTCATCTTCATTTACAATATTTCCCGGTGATACCCCGGTGAAAGAATCTCGTCTTGGCGTACCATCTTCTGGGGTCAACGATATTTTTTTTTGTATATTGTGATGAATCAATTTTAATCCGTTTTTTGCAATCCCATCTTTTCTGGAACAAACTACTTCAACATCCATCCATGGCGTCGCTCTTTTGCCTTGCGAAGCGCTCGATTCAAGGTCAACAAGTCGAATCCATTTATTCAACCACTCTGAATGAGATTTTGTAATATGATCCGTGCTTGCAGAAAAGATTTGTAATCCAGAAGTTCGCTCATTCCCAGATTCTAGAGATTTGTGCAATGTAAAGCAACTATCGCGTTGAAAGCAACGTTCACACCAACTACTTGGCGACATGTTCGGCAGAATTCCAGAAGCTAACTTACTACGGACCTGTGGGCTTTCCGCTCTCTCCATCATATTCTCAGCTGAATACAGAATCCCGCTTTGATCGGGGAAAGCCTCGTCATCTCGCGGCTGCAACGCCGCAGCTAAACGGTTACGCTGATGCATGAGAAATGCAATTTCCAAGTTCGTCCGTTCAATTACCGTTGTTTTACCTTCTTCATTTTGATCATCGTTCGTGTAGTGCAATACACCGAACGGAGAAGCGCCTGGAGTTTGAAAATATCTCTCACCAATCATCAATGTGTATAATAAAACTTGAGCTCCATGTTCAACAACGTCCTTCCATTTACCGGTCTTAAGCTCAACTGGAACAACTTTAATGTCGGTCGATTGCTTACCATTCCTTATTCTTGCTTCAGCAATCGCGTCTATTTGCCCCTTCAATCCCAATCTTGGAGCCCAAATTATTTCTTCAATATCCACGATTTCTGAAACTTCTAAAACGTTTGAATTACTCGTTCCATTCTTGAGGACTTCTACATGCACGCCTCCACAGGGCTGATTAAATCGACGGTTGTTTTCTTCTCTCATATTTGCTAATTGCTCTTCGTTTCCATTTGCAATACTCATCTTCGAACTAAGATCCCTTGCCATTATCCTGGCCTTGCGGGATAATGCTGTCAATTTTTTTGACCATTTTTCGACACCTGAGATGACATTTCTGGCATGCTCGATAAAGTTGTCAACTGTTTTGTTGATGGCGTATAAATCTAGAGCACTTTTGCGGGCCAATTCAACGATAAAATCTTCCATACGCTTTTCGTTCATTCCTGTGAGATTATTTGACATAATACTTGAGCCTGAATTTAATAACGATTTTTCGGCAAGTTCGTGCAGGAGAGTTCCAAATGTAGCAGCTTCAGATGCATCTCCGCCAGGACCATCACCGACGACAGTGTTTATAAAAGCTTTTCTCAAACATTGAAAAGATCCTCCAAGCATGGTTGCGGACAGTAAAAGCTCAGGATGAAGAATTAAGATAAGACCATTGGTAGCGGTGATTTCGCAGTCTCCGGAAATCTCGTTTCCTTTGCTTATTGAATGGATACGAATTAGGTCATTCACTTGGACTTGAATATCTACCCAATGATCTTTCAAAGTTATAATCTTTGGTTGTTCCGAATTGCTAGATTTACGACATGAAACGACATGCAAAATTAAAATGCTGTCATCTTTCTGTATGCGAATGATTCTTTGTGCAGCTATACGTGAGCCTTGCGCATCAATTCTCTCAAGCTTTTTCATCATCTTTTCTTGAACGTTCATATCTGATGGATCTATTTTCAATGCACTCGCTACTCGAGACGCGTTTGTCGCATGATTTTCAAGTGTTGCTTTTTCAACAGCGACGGCGGAGTCAGTGTTCAAATATATATGATGGTTTTCTATAATTTCATCATCTTCGTCATCATCCCATTCTACCATGAACTCCTTTGATGGAGACTTCTTGGAAGTGTGATCTTCCTCGACCGTAAACGATGGTGCTCCGTTGGAGGTTGCTTTTCTTTTCTTCTCGTTATTAGCAATCGACCGCCGCTCTTTCTTTGTTGTTCTTATGTTATCGTGAGCAAAAATCTGTTCCTCTGCATTCCCCCAACTTAGCGAAGGCGCTGGAAACGATACGCGCAGTCCAACTTTCTTTTCCTCCTCTTTCTTCTTCTTTTTTTCTTTCGAATCTGGTCCAAACTCTCGCGCTAAAGTTGTAGAAGGTACTTTAACAAGCTCCAGGGGCGGCTCAATACTTTCTATGTTTCTATTGTACTCGTTAAGATCACCAAGGGCTCCAACTTTACGCCGCTGCTGCTCCTGCTCGACAACAACCTCGTCTGAAACCAAACTCTTCGTTTCCATATTTAATCTACTGTTATTATTACCCTCTCTTCGTCTGCTGTTTGTGCAAAGCAACCGATCCAGCGCAGAAGTTGCATTTTTCTTCTGAGGAGACGAGCATATTGGCTGAGATCTTTCAGATTGTGACGTAACATTTTTTGAACTCGCTGCGAAACCGTAAGAGACTTTTTCGCTCTTCTCCATCGCTTGAGTGAGAGATATAAAATCACCCCCCGAACCATCGATTGATTCGTCATTCATTATGGGTGAGCGAATATCATCAGCATTCTTCAATATCACCGCATTATCATCGCGCAAAACGTTGTTCGACGATTTGCGTCCTCGCATATCCTCACCCGCAACGTTTTTCATCTTCCTTTTATTCAAAAATGTTTTAGGCACCACGCCAAAGAAGACCAACGGCGAGTGATTATATTCTATTCGGTCGCGCGCGGGGCGAAGGTGCTTTCTTTATATTCGCTCTCTTTTTTCCGCGCTCTGGTCTCCTCTTATGGAGATACGCTGCGCTCACTTCTATCGCTCGTTGGTTTCATTCCTCGCTCCTCTCGGGATTGGCTGTTTTTGTTTTTGTTTTTGTTTTGTTTTGTGTTTTTGTTTGCGATTTCTTTTTTTTGTTTTTTTTTGCTTTGATCCGTTATTTGGCATTTGGTGTTTGTTTTTTTCGTTGGTGGAGATGGGACCCGCGCCCTCTTTTGCATAACAGATGAGAACCTCTTCTTCACATCGACGATCGTCTACAGAAAGAGTCTCTTGAGTGGAAAGCAACGATTGATAGCCACCGCGTTTAAAAGAGAGTGCAAAGAGAGAGAAAGAGAGAGAAAGAGCGAGAGCGAGAGCGAGAGAAAGAGAAAGAGCGAGAGCGAGAGCGAGCGAGCGAGGAAACTGTCGGTATAATAATACTAAGGCGCGCGATTTCGGATACACAACAAAAAAGGAGATGCGAAAGGGAGCACGTTCCTCCTCCTCTGCCGGAGCGGTGGCGGTGACATCCACGCTCCATGATGCAAAAAACGCGATTGGATGGGGTAAATATCACTGGATACTTTTCTTAATCACAGGCTTTTGCCTCATGGCTGAATCCGTAGAGGTGAATCTATTAGCATTCATGAGCATCGACGCGGCTAAGGAGTGGCATTTGAACCCAATTCAAGCAAGCTCTATCGCAGCTTCTGTCTTTGCAGGAGAAATTGTCGGTTGCTCTGCGTTTGGAATCTTTGGTGATAGATTTGGCAGGAAGCCTGCTTTCATTTTATCCATCGCATTGATCGCTGGATTCGGAGTCGCTTCCTCCTTTTCACCAAGCGTGTATTTTCTCGTCTCCATGCGCTTCTTAGTTGGTGTTGGTATTGGGGGTTTCTCAGTGCCGTACGATTTGCTTGCGGAGATTTGTCCGGATAAAATTCGAGGACAAGTGTTGATGTCAATTTGGGTATGGTTTGCCATCGGTGGTATCTTGATTACTGAGCTAGCTTATTTTGTTCTCGATTCGCGAGGTTGGCGGTATCTTACTCTCCTAGCGTCTGTACCACCAGTTCTTTCGCTATTGTTTCTTGGCTTTCTCGATGAGTCACCCTCGTGGCTGCTCGCTAAAGGCAGAGCAGCAGAAGCGGAGACTATTATGGACAAGATAGCAAAAACAAATAGATCAGAGATGAAACCGTTCAAGTTGGAAGATGAGGAAGAACATCACGCAAGCATGACAGATTTATTCAAGCCAAAATATCTTCTTGCAACAGTTTGCGTTTGGCTTACTTCTTTCGCGCAAACTTTTTGTTATTACGGAATAATCTTATTTCTGCCTAGAGTATTACACGTTCCAAAGTCCGAAAGGTTTCCATTTAAAGAACTTATATATTCGTGTCTCGGAGAGATTGGCGGAACCATTATAGGAGTTTTCATGGTTGATTTTTTATCGCGTGGAAAGGTTTGCACGGTTTCATTTCTTGTATTTGGTTTAGCGCTCCCACTGTTAGTTACGCCAAATGTACCATTACCTTTAGTATTTGCTATGATTGCCCGAGCAGCTGCGCCAATATCTGGATCAGCGTCATGGCTACTTAGTGCGGAGGCATATCCAGTAGAGATTCGCGCAACGGGGCATTCATATGGTAACATGATTGCGCGTATAGGTGCATTTCTAACGACGTATTGGGGGGGCGCTCAGCTATCGGCCACTCATTTAGCTTATGGTTACACAGCTGTATCTATAATTGGAGCTCTAGGGGGTTGGTTTAATCCAAAAGCAGCGATGGCATTAGAATAATGAGTATATATGACAAACTAGACTAGACTAGCTAAACTAGTTGGCTAGGGTACTTGTCTCTTCCAATCAACTTTCTGTTAGATGGGGTCAACTTCTCGAGGCTATATCTACATTGGTGGCAATTTCGCACGGCAAGTCGGGCATTCTAATTTCACGTCCATCCATCTACGAAGACAATGCGCATGAAAAATGTGACCGCAGGGCGCGTGCATTTGCATTTCTGGAGACGTACTACTTTTAAGACTACTTAGGCAAATAGAGCAATCTCCGAATCCCATGTAATTCTTATGGTAATTATGTACTTCTGGTAGCCATTTCGTTAATTTGAATGTAATAACTCGAGGATGAACGTAATGTTGAGCGAGTAAAATTAACGCTTGCATAGACACGTATAAAGTGACGAGAGCACACAAGACATAATTCGGTTCCATTCCCGCAAAATTCTTCGGACATCCATAAAAGTATAGCGGAATAAAACTTCGAGTTATACTGATTATCCCTATATACATCGGTGTGAAAGGTTTTCTCGAATTCGAGTATAAATTCCATAGAATTTGCGGTACCCAATATGAGGATAACAATAAAACGCAAAATGTCTGAAAATTTTGCAACATGTAAATCAAGAATGCACCGCCAAAGAAACCGGCATAGAATTTCCCATACAAAGCGGAGAGCTCTCTTCGTAAGTCTATCCAAGAACTACTATTATTTGAAGTGTTTCGTATTTTCCAAACGTGCAACAGTAAGCGCATTTCAAACACAGAAAACATCATAAATTCTAAAAACGCTAGGCAGGCAAAAGATGGAAATATTTCTTCGACAACAATTCCTGAGATCAAGTGACCGAGACAAAGATAGGCATCCAAAGTTGATTGGAATCCAAGCGATAATATAGAGAGCTTTGACAAAGAACTCTGCGTATTACCCGCATACTCAACTTGTTTCGCCAAGACATACAACTGAAACAGAACAATCGCTATCGCTATGTATCCATAGTTGGTTGCTTTTGCGTAATACTCTTGCATCTTAAAAGTTGTTGCATTGAGAACAAATTCAAAGCCGCAGTTTTCAGAAACTAAGGTCCCTGTAATAACAGCATCGAAGGAGGCATCAGGCAAAACATTTCTACGAGGTCGGTATACGCCTTTACTAATCTTTAATCTTGATTTCACTCCAGCATCATCTCCAACTTTTTCAGGAAGTGAATATTTTCCTGGTTCGATGAATAACTTAAGTGCAAATTCACATGTAGAAGGATAAGCTGTGGTGTTCAATGGTCCCGAAAGTAACAAGTTCAATCGTTGGCGACGACGCATTGCATCATAAAGTGACGTTCCTGTATCGTTATTAGCTTCTTTATCCTCGTTTCTTGTCTTGCTTGCATCCTTCTTCTGTGCCACTTCCCACGCTAAATCTGAAGCCGAAGTTCTGAGTGCCTCTCTAAAATCTGACTGGTAGAAACGCTGTTCGTTTGAATTTTCCAAGGATACGTGCTCTAGATTTCTGCTCTGTCCGTGAGCGTGAACTATCCCTGTGGCGTTAAGGTACACTCCAGCAAAATTTACATGCATGACCGGAGATGAAGTCGTTCGCAGCAACAAGTCTCCTTCTACCCAAAAACAACTGTTTTTTGACTCGTTTTTCTGTTGTCGCATCTGCAACTGAAAAACTCCTTTCGAACCGCTGGTGTAGTATCTTTTATTCGAAATTTCACGCAAAGGCGTGGAGGACGACTTCGATGATGAAGCGTGCCACATGCCTTTTAACGTCCCGGAAACATCCTCCGGAAATTTTCTTATCAACAATGTTTTTTTTTTTTTTTGTACTTCTCCGTCTGTGACAACGAGTTCTCCTCGCTCTTCGGCGCGAATGGGAAGGACCCAGAAAAGGAAGAGGAAGAAGAAGAAGAAGAAGGAAGTAGTGATAATTCGATAACAGCGGCGTCGACGCCGCGGATACGTCCACATGTTCAAATATTCCCTCCTCTATCTCCTTCCACCTGGTCAACACATAATTTACTTTTCGAGAAATACGTTGACAAAGAAGTAAAGAAAAAAAATCGAGAGAAGGGTCCATCCTGGGTATATACAATTGCGGAGCGGGAGGGTTGGGACGTAACAATGCTTACGATTATGAATAAAATGTTTCTCGTTATTTCAACCACAAAACTGCTTATCTATATGTATTAATATGCAAGTATATAAAGGTAATGACATCTCAAAATTAAAGTCCGTTGTTCTTCTCAAACTTCTGAATTGTGTCTAAAACCATGAGCGTAATCATGGCGTGAGGGGCGATTCGCACGTAGTACGTGGGAAAGCCAGTGTAAAATTTCAACGGACCACCTTCAGCGAACGTCTTAATTGCGCAGTCCGCCATACCAGAATATGGTAATTTACCCGTCGCTGGATCAACTTTCTGCTTTTGTAACATTGTCTTAACGTAATCGAAAGGCAATGAAAAGAAAGAGGCAAAGAAACCAGAGATGGATGATGCGATGAAGGTCTTCGGGAAACCGGTGAAACCTTGTTCAGTTAACATCTCTTTTGCTTGTTCGTTAGAGGCGAGCATACCCATATTGAGAGCCATCGCACGGACAGCAGTGGTGCTCGCACCAGTAAACAAACCTCCGATACCTTCGTTCTTGACAATGTCGCTCAAAGCGTGAACAACGCCATTGTAATTTCTTCTTTGTTCGGCCGGTAAAGTTTTATCCGCTTGCATACGAATCAACGACAAATCTGCCGGCGAACCAAAGAGGGCACCCAAACCACCGGCGGCTAAACCAGCTCCGGCTTTTTGTGAGAGTGGCAAAGCCTCTCCTTTGTTTTGTTTTTTGAGGTAATCCATAAGCTCAGAGTGAATGCCAAGACGAGCCGTCGTGTACGTCGCTTGACGCAACAGACCAGCGGACAAACCGGTGTAAAGCGCACCAAAACCATCGTTTTTGATGATCCCGGCGGCAACACCGAAGGGTCCCCCAGTTGCGCCGAGTTGTAATCGAACTTTGACGATATCGAGCGGCTGAATCACGCACGTCGCGCCCATCCCAGAGAGACCACCGTTCACGAATGGTTTCACGGCTTTCCAGACGGGATTATCCGCCATAGTTGAAGTCGTCGTTGTCGTCATTTGATCTATGTGTATCCGTCTCTGCGCGTTTTTGCGTTTTTGTTCTACCCTCTATGTGCTAGTATACTGAAGAAGATTGCTCTTTGCTTTGGGTGTGGCTTCAGGTTGGTCTCCGCCGTCAATTTTTTTGGATCTGGGATCGAGTCAATATATGGTAGACCTTTGATTTTTTGATCCGGAAGATGGACAAAGATGGAGGGGTCAGGAAGAAAAAAGAGAGACAGCACGAGAAAGACAAAGACCTTTTTTAAATTAATGACAGACGAAAGATGTCCGGGTAATAAAAACTTCTTCTTCTTTCGTTCGTCGTTCTTTCTCTCTTCTGTAAATAGAATAAATAGTGCACATATACGCAAGAAGAAGAAGAAGAAGAAGAAGAAGAAGAAGAAGAGGAAGACGCGAACAGACAGTCAGAGAAGGAGGAAGGAGTTACAACGCATCATACAAAAATAAAGCGACGTCATCATGGTGCTGAACGAACTCGGGAGTAAGTTGGCGAACGCTTTGAGCTCATTGAGCAAGCACACCATCATCGACGAGGAAATTATGGAAGACGTCTTGAAGGAAATTACGAAAGCTTTACTGTCCGCAGATGTGAACGTCCAGTACGTAGTTCAGATGAAGAAAAACATCGTGAAAGCGGTCGATATTAACGATCTCGCCGGCGGCATCAACGCGAAGAAAGTGTTGGAAAAGGCTGTGTTCAACGAGCTGTGTAATATGCTTGACGGAGGCGATGCAAAATCGGAAGTAAGAGCAAAGTTTGTTCCCAAGAAAGGAAAACCAAACGTTGTCATGTTTGTGGGTTTACAAGGTTGCGGTAAAACAACGACTTGCACAAAATACGCGAGTTATTACGCTAGGAAAGGGTTTAAGTCAGCGCTAGTTTGCGCAGATACATTTCGCGCGGGTGCTTTTGATCAGTTGAAGCAGAACGCGACAAAAGCTAAAATTCCTTTTTACGGCTCGTATACCGAATCAGATCCAGCAAAAATAGCAGCCGAAGGCGTGCAAAGATTCAAGGAAGAAAAGTTTGATTTAATTATAGTAGATACGTCGGGGAGACATAAGCAGTCCGAGGCCCTCTTTGAAGAGATGCGGGTTGTAGACGAAGCAGTCAGTCCAACAATGACTATATACACAATGGATTCCTCCATGGGCCAAATGGCGAAAGATCAGGCGGAAGCTTTCAAATCCGCAGTCGATGTTGGTGCGGTCATAATGACGAAAACAGATGGCCATTCGAAAGGGGGGGGTGCAATTGCAGCGGTCGCGGCCACTAAATCTCCTATTATTTTTGTCGGAACTGGCGAACATCTTGAGGACATCGAAGCGTTTGATACACAACCTTTTGTTTCGCGTTTACTTGGACTTGGTGATTGGCAAGGTTTGATGGAAAAGTTATCTGACGTAGTCCCCGAAGACCAAGGGCAGAAATTAGTCGATGGTATTACCTCTGGACAATTCACGATGCGATTGTTGTACGAGCAGTTTCAAAACATCACGAAGATGGGACCGATGTCTCAGGTCATGTCTATGATTCCAGGAATGGCAGATGCGTTACCGCAAGGTTCTGAAAGAGCTGGTCAAGCTAAGATTAAACGAATGTTATGTTTAATGGATTCTATGTCAGATACAGAGCTAGATACGTGCAATATGAAAATATTAACAGACAAGAAGCGCATGATTAGGATTGCTCGAGGCGCCGGAAAATCTCCACAAGCCTACATAGAGTTGCTAGAAGAATTTAAACGGTTGGCCAAAATGATGAAGGGAATGAAGGGAATGAAAATGCCGAAAGAAGGTTCACGAGGTCGAGGAGGTCATGGACAACAACAAGCTATGCAGCAGCAGATGTCACAAATGATGTCAGCGTTACCCCCGCAAATGCGCAACATGTTCGGCGGCGAAAAAGGTCTTATGAACATGATGCAGCAGATGGAAAAGGATCCTTCGATGATGAATAAGATGATGGGCATGATGGGTAACAAAAGATAAGGAATTAGAAACAGAATAATTCATAGCTATGTGAAATGTGAGTTTAGTCATCTAACGACAAGAGGAATGTTGCCTTGTTTCTTAAAAATTTTTACTCGTTCGATACACCAAGTGATCGTGATTAGCCGGTTACAATACTTCATTAAAATAGAACATGTTTCGTCACGCGGTTTCTCAAGTGCGCAGCGCGGTCAGATCGTCATATGCAAGCCGAGACTCGTTCGCTGGTCGGTTTACCCCTACAAGTTTGAGATACTTTTCTTCCTCTACTTCGACTTATGGGGCGGACATCTCCGAGATACAAGACGCGAAGGAGTTGGACGCCTTAGTTGCAGATTCGCAAAGTAACGCAATCATCATTGACTTTTACGCGAACTGGTGTAACCCCTGTAAGATATTAACACCGCGTCTAGTGAAAGCAATGGAAGGGAAAACCAGAGTAAAACTGAAGAAAATAGATGTAGACGCGTTTCCGAATGTCGCGGAAGCTTTAAAAGTCAGTTCTCTCCCAACAATAATGCTACTGCATAGAGGCAAATTCGTCGAACAGTTTCAAGGTGTAATAACCGAAGAGGACTGCGAAAAGTTTATCCAACGAGCGGCTGAGTTAGCTAATATCAACCCGAACGAAAACGACGAAAATAGTAAATTTCGGGAGGACGGGGGAGTACAGAGCACCTCGGGTGTAGTCGATATCGAATCAATCAAAGCAAAGGTTGAAGTCGCTTTACAAGGCTTGGCTGAAGGCAGTTCTGCCAGTTCTGCCACACAACGGGCAGCTCTCATCGCTTTTACGAACTCTGAGGATTCCATGCGGTCAACTCCAGCATTTCTAAAGGCCGAAATATACAGTGCTTTGGCAATGATTGAGCTGAACGAAAGCGACGCTTCCGTCGAAAGTGTTGAGTCATTGGTGAATGCTTCGGAGCAAATATTAGCGGAAGCAAAGAAGGAAGGAATCGGAGCACCTCAAGTATCATTCTCCACCATCGCAGCTCGTGCTCGCTTGAAACTTAAGATTCGTGCGAATGAACATCATATAATATTTGAAGATCACGCGAAATGTATATTAGAATACGAAGAAGGCGGAACAAAGTCTTTTGAATTGAATTTAAGAGCTGTTTTAGCTTCTGTTGTAGTATCGGATTGGGAGAGGGCATGTGCATACGCACTTTGTTTACTCAAATCAAAAAGCGACGTGTATACTAAAGAGGATTCGAGAACTCTCGGCAGAGAAATATGCATTGAACTCATCGAGTCCATAAATTTTGGTGCGACTTCATCCTTAGCAGAACGAACGCGAAGGCGTCTTGCTTCTGTTCTTTTCGCTTGATAAGGGCAAATAGATAGAATAGAATAGAATATGTAGATAAGAATACAAAAAAATACAACTTCCCGCTTAAAATTATAACTTTTCTATTGCCGTTTCGACGATTTGATCGGCAGTTGGTCTCATATTTGGATCTCTATGCAGACACATGATTATTAAATTCCGTAAAGCGAGACTTCTCTCCTTTGGAATTGAATAATCTTTTTCTTCTCTCAATGTGTACTCGCGGAATTTCCTTCCAGATGCGACTTCATACAACATGGCGCCAAACGAAAAAATATCACACGAAGGTTGTGGTTTCTCATCAGCATTCAAGTTCAGCAATTCTGGAGCTACGTATTCACCGTCACCATCCTCAACGCGCCATAGGTGACCTGGTGCCCAAGCCAAACCAAAATCCCCAATTTTGAACGTTCCCTGACGATTGATAAAAATATTCTCCGGTTTCAAATCTAAGTGAAGAACTGTGTGCGAGTGAATGTGTTTCAACGCACTCCCAACCTCAAATGTTAAACGCCATATATCGCGTTCCTCTAGGACAACGCCAGGTCTTAATCGCTGCAAAACAGTGCCGAATGAGCCGCATTCACAATATTCAAATTGCATGCAGAAGAGGCGCTCTTGTTGCCATCCTCGGAATACTTTCACCACGTTCTCATGTTCCGGCAAACTCGCCACTGCCTCGAGCTCTCTCATAGCAGATTTCCGATCTGAATCGCTCGAAAATGGCTTATGTCGTTTTTTCACGACGAACGGTTCTCCCGTTTCCAAACCGGTGACGAGCCATACTTCAGCGTTTGCAGTTCTATTTAGTCTACGTTCGTATCGAAAATGAGCGTCGAAGCGAAAGTTCGAAGGCAAGGAATTTGATTTTTGACGTCTCAGATTCGTAACAGCTAATAACTTGGTTTCGTTTAAGGAGTTCATGCGCGTTAAGCCATCCTCTGGCTTCAAGTCATCTTCAGGAAAACTTGGTCGGTGCATAATAGGACGAAGTAAGGGAGGTGGCCCCTCCGAGTTGAATAACGTCGACACTGGCGGAGGAGAACGTGGGGAGATCAAATCCTCTTCTTCCTCATTACCTTCTCTCATCCTCGTCGCCCTCGTCGTCTTCTCATTCTTCTTCTTCTCCGTGGAGACGCTCAGGTCCGGCGTTAGTAAAACAGAAACTGGCGAAAACTGCAAACCCACCGAAGATTTCGTATAATTCATCGGCGTGTTCGTCTCCCCTTCGTTGCCATTTTCTCGCAAGGAAGTCATACGCAAGCGCGTCATAATTGGTGTCAGACCGTTATTACTCATCGCGCGTACTAAAAATCTCCGTGCATTTTGGACCTCATCATCGCGTTAAAAGTATAAACACGGACAGATTTATAACGTCAAGCGAGAGCGACTTCGTGGTCTTATTTTTTGAATTTCTTGGTCTTTCCAGTCTTCCCTTTTGCGTTTTGGAGGGGGTCCAAAGCGGGAAGTCCAAAACCAAGGACGATTAAATAAAATCAAAGAGATATTTCAAACTTCTTCTTACTTTGACGCGCGCTTCGGCGCCTTACTTATATATATATATATATATACATATTTGTTACCTTCACGTGCGCGCAAAACTGTTCTGACCATGGGCGGGGGAAAGGAGTATGGAAAGCGCTTCACGTTTGAATCAAAGTTGAACTGTCCCGCGACGGTCTTCGTCGTGGACAAGGATACGGAGGATTTCCGCCAATTCCATATGAAACGAGTGGGAACGAAAGAGGCTGAAACTTTACGGACAGGTCTTGAACTCGTAAATATAGACAGAAATGGAGAAGAGAAAGAAGAAAGATTCGTCACGGTCGTGCGCACTGTCCCGGGAATAAAGCTTCCGATGGTGGTAAAGCCTTTATTGAAAGGCGGACAGGTCGAATTCGTCGACACACGCAGCACGTCACCGAACGCCTTTGATGACTTTATGAAGGGGAAAACGAAGACGCACGAGACAATGTTTCGAACGGTGAATAATATTACAAAACATGCCATAGTAGACGGATTGATATCAATTATTCCAACAACAGAAACGACGTGTAAAGTCGTAGCTAGCGGTTTATGTCACGTCACGCTTGGGTCTCTCGGTAGACTGATTGAGAATATAATCGTAAACGGGATCGGGAAATCCTACGAGGAGTTGCCCGCAATTTGCGACGAATGGCTGATTCATAAGCAAGAAGTTTTGAAGAAAGGATCAGCGAAGAAAAATACAAAAGTTTCTAAATCAAAAGCTAAGACAGAAAATAACGAAAATGAGTACGACAGTGAGTCGTCTTTTGCAACGGCGTCGACTGAATTCAACGAAACCGAAGGAAGCTCACAAAATCAGATCTTAGATATTGATTCATTCGCAGCTCCGCTCACGCCCATATTTAATAGTATATTATCGTTCAGTGGCTTTGGCTCCTCTTCTAATAGGGACGAAGACGACGACGAAGAGGAGGAGGATGGGTTAGATGGTGATCTTGAAGAAGTGAAAAAAGATATTTTTATTAGCTCCGAGCTGGTGGAGCAAAGTGTAGATGCCTCAAATGCGAACGGGCTTGGCGGTAAAAAGAAAGTAGTAAAAGTAGAACGATCGATCAAGAAAAGCAGCAGCAGTTTCAGCTGCTGCTTCGCAACGCCTGCGGTCGAGTCTTGAATAGTTCTTCTTATAGTTGATTATAGTATTTGTGTTTGTTTCCAACGAAGCGAGCTAAATATCCGTATTTCATTCCTTCTCGAAAGTTTGCTTATTCGCCTGAGCGTTGTAAAAATCTGCGACTTGATGCGCGTTAGTCGCCATCTCCGGCTCTTTATCTTCTCGGCTTCGCAAAAAGCGTGGAAAACGTAAAGCAATACCCTTGTTTGGATCCACCAAACCCATCGCAGCTTTGTGTGTTGGAGAAATCGACAGATCAGCTGCTTTCACTTCCCAAACTAACTTTGCGTCAAACCACAAGTCAGGTGCCATACCTTCGGGATATTTGTAGTAAGGGCGGGGAGCTTCTATTAAATGCGGTTCGAGCGCTTTTGACAAGGTTTCCAGGTCAACCTCGGAAAAGCCAGTACCGATTTTACAAATTGTTTGAAACTCTTCTCCATCTTCGTCGTAGCACGCGAGAAGAAAGGCTCCATACACTCCAGTCCTTTTACCTCTACCGTGCCAAGCACCGATTGGAACCAAATCTAACGAGTCTCCACATCCTTCCATATAATCCTTCTTTAACTTCAACCAATTTAATGAGCGCTTAGAGGGTTCATACGTAGCATCCATGGTCTTTACAATCAAACCTTCGGTATTCGCTGCGATGGATTCATCCAAAAACACTTGCAACTCTTCCACGTCCTTACTCGTTTTTGCAGTGGCGAATAAAAACTCACCTTTGGTTTCTGAGAACGAATTATACAGTGCACGACGCCTGACGCTCATCGGTTCGCGCAGAAGCGATTTTCCGTTCAAATATAAACAATCAAATGCGTACAATGCGACTTGCACTTTCACATCTTCAATTTTGATATTTTTCTTTCCTCTCGTACTCAAAATCTGAAAAGGAAGAATCTTATCTTGCTCTCTATCGTATGCCACAGCTTCACAATCGATGACTACTGAGGTTATTTTTCCGTCAACGTTGTTCAAGTAATTTTTGAATTTCGAAACGATATCTGGGAATTTTGGCGTGTTATCTTCCTGATTTCTGGAAAAAATCTTTATCGATCCATCTTCGAGTAAGTGCACTTGAGCTCGCTCGCCATCATATTTATATTCGCATGTGAACTCAACGTCGGAAAATCTGTTCAAAACTTCTGCAACACCAGTCGTTGGCTTTGCCAACATCGGTTTAACTGGGGCACCCGGTTTAAACTGGCATTTCTCCTGCAGCCCGTCAATGCCAACATCTAAGAGCGCTGGGACAACCAAGTCATAGCTCGGACATTCAGAGAAAACAAGCTTCACAATATCCACAGCTTTCAGGAGCTCATCTGCTAGGGCGTTAGCGTCTAGCTTCAAACTTGCGGTTTTATTTGCTTCTAAAACGATTGCGTGCGTGAGGGCAGCGTTCACGGTTTGCTGTGCGAGACCAATGCGCAGCTTTCCTTGTAATGCTCTCACAATGTATCCAGCTTCGCTGCCTTTGGCGGCGACGAGCAATTTCTTAATTCGTCCCTTCTTTTGATCTACCGAATTCGTCCCTGCTGTAGTAGCTATCACACGGAACTCCTGTAAGACACCTTTTACCGTTAATGGTGCAGGTTGGAACATCGTTCGTTGCGTTGATCGGGATGCCATGGCGACAGATCCCAGGTCACCAGCCTCGCGGTAGTCCGCTTTTATGTTTGCCTCTTTTCGCCCAGTTGCTTCGGCCAAACATTTGATCAGGGTGGCATCACCTATACCGAGATCAATACCTTGGTGTTGCGGTGCGATCGTATTTGAAGCCAAATAAACTGCCGCGAGCAAATCATCAGATAATCCACCACGAATAATAGATCTGAATGTATTTGTCAACAAGTTTGTGATCTCCAACCGTTTCGTCGTCTCAGCAATGTTTTCAAAGGTATCCGCAACGATTCCAAACGGTGTTGCCGTGTTCTCCTTCCACGTTGGGATTGATTCCGATGATTCGCTGATGTATTTCTGTGCAAGCTCGACTTGTAAAGCTCCAACGCCGGCTTCAGATTTTTCCTTACCATTTTTTGACTTTGTTTTCTTCGCCTTATTTTGAACAGAAGTAGAAAGTGGGCCTTCAATGTCTTCGATTTCATCATCATCATCTTCTTCCTCTTCTTCCTCATCATCAGATTCGCGCGATGCTTTGTACTCTTCGTCATTTTCATCATTCAAGTTGGCAACGTTGACGTTCTTCTTTGGCTCCTTCTCATCGTCTTCTTTTTCCTTTGTGTGTTGAAGTCCTTCTGATGTTTTCGGTTGTTTGTCCTGTTGCTGCAATTCCAAATTCTTCGCGTTGTCCAACTTTGTTTGTTCTGCGGAGGACGATGTTTTCGCGTTCGCATAAAGAACTTCAGATTTTCTCACCAGTTTGCGCTTCTTTGCGGCACCTTCGATGTTTTCTTTCTGCTGCGTTGGCGAATTATTCTCCGTCGTCGTCGTCGTGGTCTGTTCTTCTTTTTGATTTCCTCCTTCTTCTCGAGCGGCGTCGTCGTCGCACATTTCGGCGCCATCTTCGGAGGATTGGGCCTTCCTCTTCTCGAAGAATCCCGCCAAAGTCTTTTGATGCTTTTCGGATGTTGGCGGAGCGGACATCTTTTCCCGTCTCCGCTCTATTCAGGTTGTGTGGAAGTTTGTTTGGTGGCCGATGTGGAGATATATTTTTTGAATTTTTGTATCAAATATTTCTACCGAGCCCAAAAAGGAGCGGGTGAGCAAGCAAAAGCAAGCACGCGCGAACAAACAACGCTTTTACACAAGGGAAGAAATGGTTGAAATCCGATACTCCACTAATTACGCGAGTAGCACAAAGCGAGTTACAACATTTTATAACTAAATACATTTTCTTCTATTTTTCTTTCCGGCAAGGACATTTTCTTCTCAGCCTTCTTCTCCAAACTCCTTCGTAAACTGCTCGTGTACTTCCAAGTCAGCAGCAGCTACCGTTGGCCTTGCTCTCAAAAGAATCTTCTTGAAATCACCCAATGTTATAGGTGGAGGCATCACTCGATCCGCGTATCCTAAGCTGGCAAGTTCATCCAGAGTCGATGCCCAAGCGGAAGGATCTCCGGGAGAGCACGGCACGTAATACTCCTTGGTTTCGTCCTCTTCTTTAGTGACCGTTTTGAAGTGTGTTGCCTCTTGCGTCTTACGAACAGGCTCATACAGCACGTCTTTAACAACATGGTCAATATCTGATCCAGAAAAGCCTGGTGTTTGCACACCCAAGCTTTCAAAATCCTCGCTCGTCAAGTCGTGAGGTGTTTCCCCGACGTGGACTTCAAACATATGTGCTCGCGCTGCCGCTTCCGGGAGTGGTATATAAATTCTCTTATCAAAACGTCTTCGCACAGCCTGATCCAACGAGTACGGCGTATTTGTAGCGGCTAAAACTAGAACTTTTCCCGCCGAATCGGAACCAACGCCTTGCATCTGCACGAGGATCTCTGTTTTAATGCGTCTGGATGCTTCCGACTCGCCCGACTCTCCTCTAGCTCCGCAAAGTGCGTCTATTTCGTCAATGAAAATAATTGAAGGAGCTTTCTCTCTCGCCATGGAGAACAAATTATTCACCAATTTCTCCGATTCGCCCATCCATTTCGACACCAAGTCTGACGAGCTCACCGAAAAGAAAGTAGAATCTGCTTCCGTTGCGACTGCTTTCGCTAAGTACGATTTCCCCGTTCCTGGCGGACCATACAACAAAAATCCTGACCATGCTTTTCGCTTACCCGTAAAAAATTGAGGGAACTTTACGGGTAAGATGACAGCTTCTTTCAGAGCATCTTTAGCGAGGTCTAATCCTGCTACGTCTGACCACTTTACGTTTGGTTTTTCTGTCACTATTGCGCCTCCGAGTTGTTGTTTCATTTTAAGCTGCTCCATGCTATCCTCCTTTGATTGACCCCCAGCATTTGAAGTGGAGGCGCCGCCCGAGCCCGGGTGAGCTTTCATAGCCTCAGGATTTCCCGATTCTGTGGCTTGATCCGTTGCATTCTTCTGCTCCGCTACGATTTTATGTAATTCTTCGGCCCTTTCGAGATATTCGTTGAACTTTCCTTTAATAGTGTCTTGCATTCTTGGATTCTTTTCGTACTTGAGGTAGCACTTAAAATGATCCAGGGATTGCATGTAGAGCGTAAATGCGGTTTCATAATTTCCCGCTTTATCTTCTCTCACCGCTTCTTTGACTATGCTTATCGCCTTATCTCGAATCGCCGCGCCTCCTTCCATCTTTGACTGACAAACCAACAACACGGAGGCAACAAGCGCACAAAAAGAGATTTCTCTTTTCTTTTTTCTTTTTTCCTTTCCTCGTTGCTTGTCTCAGCACAATCTCTCTCGAAGCTCACAAACAACAAAAACCGACAAAGCGGTCTCCTGTTCGTGTCTTTCGAGTTCGTCCGTTCTTTGCGCGCGCGCGCGTGTGTGTGGTGACGCGAGTGCGCTTGCTTTTGCGAAAGATTCTTCAAGATTTTTTTTTCAAATTCCTTTCGTTTTTTCCATTTTTTTCTTTGGGCTTTTGATTGAGCATTTCGAGGAGGGTGCCCTCTCTCCCTCTTTCTTGTTGGATCGAAATCACACAAAGACAAACAATAAAAAACTCTCTCTTTTTCTCCTTCATCAACGTCTTTTTCTTCCTTTTTACCTCACAAACAACGAACAAAGAAAAAAGAAGAAAGGAATTTGTATTATGCGATCTTTGGTTCTTCGCGCTTCGCGACGTCTTTTGAATATTAGTGAACGCTCGATCGCGACGACGGCAAAAGTAAACGCAGGAATGGGGTCGCCAACGGGTACTGCGCCTCCCCCAACAGCCCCTTTAGAGGAAGAGCACGAACTGATCTGGGATGCGGGAGACAAGCACCCGGAACCAGCGTTGGATAATTTGCCCGCGAAGATAGTCGGAAAATACGAAGCTTTGGGTATGCTCGTCGGTGCTATGTGCTTCATGGGTGGAGTGTATACTTTTGCAGGCTACTACGATAAGGCAGCGTCTCGTCCATTTGTTGAAAGAGATATAGAGAAGGGGCTGCAGAAGGAGCTAGGGCGATAAGAATTGTAGGCGAAATAAGAAAAGAAAAATGTACAATCAGAAATCAAACTAATACTTGGACGTAAAACTCGAACGCGCGCGCGCATCTCGTGTTATTAATACCTACAATATCTATTGCTACTGCTACTTCCCGACATCGATGTCAATTAATTCTCTGTTTTTCACTTGAGCTTTGAAGTCGGCGTGCGCATCGTCCCAAACTTTTTTCGAGTCGTAACCTCTCACAGACGCCGAGCGATCTGGAAGCTTTAACATTTCTCCATGATTCTCTTCGCCTTTCAAGCACTTCTGCCACCAGTGACGCATCAACTCAACGCTCTTTTTCTGCGCAGTTACTCGAATAACTCGATTATTCTCATCGTAATCTGTAACTTCCCAGGAGCCATAAGTCAGCTGTCGTGGAATCGGCGTGAAACTTTTGTCGGACTCGTTAAACTTCAAACCGCCGCCGGTGTTGTATTCCTCTTCTTCATCGTAATCTTCCACTTCTTCTCCAATCGGATGTTCCCACTCGCGGTCAAACACTAACTCTTTGCACAGTGTGATTTTCACTGAAGTTTCTGTAACATCTATGCAAATGTCTTTTGCCTTGGTGCCTAGCGGCACCAATACGGAAAGCGTGACATCGCTCGAGGTTTGCGACCACATGTAATCGAGTTCTCCCGCGCCATTTCCTTTCTCTTCGATACCGTGATTACTGTTTCTCCGGACGAAAATTCCGTTTCGGGTGAACTTCTCTTTCCTCCGAGCGATTGCTTCTCGCCTTCTTTCATCTTTTTCTTCTTCGGAAAAAATTTTCGTTTCGATTCTTTTTTCTGTTTGCGACGGTGGTTCTCGGAACACCATCGTGCCGGGGTGTTCGCGCTCAAGCTGTTTACCTTGCTCGATCCATTGCATCTCGCGAAACTCGCGCTCGCTCATCATCTTCTCGTCTTTTGAGGGATGATTGTCCTCCGCGTCGCAGGACGAAATAGTAGGAGGAGGCACGTTGAAGTCTACGCTTTCGCCGCTTCCAATCGTAACTCTGGTCGGTTGGTGCAATTTCGTCACTTGCGGATGCTGTAGGAAGTGCGGCACGTTTTTCTTTGCCTGCTTCTCTGCCTCATCTTTCGTATCGCTATCTTTATCTTCATCACCATCGCTATCATCGTCGTCTCCGTAGTCTAGTTTGTCCCACTTCGAGTAATCGACCATTATTATTTTATTAGTTAAGAATGAAGAACAACGAACATGTCCCCTGCTGTCAGCTCTCCCAAGCGCCAAGTGATCACCTCTTGCCCCCCCAAAAAAGTGCCCCCCTCGAAGGGCACTTTAACACAGAACTTCACATTTTGAATGCGTAAAAAGAGACGTCGTCGGAGAGTGAGAACGCAAACGTCTATCTATTGTTACCGAAATTTTGATGTTGTGCGATCGTAGGCACGCGCGGCGGCGCGCTGAGGACGGGAGGCAAAATTCTTCCTCTTCTTCTTCGTGAATAATAAAACATGAAAGCAGAAGAAAATAAGGAAAAGGAAGAGAGGAAGAAGAAGAAGAAGAGCAAGAAAAAGAAGACGCAGAAGCAACGTAAACTTCTGGAGCATTTGAGCTTAAAAGCTACAACTACTACTCCCTCGAAATCTTCTTCGCACCCGTTCGATGTGGACGCGAGCGACCACTGCGAAACTCCTTTCCAAGCGTACAAAGATATCGAACCCTTTCTGTTTCGAATCGCTCTTAGTCTCAAGAAAACGAAAGCGAGTTTGAAAATATACGACCCCTATTTCTGTGAAGGTTCTATGAAAGAGCACTTGAAACGACTCGGTTTTGAAAGTGTACACAATGTTAACGAAGATTTCTACGACAACGTAGAGAAGAATACGATTCCGGAGTACGACGTGTTGCTCACGAACCCTCCGTATTCATCAGACCACTTCAAGCGAATATTGAATTTCTGTGGGACAAGCGAGAAACCTTTCTTTCTTCTTCTCCCAAACTTTGTCTGCCGTAAAACGTACTACGCGAGCGAAATAACGAGTCGAAAGAAAGAACCGTTGTTCTTAATTCCGGACGAGCTTCGACCTTACCGCTATTGGGCGCCTGGAAGAAAGGGATTTGAAGAACGCGCGAAAGGAACAACGCCTTTCATAACTTTTTGGTATCTCGAGTTCGGCGACGCGATTGACAAAAACGAGATTCGTAGCTGGTGGCTCAAGAAATACTCGCCTCACTCTAGGTGTGAACTTCCCGCGCCAGAAGAAAGTCTACCTCAACAGCAACGTTTGCAAAAACGCAGCAATCCAAACAAAAGAAGACGTGAGAAAGCTCGTAATAATAGTAACGCAAGGGAGCAGAGAGAAAGACAAAGCAGCAGCATCTATTACGATCCAAAAGTTGCCCAGAAGAAGAAGAAACTAAAAGCGGAAGGAAGAGTTTGAAAAGTAATAAGAGAGGGGTAAAAGTGTCTGTCTAATGTGCGTACTTTTGTGTATACATGTGTCGTACCACTGGTATGGTACCATACCAGGTACATATTTTTTTTATCCGGTATCACTTTGGTAAAAAATAAGAACACAAACCTCAAAACTCTCGTCTCTCTTTTGATTCACGAATTTTCCACAATCTATTCTGCGTTTTCTTTATACGCATGAAGCGTCTCCTAGCTCGACGCATACTTCGGGCGGCGGTCTCCTCGACGAGCGAAGGGCATCGCCATGTAATAATACGAAATAACGCCAGTATTCATGCACCTTCGCGACGACCAAGGGGGAGGGGTACATCGTCTTCAACTACTTCCTTCTTTAAGGACGGTGTAAAAAGGAACTCGCTGCCGGCGGAGACAGTAAATCAGCAACATACACAGCACCATCAACACGACAACTACATTCTTACAAAGAAAACAAGTGCCGAAGCGGCCGGGGAGAAGACTGAAGACGAGGAGGAAGACGAGGAGGTCGAAGACGAGGATGAAGATGAGGACGAGGAGGAGGAAATAGCCGAGGGGCTAAGAGAAGACAGAGTCATAACGCAACAAGAAAATCGGTTCATAGACGTGGATATAAAAACGAAAACTAGTGACGCCCCGATGCGACGGCTCACGCATTTATATTTTATGCTCGAACGGTTACAATACCAGTTCCCATTGCACTTTCGACATCCTATTTCAAAACATTGGGAACTCGTCGACAAAATGTTCAAAGTCACCGAGGAATATTCAAAATTGAATCCACCTAAAAGGAATCACCAGTGGCTGAATTCAGTTTCTATCCTCTCCAGATTAGCGTTTCACGAAAACGGATACAGAAACCATACAATTTTTGACGATCCACCATGGGGAGCAAAGAAACAAAGTCAATTTGAGACAAAGGTAAAATTTAAAGTTTGCGCTGCACATGCGGTGACGTACATTCTGTGTTTTTTTGTGTGCCCGGCTATTTTCTTTGAAACGGAAATATTGCTGCGCCCAGAAGGCGTGGATGGATTCCCTCAAATGCAAAATTTGGCAAGGGTTTTGAACGAGACGTTTCCTTCTATCTTCCAGAATGGACTCACTGAGTTTTTTGCCGGAGTAGCCGCAGTTCCCACGTACGCTTTTAGGAAACAAACGGAAAAAGCATATCTTACTTTTGCTAGTTTTTCTGCATCCTTCCGCAACGCGGATTCCATGAAACGTATTCTGCAAATTAAATCATAAAAGGTTTCTCTTTGGACAAGGTTGACACGGATGTTTTAGCTAACGCGGCGAGAGTCACGCTCGGCAAAGAATCGTGCACCATCGTCGGTGACCGATCCACGGATTTGGAAGTCAAAGCAAGAATGAAACAAATTAACATTAGGTAGAGTAATAGATGTATTAATAGTAATAGATAGATACCGTGGAATAATTATTACATTGTTCTTCACGCGACATTTTGCTCCTGCTTCTTTCCATTCTTCTCCCATTCTGATCCATCTGAACTTTTCCCACCGGCACCGTAAGGAACAAAAGCAGGTCTTCCTTCCAAGCCTAATTCTTTGAACAAGGCAGAATCTTCGTTGTCGTCGTTATTCGGGGTCGTAAGTAACTTATCTCCTGTAAAAACAGAATTGGCTCCAGCCAAGAAGCACATAGCCTGAGTCTCGTTGGACATGTTAATTCTCCCAGCCGATAATCGGACGACAGTTTTCGGCATTAGAATGCGAGCAACTGCAATTGCTCGAACCATCTCCAAGCCTGATGGAGCGGATAGATTTTCGAAGGGCGTTCCTTTGACCGGTACCAGAGCGTTGATTGGCACAGACTCTGGATGTTCCGGCAAACTTGCCAAAACGTGCATCAAAGATGCTCTATCAGTCTCTTCTTCCCCTAAACCAAGAATTCCACCACAACACACAGATATACCAGCGTCACGAACAGCAGCTATGGTGTTCAGGCGATCTTCGTACTTGCGCGAAGAAGTAACTTTCGGATAATATTCAGGTGACGTGTCTAAGTTATGGTTATAAGCAGTCAACCCCGCTTCTCTTAATTTCACCGCCTGATCCGGCGTGAGCATGCCTAAAGTTGCGCACACTTCCATCCCCAGATCCTTCACTTGTTTAGTCATCGTAAGCACGCGTTCGAATTGACCCTCACCTACTTGGGATGGTCCCCGCCAAGCCGTGCCCATACAAAACCGCGTCGACCCTGCAGCCTTTGCCCGTTTTGCAGCCTCATAGACGTCATCAATTTGCATCAATTTCTCTGCTTTAAGTTCTGTTTCTTTCTTCCACGAAGAGGATTGCGCGCAGTAGTTGCACGTTTCCGGACATCCTCCAGTTTTAATAGAAAGTAAGGTGCACTGTTGTACTTGTTTGGGGTCGTGGTGCATCCGATGGATAGTCGCCGCATCGTACACGAGCTCTAATAACGGTCGGCTGTACATCTCTCTAATCTCTGCTTTCGTCCAATCGTTTCGTACTTCTCCAAGAACTCTTTTTGTGTTCGATAGGGCTGGCGCCGCGAGGTGAGAAGACGTCGAGAAGTTTGCTCCGGAAGTACTGTTTGTTTTGCTTACCTTTTTACTCTGTGTGGATGAGGCCTTCTGGGGCGACGAGGACGAGGACGAGGACGAGGACGAGAACAGCCTCCCAGTTCCAAGAAAGATTCCATTCGCACACTGATTGACGAGACCATCGGAAGCGGCAAAATCGAGCGCGTTGAGTTTACGCCTCGCGAGGTGCCGACTCAACATAGTGTTTCATATGAGGAAATTTTAAGACGCCAAAGCGTTTTTCTTCCTTCTTTTTTCTATCTTTCTTCTTCGCGACACAACCACACTTTTACCACGCATGTCACACGCTCTTTTGCCGCTGCTCTCGTGAGTCTTCAAGTTCCTTTTTTACTAAGAAGAAAAATGTCACGAATGATGACGAAAGAGTTGGCCTGAAATGCAAACAGATGTACATCGCATACGCTGCAGACAGCAGCACAAAGATACCGACAGACGTGGAGGAGAGGGTGAAATAGGATGCCAGGACGTGCGGGTGGAAGAGTTTGTTATTAAAATTTCACATCGAAAACTCGTGGGAACAAAAGAAGAAGACGAAGAAGAAAAAGAAGAAGAAAACAAAGAGGATGAGTTTGCAATCGATCCATACTTCTTCGACGATGGATATTCCGTCGCCGCAACGACTGGTTTCGCTAGAGTTTGGGAAGGAGCGAGTGTTTTCACAGATTTTCTTGTCCAAGAGATGCCACACCTCACTTTGAAAAAGAACGTCGTAGAGCTGGGAAGTGGTGTTGGGTTATGCGGATTGGCAGTTGCAATCGCTAATGGAGCAAACGTCACTCTTACAGATCTTCCATCCGTTGTCGAGGGTATTTTGATGCAAAACATTGAACAAAATAGTACTTCTCTCACAGAAAATGGTTTGCGCGTTATTGGCACACATGGTGGCTTGGCTCGAGCCATCGCTTTGAACTGGGAGAAACCCATGGCTTGCTATCAGTTGACTGCTTCAGAAAAGGAGGTGGATGCTATTGATGTCATAATTGCGGCAGAATGTATTTGGCTCGCCGATTTATTGGATTGTTTCTGCGAAACGTTGAATATTTTGTTTGAACGCGAGAAAAAATTACGCAGCCGCACCCCAAATTGTTACATTTGTTGTCGCGATCGAAGTTCAAAAGAGTCAAAAATGAAGATTTTTGCGAGCGAAGAGATGGTAGAAGCAGCGTTCCGTAGACATGCGTTAGCGTTTGACGTCATGCGCGAATTTCCAAGTACAATTGAGAAAAATCGATGCGTTAAAATCTATTCTCTATCGAAAAAAATATAAAGAAACTAATCTCTCCAATAATAGTTCATATAAGTGCACGCAAAACCAAATGCCAAGCGCAAAACGCGCGGGTAAAAGAGCGCGCTTCGGTCTTCTGTGCCTATTTGGTTTCCTTATTCTCGTCGGTTTTCTCATTAATCCACCTAAATCGTCATCCCCTTCTCTGCAGCATTCAGTAACCACGAGCGTGAATGTTCGACAAGGCGGTAGCTATCTGGAAGACGGAAGAAAACTGTCCTACTCCGCAACTCAAGGATCTTCAGGTGCTATTGCAAATATTGGTGGTGAAAGTGGTAGTTTAACTGGTAGTAGTAGTAGTAGTATTGGTGGTGGTGGTGGTGGTGATGATGATGATGGCGGCGGCGGCAGTGGCGGTTCTGGTGGACCGAAGAGAACGCGATTGTTTCGAAACATGTTCAAAGATGGCTTCAGCGGAGATTTTATTATGACACAGCAAAAATACTCGAAACTTGCACGGAATTCGCCTATTCGAGTCGCTAAGTACATGTCACAGTGCATTTCATATAACCCTCCTCGGGGGTGTGACCTAGAAGCGGCCAAAGCCGATCCTCCTCGCGGAAGAGGTTGGCAACGAGTTGCTCGGATTACAAAAGAACTCCTTCACGAGTTTCCAGTTGTCGATACGCGCTTCAAAGGATTCCAAAAATACAAATCCTGCGCAATCGTGGGGAACGGCGGGTCCTTGAAGTTGAAAAAGTACGGTAAGTATATAGACGAAGCAGATGCAGTGATACGCTTCAATGGAGGACCTACAACGAACGGATTGTCTGATTATGTCGGGAGCAAAACAACTATCCGGTTCTTGAACACGCAACACCTCGGGTTTCACGAAAGCAAAAAGGAAATCCTTCTACAGCACGTGACGGTAGAGGAAACCATGCAGAAGTTCATGAACTTTAAGAAACGCTTCAATGGTGAAATCTATGTCATAGATGGAGACTTTCATCAGCTTGTTTTAGATACCATGGAAGACGGCGCTGCTTCGAACGGTTTCTATGGTTTACTTTTTGGTTTAGAACGATGCGAAAAAGTGACACTTTGGGGATTCGCCAAAGGATGGAACAAGCCCACATCAGATAGAGCGAAACTTAAGTATCATTACTACGACGATGTAGAACCGAACGAGAGTCAGTTAAGACGCGACGAGTTGGAAGCTCCGAAAGTAGCAAAATTTGTGGCGAAACACTCTGCCGTATTCGAATACGGAGAGATGAGTCACTGACTGAGTAGATATATGCATATATAGACGCATTGTTAAGAAAGAATTATTACGATTGTATTGTGACAATATATTACAATTTCCTATTTCTTCAATCGACACCAATCTACGGCTGGACGTTGTAGAGCCTCCTTTGAAATGCCCTGCTTGCCCCAAACTCCTAGCAGTTCAACATCTTGCATCCGCTCGTCCAGATCTTGGCGAGTTGGAACGCCTTCCCGTGCTCCGTTCGATAAACAAGCTAAAGTTCCACATGCCGAAGCCGCTCGCAAACACGTGTGCATGTCTTTCCCCTCAATCAAATAGGAGCAAAAAGCACCAACAAATGCATCACCAGCTCCAACAGCACTTACAATTTTTTCCCCATCTTTCAAGTTTTTCAACGCGCTTGAGTATATTGTATCTATTGCGTCGCTCTCTTCTCCAGATGGAGCATCATTATCTGTAGGTCGAACGGGTAAGACTGCTGCGCACCCTTCTTCTCCTAGTGTAACAATTACGACCAATTCAAATGACCGAGCAAGTTGATGTGCGACTGCACGAGCATCTTGGGCAACAACATCTGTCGAAAGCTCGGCATCATCATTGTGGCCGTCGGAGTAAATTCTCGGAACGACCATAGCGTATCCTTCTCGAAGTACAGAGTCACGAACTTGCAAAACTTCGTGCTCGTTCACAATCAGAATATTTAACATTTCCAGTGTTTCTGTTGGGATTGGCTCATCAGCTGGCGCCGCGTTTAAAATCGAAATAATATCGTTTTCAGAACAATACCGAATTGCCTCAAAAACTTCACTGGGAGGTATTTCCATTTGCAAAAGCAAAGCCACAGGCTTTTGCTCATGCTTCTCAACTATTTCTATCCATTCCTTCGCGTTGACCAAGTTATTGGCACTCGATCCAACGCAAATCTGATTCTCACCTTTTTCGTCGATTACCACCGATGCCATCGCAGTTGCCTCCTCTTTCCTCACGTGCACGTTGTCCGTATTCACGCCAACGCTTTTTAAGGAATCCAAAGACTTTTCACCAAACTCGTCTTCTCCAACGCAACCAAAGAATGAAACCGACGAGGGCGATGATGATGACAACGCTTTCCCAGCTGCATAGGCTTGATTTGCTCCTTTCCCCCCCGCTGCTTTTTTTACATTTTTGCTCAAGACGGTCATCCCGGGGGTTGGCAAACTCTTTGGAGAAAATAAGAGATCAAACACGACTGAACCGAGAACGTGAAGATCACCTATTGCATCCTCTTCGCTCACTTTGTGACGCTTAGCAGACATGTAGGGCAGACGGTAGGTTTTTCTCCCTAAAAAGACAAGGAGACCCGAAGACTCTCTGACAAAACAAATGACGACAGTTGCTTTTTTTTGGTGTTCTCTCGTAAAAAAGAAAAAAGGGAGACCACGTACTCGGCACTTTTCTACTCCGCAGTATACCAAGAAGAAGAAGAAGAAGAAGAAGAAGAAGGAGAGGAAGGAGAGGAAAGATGGATATCGATGCTGCTCCACGTCTTCTCCATCGTCGTCGTCGTTCTGGAGAAGATGAAGACGAGGAAAGGAGGAGGAGGAGGAAGAAAACGAAGAAGAAATTCACCGAAGGAGTGATGGAAGAGCAAGATGACGACGACGAGGACGACGATGAAGCGTTGCCAGGTGAGAGTGAATCGCACCGCGATATGGACAAAAAGTGGAAGATGAAGAAGGTCTCAAAGATGTTGAAGAAGGAAAAGGCGAACAAACGCGTCGAAGAAGAAGAAGAAGAAGAAGAAGAAGAAGAAGAAGAAGAAGAAGAAGAAGAAGATTTTGCTGGTGGCGGCTTCGACCACCGAGAAGAAAAGAACAAGACGACAGAGAGACATAAAATTGTTTCAAAGGAAGAAATAGAACAAAGTCAAAAACAACAGAAGAAGAGAGGAGTGGTGTATTTAGGAAGCATACCACCATTCATGAAACCTCTAAAGTTGCGTCAACTCCTGGAAAAGTTTGGTAAACTAGAGCGCATGTACTTAGCACCAGAAGATCCTGAACAGCGTGCTTTGCGAAAGAAATACAAAGGCAACACCGGGAAGAAGTTCGTTGAAGGATGGGTTGAGTTTAAGAATAAAAGAAAGGCTCGAAGCGCGGCAGAAATGCTCAACGGACAACCCGTAGGTGGTAAAAGAAGAAGCGCGCACTATTCTGATCTATGGAACATCAGATATCTCCCCAAGTTCAAATGGGATAACCTGATGGAGGAGATTGAGTATCAGAAAG
>JACLAA010002267.1_pt1:0-10000 | contig 53671 bp, 35 predicted proteins | sample 8027891 | NCBI WGS metagenome assembly JACLAA01 (sample SAMN15724900, study PRJNA655200) | protist metagenome | isolation source: fluorescence activated cell sorting (FACS) single amplified genomes of... | place: Spain: Blaines Bay Microbial Observatory, Mediterranean Sea | collected... | reverse complement strand
CTATTCTGTTCGGTCTGGCTCTCGCGTGAGAGAAGAGAAGGGACTTTTGAGGGCGTAAAAGAATTAGAATTTCTTTTTTTTTTGTTCGTAGTAAAAAAAACACCCTCCGCTCTTGCATCTTGCTCTTCTTCAAAAATTTCTTCTTGCGTAAAAGCTGCTTTCCACTACGTACACAATACGATAATACAAAGTGAAGAATAGCAGGTAGTGGGGTACATACGAACACAATCAAAAAAGTCGATTCGATCAACTCATGACGACGATGAATATGGAGGAACTCGTCCGTTTAGTCGAGAAGGCGGTGAAAGAAGACGAGAACGAGAACGAGGAAAGAGCGTTGGAAATTTTAACGCAATTGGAATCGACGCCGATCGACTCGTTAGATTTCACGAGCCCAAAGTTTGCGGCGTGCGGGAAATCAATCAACACCTTACGGAAAAAAGCAAAGAGCGAAGAGGTGAAGAGGAAAGCGAAGGACTGCAAAGACACGTGGACGAAGATTATCGTCGCAAAGAGCAGCAGCACTAATTCTAAAACGCCGGCTGAGAAAACTATGGATAAAACAACGACGACGACGACGACGACGACGACGACGACGAATGAGACAGCAAACGCATCCGTAAAGGACAAAAACGACGAAAACGTAGAAGAAAAGAAGCAAAAAAATGAGACAGAGAAAAGCACAACGACAGAAAATGGCGAAGGGAGTTCGCTCGAGCAAGTTCAACGTACCATCGCGAGTAAAATAGAGCGAACAAACAATGCGACTCGGGATCGTTCACGTGATGTCATCACACATGGTTTAGCCTTAGCACATTGCGAAGGGAACTGCGGAGATGTCTCCATGACATCTTTGGCTCGAATTACGGAAGAGGTTGAAGACGCCATGTGCGGGAAATGGAAAGATTTAGGAAAAGAATACAAGGCAAAGTTGCGACAACTGGCTTTCAATATGAAGGATCCCAAAAATCCAGATTTGAGAAGAGCGATTGCAAAGAGAGAGATAGACGCGACAACTTTGATCGATTTATCGAGCGAAGAGTTAGGTTCAGACGAACGACGCGCGGCGAATCAGTCTATTCGCGAACACGCGGAAGCAGAGGCGGTGAGGGGTCAAAGGAAAGAAGCGTCCACGACGGCGTTCAAGTGCGGCAAATGCGGACAAAGAGCATGTACTTTCTACCAGTTACAAACGAGGTCGGCAGATGAACCGATGACGACGTTTGTGACGTGTGTCAACTGCGAGAATAGGTGGAAGTTTTGTTAAATTACATTTATGTAGTACTAATATAACGTCATCATAATCACAGTATAATCGTCGTCGTCCATCGTCATTTTTTTGGCTGTTTTAAGATTTGCGTTCTTGTAAAAAAAATTCGGACATCGGATGGAAAAAAGCGCGTCACAAAAAGTAGTTAAAAAATGACGGACGACGATGAAAGAAAAAATGGGAATGATATCGACAGCAACCCAATTCACGGAGCAACGAGGGGGACGACGACGACGACGACAACGACGACGACGACGATGACAGAGTCGCTCTCTCTCCGGCAACAGAAAAAAATGAAGAGAATGTTGTTCAACAAAGAACAAAAACTGAAGAGGAAGGAGAAGGAAAAGACAGAACTAAAGTCCAATCGATTGAAAAGAAAACGAGAAATTAACGAGATGTTGGAGAAAATGTCGAAAGAGGAGCGAGAAGCGTGGCGGAAAGAAGCTTTTCGCAAAAAGAATGAAAAGCTGAAAGATGCTCAAAAGAAAGAGAAAGAGACGAAGGAGAAGTTTGCAAAGGCGAAACAGAACGTCGTTATCGATTTAGATTTTGACGATGTCATGACACCAGCGGAAAAGCAGTCAATGGTGAAGCAAATACGAATTTGTTACGCGGTGAATAAGAAGGCAAAAATATCGACGAGATTACACTTGACCAATATGAATGGAGAAGGCACCTCGCGCGATTTGAGAGAGAAGATTGATGGCTTTGAAAACTGGCAAGGCATTTATACGCACAATAACCCTCTCCTGTTTGAGATTGAACAACGAGGGACGAAAGACGACGAAGCAAGAAACAAGAATGATTACGACGACGAATTTATATTCTCTAGACGTAAAAAGGATTTAGTCTATCTTACTGCTGATTCGCCGTTTGAAATTGATACTCTCAGTGAAAAAGATATTTACATCATCGGCGGGTTCATCGATCGAAATAGACACAAGTTGAAAACGTTACACAAAGCCGAAGCACTTGGGATTAGGCACGCGAGGCTCCCCATAAACGACTTTCCTCAAATGAAGAGTTCATCAGTGTTAACCGTGAACCAATGCTTTGAAATTTTAGTCACACAGCTCGAAGTGAATGACTGGAAGAAAACAATCAAACGTAGCGTGCCTCTTCGGAAGACAGCAGCGGCAAAGGCAAAATTAGCAGAAGCAACAACGTCGTCGAAGATACCGACGAAAGTAAACGAAGTAGCAATAGATGGTGACACAGATTACGGCGAATTGTCTGATTAAGCATATGCATCTAATAATAATTATACTCGTATATTGTATTCTCTTCTATGTAAATTTTGGATGAAACTTGCCTTCGACTTTCAAGATCGACAACGCAACGAGAACGACCAACATGAATATGAGCACGGCTAAACAACACCTGAGCGAGAAGTTGCTCTTACCGATGCGTTCAAACAATCGTCGCGCCGAGGATGCTATTCTCTTCAAATTCCCAGACGTGTGTTCGACGTCGTCATCAAAGTCATCCAGTAAACGCGCGTGTAAATCTAACTCCTCACCGACTGCTATAGCTATGTGTTTCGTTCTCGTGACGTGATTGGACAAATCTGTCAACTCTTCGTCCTGTTCTCGCAATACTTGGTTTTGAAAATGCAAGACCATCGCTTCTTCTTCTTTTTCGTTATTGTTATCGTTGTCGTTCGGAATCTGCGGCGTCATCGCTGACACGGACGCTCTGCTCTTTGTCGTAGTCATCGTCGTTGTTGTTGTTGCATTTGTACCTGGAGTATCTTTCAACTTGAGTAAAGTGGCTTCGCCACGCACTCGCAACTGCTCAATCGTTGCGATTCTGCTTCTCATTACCATTGCATTATCATTATTATTGTTAATATTCCCTTCACCGCTCCTTGTTCTTGAAGCAGATGACAACTCGCTCAACTTTGCCGCAAACGTGGTCAACTTTCTCCGACCTTCTGCCGTTAATCTATTGTTGATATTATTACTATTACTACTTTTACTGCTGCTGCTGCTATTACTAAGTATTAACTCTTCTCGTTCTTTCACTTTCTCTTCCGCCTCTCTCAAAAGCTGTTCCAATTCGTCGATTCGAATCTGCCACGCGCTTTCCCTCATTCTCCTTCTTCTTCTTCTCCTTCTTCTTCTTCTTCTTCTTCTTCTTCTTCTTCTTACGAAAGATACGAGAGAGAGAATTTTGTGTTGATTTTAGGAGGTTTTGTGGGTGCCTGTCGTCTCACACAACGTCATTAAAAAAGTGAGAAGTCTCTTTTATCAAAGTTCTTCTCCGATGAAAACAACAACACTACCAAAAGGAGAGGCGGCAGCGACGAAAAGAACCATCCTTCAATCTCTCCGCCTCGCCCTTTTTCAAATCTTTTATCGCATCTTTCTCGAGTACTTCGTGGAGAAGAATTTCGTCCCCGATTTCATTCTCAGAGCTGGCATTCGGTACAACTTGAGAACGAAATGTTTAGGAAGGTTCAAATCCAACGAAGATGAGTTACAGTACGAAATGGATTTCATCCAAGGATTAAAAACCAAAGCCGTGGCTATCGAGACGAATTTAGCGAATGAGCAGCATTACGAAGTCCCGACGGAGTTTTATTTGTTTTGCCTCGGGTCAAGGCTAAAATATAGTTGCTGCTTGTACGACAACGACGAAAAAAAGGCATTCACGTCGTCGTCGTCGTCGTCGAGGAGTTTAAACGAAGCGGAAGTGAAGATGATGGAACTTTACTTGGAAAGAGGGGAGTTTAAGGATGGACAGGAGGTCTTAGAGCTCGGCTGTGGCTGGGGTTCCTTATCAATTTTTTTGGCTGAAAAATATCCAAATTCGCGAATAACTGCCGTGTCAAATAGTAAGACGCAAAAAGAGTTCATCGACGGACGAGCGCGCGATAGGAACATTGCAAACTTGCAAGTCATCACGCAAGATTTGAACGTATTTAAGCCACCTTTAGGGAAAAATTCGTACGATAGAATCGTATCTATAGAATGTTTTGAGCACATGAAGAATTACGAGGTGCTGTTTGGCCGGTGCGAACAGTGGCTGAAATCTGGTGGAGAGGCGAAGATGTTTTTACACGTTTTCGCGCATAAAACGTATCCGTTCCATTTTATTGCCAAGGACGAGTCGGATTGGATGAGTAGGTATTTTTTTTCCGGCGGAACGATGCCGAGCGAGCGCATGTTTGCGTATTTCACGACGAATAAGTTGCATTTGAAAACGCAGTGGCGCGTAAACGGCAAGCATTATAGTAAGACGTGCGAGGACTGGTTGAGAAAATTTGATGCCAACAGGAAAGCAGTCGAACCAATCATCGGTAAAACGTACGGCAAAGAGCAAACCATGAAATGGTACGTGTATTGGAGACTGTTTTTCTTGTCGTGTTCGGAGTTATTCAGCTATTCAGACGGTAACGAATGGTTCGTCAGTCACTATTTATTCCAAAAGAGTTAAATTATTATATTCGAGTTGAGTTTTTTCATTACACACTAAAAAACAAACGGACTAAGCCTCTGAGGTATCCTATGATTTCACTTGCGCCTAACTTGGAACTTCCGTACACTCTGTCCACGAAAGAAATCGGAACTTCTGCAACTTTAAAGCCTCCTTTTTTCGCTCGAACTATAATTTCCATCTGAAAAACGTACCCTACGGACTGCATTGAGGTAACGAGCGCTTGAAATGTCGATTTTCGATACAATCGGAACGATCCAGTCAAATCGGAAACGCCAGGGTTCAACAATACGTGCGCTAAATAGTTTGCAACCCGGGATGTCAACTTTCTCCTCGTATCCCAACCATACACTCCACACTCTTCCTTTTTGTTTTTGTTAGCCTTATTGCTGCTATTATTTATTCTAAACGACGACGAAAACGATGGAGATGCTAAATATCTCGTCCCGGTGACGACGTCGTAATCTCCTTCCTCTTGTTTTCGTATAAATTCAGGAATCGCTTTCGGGTTGTGTGACAAGTCCGCATCCATGATAATCACAAATTGCCCTCTCGCAAAATGTAAACCATGAATGTATGCCGATCCTAAACCGAGCTTCCCTTTCCTCGGTTTCAAGCATAAAATATCTTTATACTTTTCAATCTTTTGTAGCTTGCGAATGACGTGTTGCGTTTGGTCTTGCGAGTTGTCATCCACGACGATGACTTCGTACGATATATTTTTATTTCTGTCTTTTATTTCCTTCTCCATCGCTTCAACGATGAGCGTGAAAAGCATGGCGATGTTCAACTGTTCGTTGTACGTCGGAATGATGATTGAATACTCAATGTCGCGTCCATTTATCTTTTTCTTTGTTTTCGTCGTCGTCGTCTTCTTCTTCTTCTTCTTCTTCTTCTTCTTCTCCTCCTCCTCCTTGTTTTTCACCATCGCTTCGGGCTGTGTTGGTGGTCGTTGTGATGGTGTGAGAGAGAGAGAGCAAAAAAAAGAGAGAGAGAGAGAGAGGCGGACGAAAAGAGAAACTTTGGAATTTTTTTTACGTCGTCGTTTCTGTTTCCCGCCAAAACTGAGAAAAAAATCGCTCGAAATCTTCCTCGTTCGACACGACCAGTTGAGAGGACAAAGAAACCAAGGTATCCACCAATAATCGTCCGCCAAAAACAAGAAGAAAAAAGAGTTTCGTATTGTGCACGCGTGCAACACTTATACACACACTCTCAATTCAAACAGATATATAGACATATACACACACACACGCGTACATACTATATTCACCATGACCTGTTCCCAAATCGCATTCGCGACGTCCGGTTCTCTCTTTAAGACGCCTTCTTCTTCGAAGAAATCCGTGGCTAGCAATCGTCCTCGTTCAAATCTTTCCTCGCCGAGAAAAAGAGGAGGAAGAGATTTGAAAATCAACGCTTTGACGCAAGATTACGATGACAATAAAGATCAATTCATGAAAATGGTCTCATCAGAGGGGAAAATGAACGCCTTAAATCCCATCTCTGCGGCCGATCAAAAGTTAACGTCCTCCTCGTCGAGCTTGGGTGCGAATAACGTCATCTCCATCGATCAATCCATTTTAAAGGTCGATCCGTACGCGAAAGACGCGTTGGATATGATTGGTTCTCGAACAAAATCGACTCCAGTGAGCTTTAGCGTTCAATACGATACGAAATGGGGCGAGAATTTGTTCGTGTTAGGATCTCACAAGAAGTTAGGCGCTTGGGACGAAGCGAAAGCGATCCCAATGCACTACAAGGAAGGCGGACACTGGAGTTGCGAGGTGGAGTTGCAACCAGGTGGAATTTTTTTCTATAAATATCTCGTGCGTTCGATGTTCGGGACGAGGTGGCAAGAGGGGGCGAATAATCTTCTCGTGTTACCAGAAGCGAACGATTTACCGAAGAACGCGACGTATTTAGTCGAGGACTGCTTTAACGGAGGCCCGACGCAGTTGACGAGAACAAACCAGACGTTGTTAGCCGCCAAGTTGATCGAGACACAAAAGGAGAAGGTGTTATACGCGAAAGAATTGTCGAAGCAACAACAAATGACAAAATCGGCGTTGGAGGAGTTGTTAATCGCGAGAGAAGAGTTGGCATCGGCACAGATGCAACTTGCCCGAGCGATCGGGGACGGCCGCTCTTACGCCGTTGACACAACTACCACAACTACGAACAACGACACTAGCAACAAGGAAGAGGAGGAGAAAAAGTCAGGCTTCTGGTCTTCGCGATAACAACGCATATTACACTATATTATATACAACTTTGCATTTACCGGCGCGGTAAAGCGAATAATACGATCTTTCCTGACAAGTAATAAGTTTAGCCAATTCATTTTTTTTAGCAAGCCCGAAAGGGAAGGGAGAGTTTGCAGTTCAAAAGATTGAAAGTTATCAAAATTGTACAATTCTTATTCTTACATCAAAATAATCTATTCATCATCTATTTCATCGTCGTCGTCGTTCATTAAAAGCTCGTCTCGAGTAACCATGCGATGGGTCCTTCTGTTCACCCTTCGATGGCTTTTTGTTTCTAGTTTCGCCTCTACTCTATCTGCCCCTCCGGCGGCTTGTTTCATTCGAACACGCGTTTCTCTTTTATATGCCGCCTCTTTCTCTTTTACCGCGAGTTTTTTCACTTCATCTAACAAATCCATATATAAGTCTAATCTTTCTTGCGTCCAGTTCGAATCATCGACTACACATCCTGGCTCATGGACGTGCGTACAATCGGTAAACGCGCATCGTTCACCTCGCTCTTCCTCTGCTCGTTCAATCGCATTGCGAATCTCTGGGAAACACAGCGCCACATCTTTAACAACCATACTCTCTAGAGACGGATACCCAAACCCAGGCGTATCGGCGAGTAAATTACCACCTTTCATGCGAAGTAAACTAACGTGTCGAGTCGTGTGTTTCCCTCTCCCACTTCGAGACGATACTTGTTTCACCGATTGCAAATCTGCCGCTTCTAAAATTTCTCGTGCTTTTTCGTTTTCCACCGATCTCGAGCCTCTCTTTAGTTTCCCGCCGCCAGCGCCTTCTACGTCTAAATCCGTCACAAAAGTGACCGATTTCCCCTCGTGATTTTCTACCGAATCATTCCTATTGTCCTCATCGTAATCGTTGTGTTGCCGCTTCTCGACTGAAAGGGCCGATTCCAAAGCGCTTGTCGCGCGAAGTCGATTTATCAAACTCGATTTCCCAACCCCGGAAGGTCCAGCTAAAGCGACAGTTTTTCCACTTCCTATAACGTCTACGATCTCATCGATGCCATCCCCATTCGCGACAGAGACAAACTTGGGATCGTAACCCCACTTCTGCATCTTCTCTCGCCATTCTTCTACTCTTTCTTCATCTATCAAATCCTTCTTGTTGAACACCAGATGAAATGGCACGCGCGCGTATTCAAACGCGACCAAAAATCGCGTCAACTGCTTCTCCTCCAACGGTGGCTGTGACAACGAAAACGTCAACAGCGTCACATCGACGTTTGCAATCGCTAAGTTGTTCCCACCTTCGTTCTTCCTCTTCTCAATGCCGTAAATGGTTCCGGAACGTTCCACCCAATCGATCCCAGACTTTTCAGAATCCAAAGTGACTACATCACCAACCAAAACTTTTTGCTTCATCTTCTTCAAAAGCGCTCGACAGTTACACAACAACTCGACGTTGTCTTCTTCTTCTTCTTCTTCTTCTTTGATATCGATAATTTTTCCGAGTTTCTCGTTTAAGCTTTCTACGTCTTTCGTCGCTCTCGCCTCCTCGGCTCTCTTGCGGGCGGCGTCGAACTGTTCGCGCACGCGGTTCAACTCTTTCGAAGGAATGTGTCGTCGGTTCACGACGACTCGGAAATAGTTGGCTTGCGCAGTCACGACGGTACCTAAAACATTATTATTATTGTGACGACGATTCCTATCAGACGACGATGACAACGGTTCTTCTTCTTCTTCTTCGTCGTCGTCGATGAACGCCGATGATGCCGCTATCGCCGTTGTTCTTTGCGCTTTTACCGACGAAGACGATTTGGAAGAAGAAAACGAGCGGCGACAATTTTTGTCGAGAAGAAAAAGCGGCGTTGTTGCATTTTGACGAAATTTTTCTCCTCTTCCAAAACCACCTTTACAACATCCGCGACGGAGCGAACGAAGGAGTGACGTCATTTTATCACGATTCGTATTCGTCGCAATGAGCGACGCCTCGACGCAGAGCATGCAATAAAGAAAGGAGGAGAGAATACTTTTAAAGCATGTTCAAATCGAAAAATTTTATTTAAGGTCGAAAAAGAAGAGTATCGAAAAGGAATATGAAAAAAAGTCAGATGAGCAGAACGAGCAGAACGAGCGGCATAGATATAACGTCCGTCATTAAAGTGACACTTGCAAAGCTGACTAATTCCTATCGTTATTTCTCATTCCGCTCGCTTTATTCTTATTCACTCGTGCGTACGCATGAGTAGATGCACATAAGCCGCACTCCCGAACAAGTCCGTGCATCCCAAGGACTCATCGTCTTCTTCTATTCATCGTTATTATTATTTAGCATTCTCTCGACATACTCCATTGCTCTCTCCTTCACGTACGTCATTCGTTCCGTGTTACCTTGGGACCTCTCATATTCTAAGTACCTTTTGAACAAAAATTTCATGCTTCTCGCGTTAAGATCCAAGTGTGTGGCACGTTCAAACAACGCTCGAATCCTCTCCGGGACGTTTTGCTTAATCTCTTGATCGATATATACGGACCAAATATCAGTTCTCTTTGGATAGTTGCGCAGAATGCCTTCAAACATTGTACGTCCACGCTCCGGGTCACCCTCTTTCATCTCCAATAAAGCGACTTTAACTAAAAGTTTGATGTGCTTGCGTTTCGGTAAAGAAGTCGTCGCACGATCGAGGAGTTTTCTCGACCCTTCCGCGTCGCCTTTGAGCGTAACATGGCGGATGTATGTCAGCCAAACCTTGCAACTCGACCGAAATTTTTTAACGATGAGTTTAAGAGTTTCTTGAAGAACTTCTGTTTGTTCCGTACGCGTGTACATGTCTACCAAGACGAGGTACAGTTTCTTTGGATCGGCTAAATTCACCGCGCGCTTGAATAGTCTCGAGACGGCTTCTTTTGGATTTGGCAAGCCGTGCGAGTTCTCTAAATTTAAATACGCAATCCAAATGTTCATTCGCTCTTCTTCTTCTTGCGCTGGGATTGCTTCTAACGCGCGTTCAGCGACTGCTCGCGCATCCTCGTACGCGCCGACGCTCACTTGGAACGCAACATATTGAATC
>JACLAA010005180.1_pt1 | contig 53950 bp, 50 predicted proteins | sample 8027891 | NCBI WGS metagenome assembly JACLAA01 (sample SAMN15724900, study PRJNA655200) | protist metagenome | isolation source: fluorescence activated cell sorting (FACS) single amplified genomes of... | place: Spain: Blaines Bay Microbial Observatory, Mediterranean Sea | collected 2016-01-19 | reverse complement strand
AAATGTGTTTTTAAATATTAAAGGCTTAAAATTATGAGTAACGTATATGATTGGTTTCAAGAGCGTCTTGAAATCCAAGCTATCGCTGATGACATTACTAGTAAATACGTACCACCCCATGTAAATATTTTTTACTGCTTAGGTGGAATTACATTAACTTGTTTCATTGTCCAAGTGGCAACGGGATTTGCAATGACTTTCTATTACCGTCCTACTGTAACTGAAGCTTTTGCTTCAGTAGAGTTTATTATGACGCAAGTGAATTTTGGTTGGTTAATCCGATCAGTACACAGATGGTCTGCAAGTATGATGGTACTAAACATGATTTTACATGTTTGTCGTGTTTACTTAACAGGTGGGTTTAAAAAACCTAGAGAATTAACATGGGTTACAGGTGTGCTTCTAGCATCCGTAACAGTATCTTTTGGTGTAACGGGGTACTCTTTACCTTGGGATCAAGTTGGATACTGGGCTTGTAAAATTGTAACAGGTGTTCCTGATGCAATTCCTATTGTTGGTGGTTTAGTTGTTCAAGTTTTACGTGGTGGTGTAAGTGTAGGACAATCCACATTAACACGTTTCTATAGTGCACACACGTTTGTTTTACCTGTTGTGGCTGTTGTTCTAATGCTTACACACTTCGTAATGATTCGTAAGCAAGGAATTTCCGGTCCTTTATAAGGAAAATAACTAAACCTAAACAAATTTTTGTAAACATTATTATTAATTAATATGTCTATCTTAAAAAAGCCCGATTTAGCGGATCCTAAATTAAGAGCTAAGCTAGCTAAAGGTATGGGTCACAACTATTATGGTGAGCCTGCTTGGCCAAACGATTTACTTTATATTTTCCCTGTTTGTATTCTGGGAACAATTGCGTGTTGTATTGGTTTAGGAGTTCTTGAGCCTACACAATTAGGCGAAAGAGCTGATCCTTTCGCAACACCATTAGAAATTTTACCTGAGTGGTATTTCTTCCCGACATTTAACTTACTTCGTGTTATTCCTAACAAATTACTTGGAGTAATTTCAATGGCGGCGGTACCAATTGGTTTAATTACTGTACCTTTTATTGAAAACGTAAATAAATTCCAAAACCCTTTTAGACGTCCATTAGCGTCTCTAGTATTCTTATTTGGTACATTTATCGCGTTCTGGTTAGGTATTGGTGCTACTATGCCAATTACTCAAGCTTTAACATTAGGATTCTTCTAAAATGTTAAAAGAAGAAGTTAACTATAGTTTTTATAGTTAACTTCTTCTTATTCTTTGAAATTTTAGATGCGTTTCATTATATCAACATCATAGTACTTCTATTTCTCGGAGAAGGTGGGATTCGAACCCACGGAAGCTTGCACTTCATCTGATTTCAAATCAGACGCAATCGACCAACTCTGCCACCTCTCCTAAGTGTAATATTAATCAATAGTCTTTAAAATGTCAAGGAGTTTAAAGCCTTTTAATAACCCATTAACAACATAATCTCGGGCAAGAAGGGATTCGAACCCCTGACACCGTGGTTCGTAGCCACGTGCTCTAGTCCACTGAGCTACAAGCCCTAATATTTCTTCTTTTTCTAATTTAACCTGCTACTATAACAATCTACTAAAAAGAGGTAGGAAAGTCAAACTTAATTTTTAATAATGTAAAGGTAAGATCTCTGCCATAAACAACTTTTAGTAATTCTAAAATGCTCTGGGGTGGTAGGGCTCGAACCTACGAATAGCGGAGTCAAAGTCCGTTGCCTTACCACTTGGCTACACCCCAAATATAGAAGATAAATATCTATATATATCAAGATATCGTCTACATATAATATTGTCAAGATAGGTTTTTTTCTTAAAGACAAAATAAAGAGATTATTTGCTAAAGTAGCAAATAATCTCTTTATTTTATGCCAATCTAATTAACAATTTTGAAATTACTAATCTAGAGGACGCATAGAAAGTACCGGCTCGTTCTCACGGTTAATACCTTTTTCAAAACCAGCAGCAGCTGCTCTTGCACGACCTGCGTGCCAAAGGTGACCAACCCATAGGAAGAAACCAAGGAAGAAGTGCGATGTAGTTAACCATGAACGTGGAGAAACGTAGTTAACTGAGTTAATCTCAGTTGCTACACCACCTACTGAGTTAAGAGCACCAAGTGGAGCGTGAGTCATGTACTCTGCTGCTCGACGTTCTTGCCATGGTTGAATATCGTTACGGATTTTGTTTAAATCCAGACCATTAGGACCACGAAGTGGCTCTACCCATGGAGCACGCATATCCCAGAAACGCATTGTCTCACCACCAAAAATGATCTCTCCACTTGGAGATCTCATCAGGTACTTACCTAAACCAGTAGGACCTTGAGCAGATGCTACGTTAGCACCTAGACGCTGGTCACGTACTAGGAAAGTAAATGCTTGTGACTGTGATGCTTCAGGACCTGTTGGACCGAAGAACTCACTTGGGTATGCAGTGTTGTTGTACCATACGAATACAGCAGCTGTTAGACCCATGATTGAAAGTGCAGCTAAACTGTATGATAGGTAAGCCTCACCAGACCAAACGAAAGTACGTCTCGCCCATGCGAAAGGCTTAGTAAGAATGTGCCAGATACCACCAACAACACATAGGAAACCTAGCCAAATGTGACCACCTACTAGATCTTCTAAGTTGTTTACACTAAGGATCCAACCGTCTCCACCAAATGGTGACTTAAGAACATAACCAAAAATGATTAATGGGTTTAGAGTAGGAGCTGTTACGATACGAACATCACCACCACCTGGAGCCCAAGTGTCGTAAAGTCCACCAACGAAACAAGCTTTTGCTACAAGAAGGAAACATCCAATACCAAGAAGGATTAAGTGAATACCTAGAATTGTAGTCATTTTGTTCTTATCACGCCAGTCATATCCGAAGAATGGGAAACTTTCTTCTAGAGTATCAGGACCAATTAGAGAGTGGTAAACACCACCAAATCCTAGAACGGCAGATGAGATTAAGTGAAGTACACCTACTACGAAGAATGGGTATACACTTGTAACTTCACCACCAGGACCAACACCCCAACCTAAAGTTGTAAGGTGTGGGATAAGAATACAACCTTGCTCATATAACGGCTTCTCAGGAATGTAGTGTGCCACTTCGAAAAGTGTCATAGCACCACACCAGAAAACCATAAGACCTGCGTGTGCAACGTGTGCACCAAGCAGCTTTCCAGAAACATTAATTAGACGTGCGTTACCAGACCACCATGCGAATCCTGTTGATTCGATATCACGGCCGGCGATTACTGTGTTAAAGGGCGTTTCCACGTGGTAGTACCTCCTCAGGGAAGATAAAGTTTTCATGAGGTTGATCTTGTGCTGCCATCCATGCACGGATACCTTCGTTTAGAAGGTTGTTCTTAGTGTAGAATGTCTCGAATTCTGGATCTTCTGCTGCACGAAGCTCTTGCGAAACGAAGTCATAAGAACGTAGGTTTAGTGCTAAACCAACGATTCCAATTGCACTTGTCCACATACCAGCTACAGGTACAAATAGCATGAAGAAGTGTAACCAACGCTTGTTAGAGAAAGCAACACCGAAGATTTGTGACCAGAAACGGTTAGCAGTTACCATTGAGTAAGTCTCCTCTGATTGAGTAGGAGTGAACGCACGGAACGTGTTCGCTGCGTCACCATCCTCAAATAGAGTGTTTTCTACAGTAGCACCGTGAATAGCACATAGTAGAGCACCACCTAAGATACCAGCTACACCCATCATGTGGAATGGGTTAAGAGTCCAGTTGTGGAAACCTTGTAAGAAAAGAAGGAAACGGAAGATTGCTGCAACACCAAAACTTGGTGCGAAGAACCAACTTGCCTGACCTAGAGGGTAAACTAGGAATACTGTAACGAATACAGAAATAGGACCTGAGAACGCGATAGCGTTGTAAGGACGAATACCTACTAGACGAGCGATTTCAAACTGTCTTAAACAGAATCCAATTACACCGAATGATCCGTGTAGAGCAATGAATGTCCATAGTCCACCAATTTGGAACCAACGAACGATGTCACCTTGTGCTTCAGGACCCCAGATAAGAAGTAGAGAGTGACCCATACTGTTAGCAGGAGTCGAAACAGCTGCTGTTAAGAAGTTACAACCTTCTAGGAAAGAGCTTGCTAGACCGTGAGTATACCAAGATGTTACAAATGTAATACCCGTTAACCATCCACCTACTGCTAAGAATGCACAAGGGAATAGAAGAAGTCCAGACCAACCAACGAAAACGAAACGATCACGCTTTAGCCAGTCATCAACAAGATCGAAAGGACTACGATCTTGGTTTTGTCCGATTGCGATAGTCATATTAACTATTGTGTTTTTTATTAAAAAGTAAATTTTTTTCTATCTTGTAAATTCAATTAACATTATTAGTTAACATTAGAAAAATAGATTAAAATAGAACTTGTCTTATCATCCTATGACATAATTATAGTATCAAATATAAGAGAGTGGCTAAAAACTCTTAGACAAAAATTAGTCCAAAAATTTACGATTTTTTAATAGTTTTCGTTTAACTTACCTGTTATCTTTAACCAGTTTTGCGCTTCAATATAATTATTAGGTGCTAACCGTATTGCTTTTTTCCAGTACGTGCTAGCTTTTTCAAAACTATTTTGTGCAACTTCAAATTCTTTCTTTTCTGATGCTTTAGTACCTTGATAATGATAAATAACAGCAATATTATTTAAGGCTTGAGGTAAACGAGAGTTTAATTCCAGCGCTTGATGATAATACTCTAAAGCTCTGGAGTAGTCGCCGTTATTACTGTAAATAAGACCGATATTATATAAAATATAACTACGATCATAAGGATCTTCTTCAAGTTTTAAAGCTTCATAATAGTTTTCTAAAGCTTCCGCATAGTCACCACTAGATTGGGCAGACATCCCATAACGATAATATGAAAAAGCTTGTTTTTCATCTTTAGTTGCAGGAAGTACTTTTAATAAAATATCAGCTAAAACCGTAAACGTTTTATCTATAAAATTATCGTTTTTTTGATTCATTAGTTTTATCTAAACTTGATAATAAAAATTTAGTTATACACAATTTTTAATTCTAATTAAATTTTACTTTAATAAAAAATAAATTCGACTATTTATCTATTATTACATAATTTTTACTCAGATTAATTTAACATTATAAAATTAACAAAGGATTTTATAATAATTTTTGTTGTTTTTACTTCGCTTGTTTAATTGACAAGAAGATGAAAATTTTTTAACATGTATGAAGAAACCAATGTATATATAGATTTTGGTACAATATTTATTTAATTTAAACATTTAGTAATAATAAATGGCTAAGCAAAGTATGATACAACGCGAAAAAAAGCGCGAACGTCTGATTGCTAAACATCTAATTAAAAGGGAAGCGCTTAAAACAGAGTTAAAAAATGTCACTTCTTTTCAAGAAAGATTAACTCTTTATAAAAAATTTGAAAGTATTCCAAGAAATTCTTCGCCAGTTCGCCACAGAAACCGTTGTTGGGTTACTGGTCGTAGTAGAGGATTTTACAAAGATTTTGGATTATCGAGACATGTTTTAAGAGAAATGGGTAACGACGGTCTAATCCCGGGTTTAAAAAAGTCAAGTTGGTAATATTAAAGTAGTTATTTATGACAAAAAGAACACTTCGAGGAACAAACCTTAAAAAAGTTCGAACATCTGGTTTTCGTAGCCGCATGGCATCAAAAACAGGTCGTAGAATTATTAATGCACGACGAAAAAAAGGTAGAAATAAATTAACAGTTTAATTTTCATTTAGCATGATCAAACTTAGACTCAAGAAATATGGCCGTAAAGGTCAGCCATGTTATCGAATTGTAGCAATGGATAGTCGTACTAAACGCGATGGAGCATCTATTGAAGAATTAGGTTTTTATAATCCTATGACAGATGAAACACATCTGAAATTTCAACGAATTAAAACACGATTAGAGCAAGGAGCAAAGCCAACGGAAACAGTTTACAATATTCTTGTTAAAGCAAAAATTTTCCAATAACGGCCTTTCTTAACTTCTAATACTTTAATGTCCGATATTCAGTTTGAACTAAAATTAAAAGTTTTTTGGTTTAAAAATATTCTAGGGTTAGCAATTGATCAAGTAAACTTAAATCAAAAATACCCTTTAACCAATTACTATTTTTGGCCAAAAACGGAAGCTTGGGAGCAACTAAAATTGGAGTTGGATTCCAAGCTTTGGCTAACCAAAAAAGAAAAGGAGCAAATATTACAAACTACAGGAGATGTAATGAAATATTGGCTTTCGTATCGAAATACAAAAACAGTGGAAAATCTTAAAGAAGAATTTAAAGAAATTGACGTTCTTCTTATTAACAACTAGGCTTATAGCTCAGTGGACAGAGCACCAGATTCCGGTTCTGGGTGTCGAGGGTTCGAATCCCTCTTGGCCTGGTCTTAAACAAGGGCTTTAGAAATTTAAATTTAAAAAAATCCTTTCTACCGATTAAATTAATAACTGCATCTGGCTGGATTCGAACCAGCGATGTCTCTATGAGAAGCGGATTATGAGTCCGATGCCTTCGGCCACTTGGCTACAGATGCGATTGGAGCTGGTGGGATTTGAACCCACGTCCACCTAAAATTTTAAAAATATTCTTTAGCTAATTAAAAAACTAAAAATATATTGCGGTAATGAGTAACTTTACATATAGTCTTCCGAAAATATGTGCCTCTAAAATTTTATTTACAATCAACTATTCAATAAAGAGTTTGATAGCTGACAATCCAAAGTACGCCTATGCGAAAGCCATCGTTGGCTTCTTTACTAGTAGGTTTGAACTAAAAGATAAGATGTTGTTTGCACTTATTGTTTAAAAACTTTAAAAGTCGTATCTGAAATATTCTAAAGCTTAAGTGTCGAATCCGAAACAGCCCCATATTCTTTAAGGATATAAAAAATACCTAAAATTTGTCAAACAACATAAGAAATCCAGCTATAGTTATTTCTTACGAGGCTATTTTGAATCGTTTAGTTTTTAACTAACACTGAAAAATACACCTACTGCACGTTTAAAAACTCGACTTTTTACTTCAAAAGATTGTTGTACTTTTTTTAGGAAAGTTTTTTTGTTTTGCGCAAAGTTGATTTTAGATTTGTCAGGAGAAACGAAATGATTAGCGTCAGCTTTACTTATTGTGTCCGGGACGTTTGAAATATTTAAAATTTTATCCTCCCAATCTTCAATAAAATCCTCTAAATTATAAACAAAAATTTTTGGTTTGCGCACTAAAAACTCTAAATTTGATGTACGCCCTCCACTAAAACGACCAACGCGGCGCCCGTTTTTTTTGCTAAATTTTAAGGCTTGATCTTTATCAAAAAATATAAAATTTTCAAAGTTATCCGAAGTGCCAGCTGTTTGAAGTGACCCTTGCATAATCCAATTATGGCCAAATCCTATTGCCTTATCTAAAGTTTGTATACATCTACCATACGCCGTATCAAATATACCTACAATATTAAAGTACTGTTCAAACAATATATTTCGAGGTGTTTTGTTTAATTGAACTATATAAATTGGTACACCTTTAAAATATTCATTACGTTGTAAAAACGACGAACTTGGAAATAAATATGTACCTAATCTGTTTAGATATGGGAATAAATTATTAGGGCGCGGACGAAAACGAAGTTGTTGTTGTTCATCATCACTAATCATATCGGATTTACCAATATTATTTATCAGTAAGTCCTTGACTTCTGTAAAACTCGGTACGAATCGAAAGTCAATTCCTGGATGATGTTCGCGAGTTATACGGTAAGCTGTACTTAAATTAATACAATTTATGGATAAACCAACGGTTTGCGTTCCTTCAAAATCCGATCTTGCCACTTCTTTTAAATATTTTTCAGCATCAAGATTATCCATGAAAAATAGCCCCAGTTCCAGCCTTTTTTCAACTAGTGGATCAAAAGCTCCACATGAGTCATACAGTTTTTCTTTAATATAATTTTTCGGTGTTTTAGAACTTAAACCATTAGATGGCTTATTTAAAACAATTTCTCCTTGACCGTTTAATACAACAAAAACAGGAATATTAGCTAATGAAGTTTGTATGTCTTTAGTTTCTTTAAGAAAAAAATTTGATGAGTTAGTTTTATCTAAAAACCCCTCCAGATAGTTATCTTTGGTATAATTTTTAATTTCTGCTTCCTCACTAGTACCATTAAAAAACCAAGCCTCGAGATAATCCATAAATGGCAAGCTATGTTCAAGCACTCCATAATTAGAACCAATAAAAAGATCCTCTTTTAATTCATCTAATGCATTCCATTTAATTTTAATTTTTGGAGGATAACTATAAATATAATCAAGATATTCAGTTACCTTTGATTTTTTTTCTAAGTTTACTTGCAGATTCTCAGTTCTTTGACCTTCTGATTCGGTTTTATTTAAATAATAAATAGAATTGCACTCTGTCGTAATTCCCATAAAAATCTAAAGTTTAATTTAAAAAATTCGTATTATTTGTTTGCAAAAATTCAGCACCTCGTTTATTATACTTCATATAAGGGCGGTTAGCTCAGTGGTAGAGCGCCTGCCTTACAAGCAGGTGGTCATAGGTTCAAATCCTATACCGCCCACTTTATTTTAAGCCAATGAAATTTTAAATTGGTTAGAAGGTAGATTTTCTACTCTTCTAACCATTTTAAAATAGTTGGGCTCATCGTCTAAGGGATTAGGACAGGGACCTTCTAAGTCTCTAATGCAGGTTCGAATCCTGCTGGGCCTATTAATAAAATCTGATCTATTTAAAAACTTCCTCAAATACGGAACTTACTTTATCACCGGAGTCAATAGATTCTAATGGATCTTTTCTAAGTCGGTGTCTTAAGCATAATGTAATAACTTTTTCGATATCTTCAACAGTAACTTTCGAACGTTTGTTATAAGCAGCAAAAGCTTTCGCCGCACGGTTAGTTACAATGTCACCACGTAAACCATCAACGTCTAAACTACCACAAACTTGTGAAATTTTAACACGTAATTCGTAATCTAACTCTACACTGCCAAGTAGCTCTTGAGCATCTGTGATATCCTTCTTTAAAATGTCTAATTGCTCCGCATTCGCCTTTAGACATTCTTCTGGATTTTTATCGAAATTACTTCTCTCTTCTACAACACGAACACGAGTTTCCGGATCACGAACAGTTCGAATTTCTGCGTGCATACCAAAACGGTCTAATAATTGAGGACGTAATTCTCCTTCCTCCGGGTTACCTGAACCAACAAGAACAAATCTAGCTGGGTGTTTAATAGAAATTCCTTCACGTTCAACAGTGTTCCACCCTGAAGCAGCTGAATCTAATAGAATATCTACTAAATGATCATCTAATAAATTTACCTCATCAACATATAAAATGCCTCGGTTTGCTTTTGCCAGTAGACCTGGTTCAAATGCTTTAACACCTTCAGTTAAGGCTTTTTCAATATCGATAGTACCACAAACTCGGTCTTCAGTTGCACCTAACGGTAAATCTACCATTGGCACTTTCTTAAATTCGTAGTCAAGCTCTTCGTTATTTTCAACAGCCATCTTTACAGTTTCACTCATTAACTCATAATCTGTAATTGATGAGTTAAATGGATCGTCCGCTGCTACTTTAATTGCTGGTAAAAGGTCGGCAACCGCACGGATAGTCGTTGATTTTCCAGTTCCACGATCTCCCATGATCATTACGCCACCAATTCTTGGATCAATAACATTTAAAATTAATGCCAGTTTCATTTCTTCTTGTCCAATAATAGCCGTAAAAGGAAAAACGGGTCTTTCGTTCTCTATTTCTTTTTTTGCAACTGCAACCATTTTATTGATTTATAAAGTAAGTAAAAAAATCGTAAATTTATTTTTAAGTTATTTAAAACATAATATATACGTAATTGATTTCGCAATTTCGCATAAAATTTAACCAACTAGGTATAACTATAACACGTATTAAGAAAAATTACTTAGAAAGACTAATAATTCCCGAACTTGCTTTTGAAAAGCAAGTTTAAGTATACTGTAATTTTTCTAAATCCAGAGCCGTCTGGGATTTAGTACAAACAAAAAAATAAAATTTATTAAAATGTTATAATTAATTAAGTATTAGATAGTTAAATCCTACCTAAAAAATATGGCTCGTGTTATAGTTATAACTTCCGGTAAAGGTGGCGTAGGGAAAACTACAACAACTTCTAACATAGGAATGTCACTTGCTCGTTTAGGGCACCCTACTTTACTGATTGATGCTGATGTAGGTTTACGGAATCTTGATCTACTATTAGGGCTTGAAAATCGTATAATTTATACGGGTTTAGATGTTTTAAATAAAACTTGTCGCCTTGAACAAGCAATAATAAAAGACAAACGGCAAGACAAACTTGCATTTTTCCCTCTTTCCTCTAACCGTGCTGAAGTTCCTATCACTTCAGAGCAGATTGAGAAACTTGTTGGCCTCGTTAAGTCTGATTATGAATATATATTAATCGATAGCCCAGCAGGAATTGATAATGGTTTCCAAACTGCAATAGAATTTGCGAATGAAGCTCTAGTAGTGGTGACTCCAGAGGTTCCCTCTATTCGCGATGCAGATCGTGTTATTGGGATACTTATGTCAAAGGGAATAAACCAAATCAATCTTATTATTAATCGAATCCGACCAAATATGGTTAGAACTGACGATATGATGTCTATAGAAGACGTTACAAATATCCTAGGTATAACTTTAATTGGTGTAATACCAGATAGTGAAAAGATTATTATTGCTTCTAATCGTGGTGAGCCAATAGTTTTAGAAGATAAGAATTGTCTGCCCGGGGTCGCTTTTGAGAATACGGCAAGGCGGTTAACAGGGGAAAAAGTAAACTTCTTAAATTTAGAAAGTATGAGTGGAAAAAACCCGGTGAAACGAATAATTGGAAAGCTTATAAATCGATCAAATTCTTATTAAAAATTTAAATAGGAGGTTTAGTCGAACTAGCGTTTTAAATATATAGCAAAAGCAGGGAATAGATATCCATATAAGTTTGAATACTAAAACCCTCCAAGTATTAAGACCCTACCATCCTTTAAAGCCAAACTAATAAAAACAGGACCACAATTATTTTCTAATAATAGATTGTGGTTCTGTTTTATCTGGTTGAGTAAAAAGTAATCAAACCCGTTTGCATTGAGCTTTATGAACAAGTTAAGACATTCGCTTTAATTGCTGTAATGCAACTCGACCAATATTGAATAGAGCCCAAGAAGCAGCTGCTAATAGTGGAAATAAAACAACTAGAAGTCTAGTATCTGCCATAAAAATAAATTTGTGTTTACAATATTTTAAATATTTCTTATTTGAATACTATTATACATCTTTTATAACTTTAGTCCTTAAAAGTCGAGTAGAATTTTTTCTACGTAATTATTTTGATAATAATTTATTACTTTAAAGAAATAAGTTAGAACTTCTCCAATTAGTTTACATTTAATTTGTTATTTTTATAAAACCCTCATTTTTCGATGTCAGATCTTCCTTTTACACTGGACCAATTGAGAATTTTACATGCTATTTCAAACGAGGGAAGTTTCAAAAAGGCTGCGGAAAAACTATATATATCTCAGCCCGCAGTTAGTCTTCAAGTCCAAAATCTTGAAAAACAGTTGAATACTCCGTTGTTTTATAGAGATAAACGAAAAGCACGATTAACCGAGACGGGACAATTATTAATAAAATATTGTGACCGTATTTTAAGCTTATGTGAAGAAACTTGCCGCGCTTTAGATGAATTACACACTTTACAATCCGGTGGGTTAATAATTGGGGCAAGTCAAACAACGGGAACTTATTTAATGCCCCGTTTAATAGGTATTTTTAGGCATAAATATCCACAAATTACGATAGAATTGCAAGTTCACTCTACAAGAAAAATATCATGGGGTGTTGCTAATGGAAGTATAGATTTGGCTGTAGTCGGGGGTGAAGTTCCTCAAGAACTTCAAAATATTTTAGAAGTCATTGCGTACGCTGAGGATGAACTGGCCCTTATTTTACCTTTATCTCATCCCTTTTCCTCTCGTGAATTTATTCAAAAGGAGGATTTATACCGTTTAAATTTTATAGCGTTAAATACTCAATCAACGATACGAAATGTAATTGAAAACACGCTAAAGCAACACGGAATCGACAGTAGTTACTTAAAAATCGAGATGGAACTAAATTCTATTGAAGCCATTAAAAATGCCGTAAATTCAGGTTTAGGGGCTGCATTTGTTTCAGTATCTGCTATAAACAAGGAATTAGAACTTGGCATGTTTCATTGGGCAAAAATTGACGGTATAAAAATAAAACGAACTTTATCAGTTCTGTTAAACTCTAAACGGTACTATTCGAACATTACGCAAATCTTTAAAGAAGAAATATTAGGAATGCTAGTGACTTCTCCTTTAGCAAATAAAAATAAAATTTGATCCGTCCATTAAAATTTTATATATTTTTCTTGAAAATATATTGACACAAAGAGGGAATTGCTATAATATACTTATATAAGTACAGCCCCCATCGTCTAGAGGCCTAGGACATTTCCCTTTCACGGAAGTAACGGGGATTCGAATTCCCCTGGGGGTACTTTAGTTGTTTTACCTATTATAATAAAACCCCGTATTTAAAAACATAACTAAATCTGAAATAGTTTTACTTACTATTTCAGATTTAGTTATGTTTTTGTAAAAAGGCAAGTTATAGGCAATTAAAATAGTTCAATTAACCATAAAAAAATTAATTCCGGAAGTTATTATTTCTTAATAATAACTTCCGGAATTAATTTCTTTTTAACGGGGCTACTACGTCTTATAAAGATGAACCAAGACCAGAGTATGCGCCGAAGAAGAATAGCGTTAATAAACCTAGAGCGGCAAGTCCGCCTACTGTAGCCACCATCCAAAGAGGTACTCTTCCGATATCACTCATATTGATTATTGTTATTAAAAATAAAGTTTTAAGTAGAACAAACGGTCTAACGAAGTACTCTAATTGAAGAAATAGCTTGAGAAAAGAACAGCTAAAACAAAGATTAGAAGTAGACCCCAGTAAAGTGAAGTACGGTTTAATTCTACTGGTTGTTTATTAGGGTTTGGTGAACTCATTTAAAATCTCCTATCGCTGAATAAATTGCATTGATGTAATAGCGCCAAGGAAAAATACCGTTGGAACCGCTAAAGCATGGATCGTTAGCCATCTAAAAGTAAAAATAGGATATGCTACTGGCTGATTTGTATTAATCATTGAAATGAAACGAACGTTTTGTATTTTATAATCCCTTTGTTAAATCTTCAAGTTCCTGCTTAGCACTAAATCGATCGTTAACTAGAGGGATTTGTTGACGATCTTGAGTAAAGTACTCATTAGGTCTTGGTGTACCGAATGCATCGTATGCTAATCCCGTACTAACGAAAAGAAAACCTGCAACGAAAAGTGCTGGGATAGTAATGCTGTGAATAATCCAATAACGAACACTAGTTAGAATATCCGTGAATGGTCTTTCTCCTGTTGAACCACCTGACACAACTCTTTCTCCTATTAAATAATTTAAAATTAATCGGTTTTATTTTTTGCTACTTAAAGCAAAAAATGTCTGCAAGATACCGTGTAATTACTTTAATTTAAAAACTAAAGTAACAACTGATATCTAATACTTTTTTAAAGCTACTTGAATAAAGTATATAACCTATTTACTTATTTTGTACACGATTTAATTAGATCAATAAAATATCAATAATATTTTGTTTGTCATAAATAATGTTCCTCTTCCCTATAAAAAAAATTAAATTTTCTCAAACTTCTAAGAAAAAAGCGGGTAGAGAGAATCGAACTCTCATCATTAGCTTGGAAGGCTAAGGTTCTACCACTAAACTATACCCGCTACGTGTCCAATAAGATTATACGTCAACTTGTATTTATTTGTACATTTAAATTTTTGACCTATAGTTTCTTTACACCTCTTTATTAATTTTGTTGAACAAATTCAACTAACAAAATAATTCCTGAAATATTTCCCCTTTGCAAAACGTAGTTCAACTATTACAATTTAATTGTGTAGGTAAAATACCAAAGTTTACTAAAGTTTCAAGGCGATATGGCCAAGTGGTAAGGCAGTGGATTGCAAATCCTCTATCCCCAGTTCGAATCTGGGTGTCGCCTTAATAAAAGAATGGGGGTATGGTGGAATGGTAGACACAACAGACTTAAAATCTGTTGACTTAATCAGTCGTGTGGGTTCAAGTCCCACTACCCCCAAGCAATAGAGAAGAACTGAAATATACTTTTCTAAATTTTTCAAATTCGTTTTTAGACCGAATATTGGCTTATGTCGATAGATTAAATAAGAAAATTTTTAGTGATATTGTCCACTTTTAGTTATAATTCATATACAAGAGTGTAATTAGAAAACGGAAAACTTTTAATAAAAAACAAATTATGTCACACAGTGTAAGAGTTTATGATACTTGTATCGGTTGTACTCAATGTGTTCGTGCTTGTCCTTGTGACGTTTTAGAAATGGTACCATGGGACGGTTGTAAAGCTGGCCAAATTGCATCTGCGCCACGTGCGGAGGATTGCATCGGGTGTAAGCGCTGTGAAACGGCGTGTCCGACAGATTTCTTAAGCGTACGTGTATATTTAGGTAGCGAAACAACGCGAAGCTTAGGTTTAACTTACTAAAATAAAATTTTCAAATTAACAATCAGACTATGATTAACTGGAACATTATTGCACAGCTGGTGTCACTAGGGTTAGTTTTACTTTCCGGTCCGGCAATTATCTTTCTTTTATATTTCAAGCGAGGGAATCTTTAATCGATATTTATTAAAATATTCCTTTTAAATACGAAATTTTCGTGGACAACTTTAACAGTCCACGAAAATTTCGTTTTATATCGGGCAAAAGGTTTCTTTATTCAATTTTATTAATAACCTGCGGACGGAGAGACTCGAACTCTCATGAGGGTTGCTCGCTAGAACCTAAATCTAGTGCGTCTACCAATTTCGCCACGTCCGCTCTTCTATATTTATATAATACTAAAAACCCGTAATAATTACAAAAGAATTTTAATTAATAAATAAAAATAGAATAGGCTGCATAATTTTAACAGCCTATTCAGGATACTTTAGCTTAAGTAGTTACCCAATCTACATCAACATTCTCTAAAATAATTGACGAGTTGTAGATTTGTAGAATAATAACTAGAAATACTAAGAATAAGCCCATAAAAACTCCCATTACAGGTGTAGTCCCCCAACCCGGTGCTACTTTACCATACTCTGAGTTAAGAGGTCTTAGAATTTCACCTAATCTTGTTCTTAATGCCATAATTTTAAGTTAAAAGAGAATTTAATAGTACAAATACATAATACGACTCATAATATATATTATAAGCAAGTTTTTGTTTTTTTTTACAACTTGTTCAATAACTATTTTTATATGGAAACCGCAACTATCTTAAGTATTTTTATTTCCGGCCTTCTTTTAGGAATTACTGGTTACTCTGTATACACCTCTTTTGGCCCTGTATCCAAAGAACTTCGAGATCCTTTTGAAGAGCATGAGGATTAAAATATGTTTTACTAATAAAACTTTATTTATATAAAAAAAATCATTCGCTAAATAAAATAGCGAATGATTTTTTTTTAGACATCTTACTTCTTAACAATTCTAGGAGGATCTCTAAAGAAGATTGCAAAGAAAATCACAATTAAAGTTCCAATTAGTAGAAATGTGTATACTAATGCTTCCATTTTTTAAATTAACTAAACTAATAAAAAATAATGTAGAATTTTTTATTAAACAATACCTTGTTTTTTAGTGCTCTTATCTCCAAGTTTCTGGAAAGCACCGAATTCTACCTGTTCAATAACTTCTGTACCAATACCGGCGAAAACGTCTCTGAATAGAGTACGACCACCATGCCATAGGTGTCCAAGGAAGAACAGTAAAGCGAAGTTTGCGTGTCCAAAAGTATACCAACCACGAGGGCTGCTTCGGAATACACCATCTGACTCTAGAGTTGTTCTATCGAATTCAAAAACTTCCCCTAACTGTGCTTTTCTAGCATACTTCTTAACAGTTGGAGCATCCGTAAATACTTGACCGTTAAGTTTACCACCATAGAAGTTACAGCTTACACCAACCTGCTCAATACTATACTTTGATTCTGCACGTCTGAATGGAATATCTGCTCGAACAATACCATCCTTATCAACTAGGATTACTGGGAAAGTTTCAAAGAATGCTGGCATTCTTCTTACTGTTAACTCACGCCCTTCTTTATCCTGGAAAACTGGGTGACCAAGCCATGCTTCAGCAATACCATCACCTTTGTTCATAGGACCTGCACGGAATAGACCACCTTTCGCTGGGTTATTACCGATGTAGTCGTAGAAGGCTAGTTTATCTGGAATTCGAGACCAAGCCTGACTAAGTGATAGACCTTCGTTTAATGAAGTTTCTACACGTCTTTCAATTTCCTGTTGGAAGTATCCACTATCCCATTGGTAACGAGTTGGACCAAAAAGCTCAATTGGCGTAGCTGCAGCACCATACCACATTGTACCTGAAGTAACGAACGCTGCAAAGAAAACAGCTGAAATACTACTTGAAAGTACAGTTTCGATGTTACCCATACGAAGAGCTCGATAAAGTCTTTGTGGTGGACGAATCGTTAAGTGGAAAGTTCCGGCTAAAATACCAAGAATACCAGCCGCAATATGGTGAGAAGCAATACCACCTGGGTTAAATGGGTTAAATCCTTCTGCACCCCAAGCAGGCGCTACACCTTGTACTCGACCAGTAATACCATAAGCATCTGAAACCCAAATACCAGGACCAAATGTACCTGTTACGTGGAAAGCACCGAATCCAAAACAAAGTAGAGCCGATAGGAATAAGTGAATACCAAAAATCTTTGGAAGATCTAATGCAGGCTCACCTGTACGTGGATCTCTAAATAATTCAAGATCCCAATAAACCCAGTGCCAAATTGCTGCTAGGAAACACATACCCGAAAGTACGATGTGTGTTAGTGCTACACCTTCAAAACTCCAAATACCAGGGTTTGAAACACTTTCTCCGGTGATACTCCAACCACCCCATGAGTCTGTTACACCAAGACGGGCCATAAATGGCATTACGAACATGCCTTGACGCCACATTGGGTTTAGAACTGGATCCGACGGATCAAAAACAGCTAACTCATAAAGAGCCATTGACCCTGCCCAACCAGCAACTAGAGCTGTGTGCATTAGGTGAACGGCAATTAAACGACCTGGGTCGTTTAGAACTACGATATGTACACGATACCATGGTAGTGCCATATATATTTTCCTCCTGTAGAAAAATTTTTTACTTTCTTACTCTTATTAAATTGCAAAATTAGTCTTTAGAAAAACTAATAAGTCACAGATTTCTAATATAGATTATAAGATAAAAATAGGAAATTCCTTTATTGTCAGACGCTTTCAATGAATTTTTTTTAATTGACTAAGCGACCGTAGTCTATGAAGTTAAATTTTTCAATTATTTCAAAAATCTTATAGCCAAGCCTTTTTGAATTTGTTACTATATAAGATATAAGCGGGTGTAGCTCAGGGGTAGAGCGCAACCTTGCCAAGGTTGATGTCGCGCGTTCGAATCGCGTCACCCGCTTTAAGATAGTTTTATCGACACGTATCAATAAATTATGAGAGGACTTTTAAATTTTTAAATACTGCTTAGTTTATGTGTGTTTTTATTTTAGTTCTAGACAAAACTTATACTCAGTGATTAAGATAAGTAAAGGAGAAGATTTCCTCAGTAGCTCAGGGGTAGAGCGGTCGGCTGTTAACCGGTTTGTCGTAGGTTCAAATCCTACCTGGGGAGGGAAGTTGCATCAAAAACGATTTATTTAAAAAAACGTAAATGGTCTGGAATTTATAAAATCTTTAAATAAGTTTTTTATAAATTCCAGACCATTTACGTTTTAGTTTGAGGTTTCATAGTATTAGACCTCGAAAGTAAAGCAGTAAAACCGGTTTCTTAAGCAGGAACTGTGTTAAAGATACCAGTTAAGATAACTAGTGCAGACCATAGACCAGCACCACTCCAAACGATACTTTGTGACTTTTCCCACTCACCAGGCGTAGCTAGGATTACTGGCACCCCTACTACCATTGCAAAAGATACTACTATAAGAAGAAGAACAAATACTTGTACAATTCCAACCATGCGAAGCTTTTAACTCTTTAAGCTTAATTAATTAAAAATACGTGTTACAAATAACAAATTTGTAATAAGAATTTCCTTAATAATATTTTATAACACGTTTTACAAAAATTTAAACACGTTCTTTAAACTAAAATTGTTATATAATTTACATAGAGTTTTTTTTCATAATAGAGAGGTTAAATTAATAATGGATATGAGCTTTTTACTATCCGCTTTACCTGAACCCTATACGGCTTTCCGTCCTATAGTTGATGTTATGCCAGCAATTCCAGTAATGTTTCTTTTACTAGCTTTTGTTTGGCAAGCTTCTGTAGGTTTTAGATAATTTAAATTTAATATAAGACGAGTACTAAACTATTAAATATGTGCTAGTTTTACAAAAAAACCGAAAGTTACTTTCGGTTTTTTGAAATTTTGTCTATCAACTAACTTGAATTAGCCTTTAAAAATTTATCATGGTAGATACTGCTTCAAAAACAGGTTTTATTTCACAAATTATCGGACCTGTACTAGATATCGAATTTCCAAACGGTGAGCTTCCAAAAGTATATAATGCATTAGTTATCTCATCTGGTGACTCGAGCGTTACTTGTGAAGTACAACAACTTCTTGGTAACAACAAAGTTCGTGCCGTTTCAATGACTACTACTGACGGTTTAAAGCGTGGTGCTAGCGTTGTTGATACTGGTGCTCCGATTACGGTTCCAGTAGGTACAAAGACATTAGGTCGAATTTTTAATGTTCTTGGTGTACCTGTAGACGAAATGGGTTCTTGTGATGCTCCTTCAGGATTACCAATTCACAGATCATCTCCATCATTTACAGACCTAGAAACAAAGCCAGCTATCTTTGAGACAGGTATTAAAGTTGTAGATATTCTAGCACCATACAGACGTGGTGGTAAGATTGGTTTATTTGGTGGTGCCGGTGTAGGTAAGACTGTACTTATTATGGAACTTATCAACAACATCGCTAAAGCACACGGTGGTGTTTCAGTTTTCGGTGGTGTAGGTGAGCGTACAAGAGAAGGTAATGACCTTTATTGTGAAATGAAGGAGTCTGGAGTTATTAACGAAAAGAATCTTGATGATTCGAAAGTAGCGTTAGTTTACGGTCAGATGAACGAGCCTCCTGGTGCAAGAATGCGTGTTGGACTAACAGCTTTAACAATGGCTGAGTACTTCCGTGATGTAAACAAGCAGGACGTACTTCTATTCATCGATAACATTTTCCGTTTTGTACAAGCCGGTTCAGAAGTATCAGCACTTCTTGGTCGTATGCCTTCAGCTGTAGGATACCAGCCAACACTAGCTACAGAAATGGGTGTTCTACAGGAACGTATTACTTCAACGAACGAAGGTTCTATTACTTCTATTCAAGCGGTATATGTACCAGCTGATGATTTAACGGATCCAGCGCCAGCTACAACGTTTGCTCACCTAGATGCAACGACTGTACTATCTCGTGGTCTTGCTTCTAAAGGTATTTACCCAGCAGTAGATCCACTTGATTCTACTTCAACTATGCTTCAACCAGAAATCGTTGGAGATCTACACTACGGTACAGCTCAGCGTATTAAGCAGACTCTACAACGTTATAAGGAACTTCAAGATATCATTGCGATTCTAGGTTTAGATGAGCTTTCTGAAGAAGATCGTGCAACAGTAGCACGTGCTCGTAAAGTTGAGCGTTTCCTATCACAACCATTCTTCGTAGCAGAAATCTTTACAGGTTCACCTGGTAAGTACGTATCTCTAGCGGATGGTATTACTGGATTTAACGACGTACTAGATGGTAAGTACGATGATTTACCAGAGCAGGCATTCTACCTAGTAGGTGATATTAACGAGGCTATTGAAAAAGCTGAAAAGCTAAAATAAAAAAACTATGAGTTTAAATGTTCGTGTAATTACACCAGACAAAGTTGTTTGGGATGCGATGGCTGATGAACTAATTCTTCCAAGTAGTACTGGACAGATTGGTATCTTAACGGACCACGCACCTCTTCTAACAGCGCTAGATATTGGAGTTATGCGATTAAAGTCTGATGCAGGTTGGACTTCGATCGTACTAATGGAAGGTTTTGCTGAAGTAGATGAAAACAAGGTTACAATTCTTTGTAATGGTGCTGAAGAAGGAAGTTCCATTGATTTAAAAACTGCTCAAGATGAACTTGAAAAAGTAACTTTATTAGTTGACGAAGCTACAACTAAAAAAGAAAAAATTGAAGCAACAATCGAACTTCGTAAAGCTAAGGCGAGACTTCAAGCCGTAGCTTAAGCAAAAAAAAGTCACTAGGGGAATTTTTCCCCTAGTGACTTTTTTTTGCTTAAAGTAAAGAACTGAATTAATTGAAAAACTACAAGATTAACCTTGTAAATCTTGAACTAATAGCTAGAAATTTACTCTTGCAGAATCTCAAATTTTTCTCCAAGAAGTACTTTTACTTTATTATCTTCTCCAACGTCCACAACAGCAGTATCTCCAGCTTTAATCTTCTCTGAAAGTACTTCTTCCGCTAAACTGTCTTCAAGTAATCTCATAACAGCTCGACGTAAAGGTCTTGCTCCGTATGTTGGATTATAACCTTCATCAATTAATCTAGTTTTAAAGCGGTCAGTAACTTCTAATTGAATTCCTTTCATTGAAATTCTTTCAAACACCTCTTTTAACATGATTTCGGCAATTTGACCAACTTCATCCTTTGTTAACTGTCTGAATACAATAATCTCGTCAAGACGGTTTAAAAATTCTGGACGGAAATATTGCTTAAGTTCTTCATTAACAAGGGACTTAATACGGTTATAGTGAGAACTAGACTGATCTTCAGAAAGCTCGAATCCTAGACCTCCACCGCCTTTTTCAATAACTTTTGAACCAACGTTTGAAGTTAAAATTAGCAGTGTGTTTTTAAAATCGATCGTACGTCCTTTTGAATCTGTCAGACGACCATCTTCAAAAATTTGAAGCATTAGGTTAAATACATCCGGGTGGGCCTTTTCGATCTCATCAAATAACACTACTGTGTAAGGTCGGCGACGAACAGCTTCAGTTAGTTGACCACCCTCGTTATAACCGACGTAACCAGGCGGCGAACCAATTAGTTTAGAAACTGTATGTCTTTCCATGTATTCAGACATATCTAATCGAACCATAGCCTCTTCTGAACCAAAGAAATAAGTAGCTAATGCTTTTGTTAGTTCAGTTTTACCCACTCCTGTAGGACCGGAAAAGATGAAACTTGCAATCGGGCGATTTGGACTTTTTAGACCAACACGTGCTCGTCTAATAGCACGTGAAACAGCTACAACTGCTTCGTCTTGACCGATAATACGACTATGTAAAGTCTCTTCCATTTGCAGAAGCTTCTCAGACTCACTCTTTGTTAATTTATTAACTGGGATACTTGTCCAAGCTGCTACAATTTGTGCAATATCTTCTTCAGTAACCGTCGGCGTTTTGTTTACCTCTTCAGTAGCACCTTTCTTACTCAGAGCAATCGCATTTATTTGAGCCTTAATTTCCATTTCTCGCTCGCGAAGTTGTCCGGCTTTCTCAAAATCCTGATTACGAACGGCTTCGTCTTTCGACTTTAAAAGTTCTCTTAGTTCTTGATCTAACTCTTTAGCCGCAGCAGGTAATTGAGAATTCATTAAACGAACTCTTGAACCCGCTTCGTCAATAAGGTCAATTGCTTTGTCCGGTAAGAAACGATCAGCGATATACTGGTCAGCAAATTTAGCTGCCGCAGCTAAAGCTTCGTCAGAAATTACTAGTTTGTGATGTTTTTCGTAACGTTCACGTAAGCCGTATAGAATTTCAATTGTTTCCTCAACAGACGGCTCGCCAACCATTACAGGTTGGAAACGTCGTTCTAGAGCCGCATCTTTTTCAATATGCTTTCTATATTCTTCTAGAGTTGTGGCGCCAATACATTGTAACTCTCCACGTGAAAGTGCGGGCTTTAAGATGTTGGCGGCATCAATTGCTCCTTCAGCAGCTCCTGCTCCAATTAATGTATGAACTTCGTCAATAACAAGAATGATGTTATTTGCTGTACGAACCTCATCCATAATTTTCTTTAAACGCTCCTCAAATTCACCTCGATATTTTGTTCCAGCAATTAAAAGTCCAATATCTAAGGCAACCACCATTTTGTCGTCAAGAGTGTCTGGGATGTCTTTATTTGCAATTCGTTGGGCTAAACCTTCAGCGATTGCTGTTTTTCCAACACCAGGTTCTCCGATTAAAACGGGATTGTTTTTTGTTCTTCGTCCCAGAATTTGAATAACCCTTTCGATCTCTTTAGCACGACCAACAACGGGGTCTAATCTACCTTCAGTTGCTTTTTGAGTTAAATTTGTACCAAATTCTGCTAGTGTTGGAGTTTTGCTACGAGTAGTGCTTGCTCCAGCAGCAACTTCTGTATTTTCTCCTAAAGAACGAATGATTTGGCTTCGAACTTTCGAAAGATCTACGCTTAGATTTTCAAGAACACGTGCAGCAACACCTTCACCTTCACGAATTAATCCTAGTAATAAGTGTTCTGTACCAATATAGTTATGGCCTAATTGACGTGCCTCTTCTAGTGAAAGCTCAAGAACTCTTTTTGCTCTTGGGGTAAAAGGTATTTCAACAGCTACAAAACCAGAGCCGCGACCAATAATTTTTTCTACTTCCACACGGGCGTCTTTTAAGTTAACCCCCATAGATTTTAAAACTTTTGGTCCAATACCTGTACCTTCACCAATTAATCCTAAAAGTATTTGTTCTGTGCCGACAAAGTTATGGCCTAGACGCCTAGCTTCCTCTTGGGCCAACATAATAACTTTAATGGCTTTTTCCGTAAAACGTTCAAACATTTAGCTCACGTATGACGAAATTATCATTATCTTTGATATAAAATATCATACCATATTCTAAGCTATCAGGAAGACTAATAAGTAAGAAATTAGTTGCATCAAGTTTTTATATATTTGACGAAATTAAAAAGGTTAAATTATACTTTACTTGTGATAGAGTTATCGCGCTCTTAGTTCAGTTGGTAGAACGTAGGTTTCCAAAACCTGATGTCGTGGGTTCAAGTCCTACAGGGCGTGTTTAAATATTTCCTTTATTTGTTTTATAATGATATATTTAGAATATAAATATCCAGGAGAGGTGGCTGAGTGGTTGAAAGCTTCAGATTGCTAATCTGATGTACGTTTTTAATGTACCGTGGGTTCGAATCCCATCCTCTCCTATTTAGCTTTCTTAATTTAAATAACTAAATAACATTTCAAGTAGCTAAAGAAATGTTATAATTGTATGAGTTATTAAAAAAAAACGTTCTATTTAACAACAATGGATATTTTAAGCTTAGGCTGGGCTTCTCTATGTGTTATGTTTAGCTTTTCTCTAGCATTAGTAGTTTGGGGTCGAAATGGATTCTAACATCAATACTAATGGTACTTTTATAGATAAAATTAATTAAATAATTATGGCAAAAGAAATATTTACCACAGCCGGGGTTATGTGGGCTTTAACTTTAACAGGTTTAAGTGTTGGTTTTGGCCTTTTAAAAATTCAAGGCGAATAATAAACCTTGGCTTAAAATCCAATCTTAAACATGAGTTTACTTGAAAGTAGTTGGTTTCTAATATCATCTCTTATTATTATAATTGTTTTGCTAGTGGATCCTAAAAGTTCACTAGCAGGTTCAAATACTAACGCAGTATTAGGCTTATTCTCGAGTCCGAGTTCGGGCCAACAATTTATTTATAGATTTAGTGCAGTACTTATATTTGCATTTTTTGCTTTAACGACTGTTCTTAGTTTAAGCAACTAATTAAAAGTAAAAATTAGACGAGAAGAAAATAAATCTTCTCGTCTAATTTTATTTATGCAAAGAATCCAATGTTTGCTAGAAGTGTGTAAGCAACTACATCACCACCAAAGGCTCCTACAGTGAAACCACTTGTAAATTGGCGCCAGCCCTTTGAAGATTCTAAACCTTCTAGTTTCCCATCATCTTGAAATTGTGCTAACCCATAAATAGTTAAACCTAGAGTTAAAACTAAAATTAAACCTAAAGCCGAAAGAAAACCAACTAATAGAGCATTTTCAGAGTTACGAAGAGGCCCTAAAATATAGAACGGCCCGATAAGGAAATAACCGTGTGCCATACCAATTTCAAGACCTCTTAAAAGTGGTGATAAGCCTTTTCTATATATAGGTAAATTTCCAAGGTATAATTTCGTTGCTGTTGACGTTGTTACAGGTGTGGATAAGTTCCCTACAAAAGGGTCGTTATTATACGGCTTAATAAATTCGCTCATGTATTAAATTTCGTGTAAAAATTTATCGTTCATTACTTTTATTATAACCTTCAATTTTTTTTATTACCTTTTTTTCTAAAACGAATAAATAATCGGGATGACAGGATTTGAACCTGCGACACCCTGCTCCCAAGGCAGATGCGCTACCAAACTGCGCTACATCCCGTCTGTATAGATATATACTAACGTATGGTTAATAATTATTCAAGATATAGAACTGAAACTTTATAACTAAAATTATTATAAATTACAAAAAGAAGTTCGTTGACGGTCTAAAATTTGACCGACCAACGAACTTCTTTTTATTCAATTAACTTACTATTAATTAGCGAAACTAATTGTTTTTAACCAAACTTACCTGTTGTAGAGGCAATAACGAATGGTGCAAATGTGAAAATGAAACCAACCGTAAAGTGAGCAAGACCGACAAGTCGAGCTTGAACAATTGATAAAGCAATTGGCTTATCTTTCCAACGAACTAGGTTTGCAATAGGTGTACGTTCGTGAGCCCAAACAAGAGTTTCAATAAGCTCTTGCCAGTAACCACGCCAAGAAATTAGGAACATGAAACCTGTTGCCCAAACTAGGTGGCCAAATAGGAACATCCACGCCCATACAGCTTGTGCATTCATACCAAACGCATTATAACCGTTAATTAACGGCGATGAGTTTAACCATAGGTAGTCACGTAGCCAACCCATAATGTAAGTTGAAGACTCGTTAAAGGCAGCAGCATTACCACCCCAAATAGTCATGTGTTTCCAGTGCCAGTAGAATGTTACCCAACTAATTGTGTTTAACATCCAGAACATCGCTAGATAGAAGGCATCCCATGCTGAAATATCACAAGTACCTCCACGACCAGGCCCATCACAAGGGAAACTATAACCGAAATCCTTCTTATCAGGCATCAGTTTAGAACCACGAGCATCTAAAGCACCCTTAACAAGAATTAATGTAGTTGTGTGAAGTCCTAATGCAATTGCGTGGTGTACTAAGAAATCACCAGGCCCAATAGTTAAGAATAGAGAGTTCTTACCACTGTTAATTGCTTCGATCCAACCAGGTAACCAAATTTTACTACTAGCAACACTAGCTGCACTAGTTGAAGATGATAATAAAACATCAAAACCATAAACGGCTTTACCTGAAGCAGCCTGAATAAATTGTGCGAAAACAGGCTCAAATAAAATTTGCTTTTCCGGTGTACCGAAAGCTACACACGTATCGTTGTGAATATAAAGTCCAAGAGTATGGAAACCTAGGAATAGAGATACCCAACTTAAGTGTGAAATGATAGCTTCCTTGTGCTGAAGCATTCTAGCTAGTACATTATCCTTGTTAACCTCAGGATCGTAATCTCTTACAAAGAAAATTGCACCGTGCGCAAAAGCACCAACCATTAGGAAACCAGCAATATATTGGTGGTGTGTATAAAGCGCGGCTTGTGTAACATAATCCTTTGCCATAAAGGCATAAGCAGGAAGAGCATACATGTGCTGCGCAGTTAAAGATGTTGCAACACCGATAGACGCAAGAGCTAGACCTAGTTGCATGTGTAAACTATTTGTGATAGTTTCAAACAGGCCTCTGTGTCCTGCCCCAAGACGACCTCTCGGTGGTACGTGAGCATCTAAAATTTCTTTCATACTGTGTCCAATACCCCAGTTTGTACGGTACATGTGACCAGCAAAAATGAACACGATCGCAATCGCTAAGTGGTGGTGAGCAATATCTGTCAGCCACATAGACTGCGTCTGTGGGTGGAAACCACCAAGGAATGTCAGAATAGCGGTACCTGCACCTTCGTTTGTACCAAAGATGTGGCTTGCTGTATCTGGATTCTCTGCATAGATACCCCAGTTACCCGAGAAAAATGGTGTTAAACCTTCCGGGTGAGGAACATTCGTAGTTAGGTTATCCCAACGAATATGTTGACCTCGAGACTCAGGAATAGCAACGTGAATTAAGTGCCCAGACCAAGCTAATGAACTTACACCAAATAAACCTGATAAGTGGTGATTAAGTCTAGACTCATTGTTCTTAAACCAAGCTAAACCTGGTCGGAACTTAGGTTGTAAGTGAAGCCATCCTGCGAATAGTAGTGCACATGATAGCACTAATAAACCTAAAGCTCCGAAATAAAGATCAGTGTTTGATCTCATACCAATTGTGTACCACCAGTGATAAACACCTGATGTTGCAATGTTTACTGGGTAAGAAACTCCACCTCTAGTAAATGCTTTAATAGCAGATTGACCAAAGTGTGGATCCCAAATTGCGTGAGCAATTGGTTTAACTTTTAATGGGTTTAACACCCATTGCTGGAAGTTACCTTGCCACGCTACGTGGAATAGGTTTCCAGATGTCCATAAAAATATGATCGCCATATGACCAAAATGTGAGGCGAAAATCTTTTGATAAAGACTTTCTTCTGTCATTCCGTCATGGCTTTCAAGATCGTGAGCAGTTGCTACACCGTACCAAATTCTTCTAGTAGCGGGGTCTTGAGCAAGTGCTTGACTAAACTTAGGAAATTTAGTAGCCATAAAAAATTATTCTCCTTTTTTTACTAATTAACCCACAGAGACAATTCTTGCTAAGAAGAATGACCATGTTGTACCAATACCACCTAGAAGATAGTGAGCTAAACCTGCTGCACGACCTTGTGTAATACTTAAAGCTCGAGGCTGAATAGCCGGAGCTAGTTTAAGTTTGTTGTGAGCCCAAACAACTGATTCAATTAGTTCTTGCCAGTATCCACGACCACTAAATAAGAACATTAAACTAAATGCCCAAATGAAGTGTGCGCCTAGGAAGATTAAACCATAAGCTGAAGCGGCTGAACCGTATGATTGAATAACTTGAGATGCTTGCGACCATAAGAAGTCACGCAGCCAACCATTAACAGAAAGAGCACTGTTCGGGAAGTTACCACCAGTAATATGAGTAATTTTACCAGCAGCCGAAATTGTACCCCATACATCTGATTGCATTTTCCAACTGAAGTGGAATAGTACTACTGAGATACAGTTGTACATCCAGAACAGACCTAGGAATACGTGATCCCATGCGGATACTTGACAAGTACCACCACGACCAGGACCATCACAAGGGAAACGGAAACCTAAGTTTGCCTTGTCTGGAATTAAACGTGAGCTACGTGCAAATAGTGTACCTTTTAGTAAAATAAGTACCGTTACGTGAATCGTAAAGGCGTGAATGTGGTGAACCATAAAATCAGCTGTACCTAATTGAATAGGCATCATAGCGATTTTACCGTTAACGGCAACAATATCACCACCAAACGCATAACTCGATGTTGCTAAAGCATTTGGAGCAGTACTGCCAGGAGCTAGTGTGTGTAAAGATTGTACCCACTTAGCAAAGATTGGCTGTAACTGAATTGACTTATCCGAGAATGTATCTTGTGGGCGACCTAACGCACGCATTGTATCGTTATGAATATATAAACCGAAACTGTGCATTCCTAAGAAAATACAAACCCAGTTTAAGTGTGAAATAATAGCATCACGGTGACGTAGTACACGATCTAAAAGATTGTTGTACGACTGTACCGGACTATAATCACGAACCATAAAGATTGATGCGTGTGCTCCAGCACCAACTACACAGAAACCACCGATCCACATATGGTGTGTGAAGATCGAAAGTTGTGTAGCGTAATCAATACCAATGTAAGGATACGGCGGCATTGCATACATGTGGTGAGCCACAATAATACTTAGAGAACCCATCATTGCTAAGTTAATAGCTAACTGAGCGTGCCAAGATGTTGTTAAAATTTCATAAAGACCCTTGTGACCTTCGCCAGTTAAAGGACCTTTGTGAGCTTCTAAAATCTCTTTCATGCTGTGTCCAATACCCCAGTTTGTACGGTACATGTGACCAGCAAAGATGAATAGTACTGCAAGAGCTAAGTGGTGGTGAGCAGTGTCACTTAACCAAAGACTTCCAGTAATCGGATTTAAACCACCCTTAAATGTTAAGAAATCAGAATACTCACTCCAATTCAGTGTAAAGAATGGTAGTAGTCCTTTTTTAAAACTAGGGTATAGTTGACCCATAAGCTCTTGGTTAAATAGGAGCTCATGCGGTAATGGAATTTCTTGTGGTGCTACGCCTGCATCAAGAAGCTTGTTTACAGGTAAACTAATGTGAATTTGGTGACCAGACCAAGCAAGACAACCTAAACCAAGTAGTCCTGCTAAGTGGTGGTTCATCATAGATTCAACATTTTGGAACCATTCTAACTTTGGAGCCGCTTTATGGTAGTGGAACCAGCCAGCAAAAATCATTGCTGCTGACATAAGTAAACCACCAATCGCTGTCCAGTATAGTTCCGTTTCATTCGTAATACCACAAGCACGCCACATTTGGAACCAACCCGACGTAACTTGAACACCAGAGAATCCACCTCCAACGTCTCCGTTTAAGATCTCTTGTCCTACGATAGGCCAAACTACTTGTGAACTTGGCTTAATAGTCGTCGGACTAGTTAACCATGCTGAGTAGTTTGAAAAACGTGCGCCGTGGAACCACATTCCACTTATCCAAAGAAAAATTAGTGATAGTTGACCGAAGTGCGCACTAAAAATTTTTCTTGAAATATCTTCTAATGAATTAGTTTGGCTATCAAAATCATGAGCATCAGCGTGTAGGTTCCAAATCCAAGTAGTTGTCTTTGGACCTTTAGCTAGTGTTCGAGAGAAGTGTCCAGGTTGAGCCCATTTTTCAAATGAAGTTGCAACCGGATTCTTATCCACTACGACTTTAACTTTCTTAGCCTCTAATTCTTTCGAGCTAATTTTCATTTTTACTCTCCTTTTTTGAGACTTACAAATACGAAATAATTTAAACCGTTTTTGGAATTTATGATTAAGTCTAAAAAATAACTAAAAAAACAAACATTAAGACTAGACTTTAAACGAGCATAAACCTTTCTAAATACTTATTTTACTTTAAAAAAATCAACTTTAGCACTTTTTTATAGAAACTTTATTAATAATTTTTCTTGTGATTATATTTAATACTATTTTTCAAAGTTTTTTAACTTTGCTTATAAATAAAATAGCTCTTTTTTGAAACAAACAAATGTTTCAAAAAAGAGCTATTTCGATTTTAACTATTACATACCTTTCACGTCAGCAACAGCTTTCTTTAGAGCTTCTTCACTTTCTGGAGAAAGTTTCTTTTCACTCTTAATAGTTGCTAGAAGTTGAGGAGTAGAACTCTTCATGTAAGTTCTTAACTTAACAAGGAACTCCTTAACATCTGTAACAGGTACATCATCAAGGAATCCGTTAATACCAGTGTAAATAACACATACTTGCTCTTCTACAGGGATTGGAGAGTTTTGTGCTTGCTTAAGCATTTCACGAAGTCTTGCACCACGAGCTAGCTCATTTTGAGTAGCTTGATCTAGATCTGAAGCGAATTGCGAGAATGCCTCTAATTCAGCGAATTGAGCAAGCTCAAGCTTTAATTTACCAGCAACTTGCTTCATTGCTTTAATTTGTGCGGCAGAACCTACACGTGATACTGAAATACCTACGTTAATTGCTGGACGAATACCAGAGTTAAATAGATCACCAGAAAGGAAAATTTGTCCATCTGTAATACTAATAACGTTTGTTGGGATATACGCTGAAACGTCTCCCGCCTGTGTTTCAATAATCGGAAGCGCTGTCATACTACCACCACCAAGATCGTCACTTAGTTTAGCTGCACGCTCTAGTAAACGTGAGTGAAGGTAGAATACATCACCTGGGTATGCTTCACGTCCTGGAGGACGACGAAGAAGTAGTGACATTTGACGGTATGCCGAAGCCTGCTTAGTTAAATCATCGTAAATAGCAAGTGTTGCCTTTCCGTTGTACATGAAGTACTCTGCTAATGCTGCACCTGTGTAAGGAGCAATGTACTGAAGTGTTGCAGGATCATCTGCATTTGCAGTTACAACAATAGTGTAGCTACTAGCACCTCTTTCTTCAATTGAAGTACAAACAGCTGCTACAGACGAAGCCTTTTGACCTACGGCAACATATACACAAACAACATCTTCACCTTTCTGGTTTAGAATTGTATCAATTGCTACTGATGTTTTACCAGTTTGACGGTCACCAATAATAAGCTCACGTTGACCACGTCCAATTGGAATCATCGCGTCGATTGCTGTAATACCAGTTTGCACTGGCTCACAAACCGACTTACGTGTAATAATACCAGGAGCTACAGCTTCAACAAGTCGTGATTCAGATGACGCAATGTCACCTTTACCATCGATTGGTCGTGCTAGTGCATCAACAACACGTCCTAGGAACCCATCACCAACAGGTACTTGGGCAATTTTTCCAGTTGAACGTACTGAGCTTCCTTCAAGAATATCAAGTCCTGTACCCATTAATACTGCACCAACGTTGTCATTTTCAAGGTTTAGTGCGATACCAATTGTCTTATCTGAGAATTCTAGAAGCTCTCCAGCCATAACCTGCTCAAGGCCATAAACACGAGCAATACCATCTCCAATTTGAAGAACTGTACCAACGTTATCAATTTGAACTTCTTGATCGTAACTTTCGATTTGTTGACGAATAATGTTACTAATCTCGTCAGGTCTAATGTTAATCATATTTCCGTCTAGATTACTTTTTATTTAAAGAGTCTTTTCGTTTAAAGTGACTTAAAAAGATTTTTAACCTTAATTACACAAAAAACAACTTTTATGCACCTAAAAGAGCACTAATTTGTCTTAGTTGCCCTCTGATACTTGTATCGATCATTTTAGAACCGATTTCAATAGTGAACCCACCAATTAATTGTGGGTCAACTTTTAGTGCAAGTTTGATTTGTTTTGCCCCTGTAATGATTTTAAGCTTTTCTGCGATTTCTTTTTGTTGATCTGCAGATAACTGAATAGAGGACGTGATTTTTGCTATCTCAATAGATTCTTGCTTATATGAAAGTTCTAAAAACTTTTGCGCGATGCTATCAAGAACTTCAATACGACTACGGTCGACAAGAAGTAATAAAAATTTTAAAGTGTTTCCACTAATTTGCTCACCAAGAATATCTTTGACTACATTCTTTTTAGCTTCTCGAGTAATTAAAGGATTACCTAAGAATTTTTTTAAATCAGACGAGTTTGCAAGAAACTGTGAAACGATATTCATATCGTTTGTTGTTTCTTTTAAAGAGTCATTTGATTTAGCTAAATCGAGAAGTGCCTCAGCATACGGCTCCGCAACTTTACTTAAAACAATTGACATAATTTACTCGGCTAATTTAGAAATGTTTCTATCGATAATTTGTTGTTGTAAACTCGAGTTTAGTTTACCCTCTAATTGCATTGTAATGCGTTGTAGGGCTAGTGTAGCTACGTAATCAGAAATTTGCTTACGTACGCGTGCTTCGATTGTCGCAATTTGAGTTTTAGCAGTAGCTGTTAGACGTTCAATTTCTGTCTTACCATCCGTTAAGATAGAGCTTTTAACCTGTACAGCCGTTTGTTCTGCTTCTTTTTGAATTGATTCAATTACAATTTGCGCTTGAGCTAACTTAGTTTCACCTTCAGTTAATCTCGTTGTAGCTTCTTGTAGCTTTTCTTCAGATTCTTGGATTGCTCCTAGAATTTTCTGTTGACGCTCTGAAAGACTTTCAGATAAAGCACCGCTTAGTAAATAGAATAGTCCACCAGCTAATAAAGTAATGTTTATTAGGTTAGCTTCAAAAATATCTAGATTAAGTGATACTCCTTCATCAGAAATTAGAGTAGAAAAACTATTTAAAGTCTGATTTAATAAATCCATTTTTGTTAAAAATATTTAAAAATACCAATTAAAGAACAACTTCTTTACCTAGCAGCTTTTCTTTAATAAGTTGACTTAGTTCATCTACTTGCGTTTCTAATTGTTGTAGAGCAAGAGATTTTTGTGTTTCTAACTCTTTGTTAGTACGCTCAATTAATTTAGCAGCGTCTTGACGTGCATCATTAATTTCTAGAGCAACAACATCTTTAGCTTCTTTTTCAGACTGAGCAATAATTGCTTGTGCATTAACTCGAGCTGTCTTTAACTGTTCATCGTATTCGTTGTACAGTTCGTCGGCTTTGATTAATTTTTCAGAAGCAGTTGTTAGATTATCGTTGATGTAAGTTTCACGATCATCTATAACTTTTGATACGGGCTTATAAAATACAAACGTTAATACAACAGTTAATAAGATGAACTGAATAGCCATCAAAGGTAATGTTGCGTTAAAATCGAAAAGCCCACCAGCCCCTTCAGTCATAGCCAGCATTTCTGGCATGAATAATATATTCATTTATATCTGGTATAAAATAATGTTTTTAGACTTAGGCAAAGCTAAGAGTGCTAATATAAAATATTTGAAAATAGCGCTTAGTTGAAAACTAAGCGCTTCAAACAAATTAACCAGCGAATGGGTTTGCGAATAGTAGACAAAGTGCAACTACAAGACCGTAAATTGTTAGTGACTCCATGAACGCTAGAGATAGAAGAAGAGTACCACGGATCTTACCTTCTGCTTCTGGCTGACGAGCTAGACCTTCAACAGCTTGAGCAGCAGCGCTACCCTGACCGATACCAGGACCAATAGCAGCTAGACCAATAGCTAAACCAGCAGCAATAACAGAAGCACCTGAGATAATAGGATTCATAGGAGATTATTATGTAAGTTTTTTATAATTACGAATTTTATGAAATTAACAAATTTCTTAGTTGTTTAAAATATAAAAGAATATTTCTACAAACTAAATTAAAATTACTCGATCGATTCAGCAATATAAGCAGCAGAAAGTGTTGCAAATACTAAAGCTTGAACTGAACTCGCAAAGATACCTAAAACCATTACTGGTAGTGGTATAAATAACGGAACTAGTAGACATAAAACAGAAACAACAATTTCATCAGCTAGAATGTTACCAAATAATCGGAAACTTAATGAAAGAGGTTTTGTAAAGTCTTCTAGGATGTTAATCGGTAAGAAAATTGGCGTCGGCGAAATATAACGCGCAAAAAATCCTAAACCTTTCGCTTTGAAACCAGCGTAGAAATAACTTAACGAAGTAAGTAAAGATATAGCTACAGTAGTATTAATATCGTTCGTTGGCGCGGCTAATTCCCCTTCAGGAAGTTTAATAAGCTTCCAAGGTACTAGAGCACCTAACCAGTTCGAAACGAAGATAAATAGAAATAGAGTTCCTACATACGGAACCCAAGGGCGGTATTCGTATTCACCAAGTTGATCCTTGGCAATACCGGCAACGTATTCGAAGACAGCTTCTACGAAATTTTGCAGCCCTTTAGGAACTTGTTCTAGGTTTAAAGTACCAAGAACAGCTATTGTCAGAATGATCGCTATAACAAGCCATGTAACTAATAACACCTGTCCATGTACTGTTAAACCGGCAATGTTCCAATATAAATGTTCTCCTACTTCAACAGCAGCTAACGAAAAAAACATAAACAGATTATAACTAGACGTGAATAGTGCAAATTTTTTGTTCCCTATTTAATATATATACCTCGTTATTTAGTTTAGGTACACTTTATTTCAAATAAAACTTTTAATTACTTTATTGATTTCTACAGAATTCTCTCTTAATGCACAACTTTATAGAATCTTAATACTTAATATTTTACAATTTAGTCGAAGATCTTTGCTTTTTCCGATTGATTTTAGATCTAATCTTAAAAGATAATAAACAATATGAGACCATCTACCTAATTCCAATTAGTATAAAATTTGAATTTTACCCTAAGATAGGTTATCTTAAATACTAAGAAGCTCTGTTAATACAAACAATTACATATATAAGTTTATTTATTTATCTAACATAAAGAAATTTTATGGCTCGATACACAGGAGCAAAATTAAGAATTACACGAAGACTCGGAGATTTACCAGGATTAACCAGTAAAAAACCTAAATTAGCCCAACGCCCTGGGCAACATGGTGCAACACAAAAAAAATTAACACAGTACGCCATCCGTCTGGAAGAAAAGCAGAAATTACGTTTTAACTACGGCTTAAGTGAAAAGCAGTTAATGAACTATATTCGACAAGCTAAAAAAATTAAGGGGGCTACAGGTAATATTCTTTTACAATTATTAGAAATGCGTTTAGATAACGTAATTTTCCGATTAGGAATGGCGCCGACAATTGCAGCGGCCAGACAAATTGTAGGACATAAACATATTACTATTAATAAATCTTGTGTCTCGATACCAAGTTATCAATGTAAACCCGGCGATATCATATCAGTTAAAGAGTCAACTGCATCAAAACAATTAATTTCGAGAAATTTAGAATTACCAGCATTATCAAACGTGCCACAAAATTTAGATTTTGACAAAAAAGCCTTAAGTGCTAAAGTTTTAGGTATTATTGATCGTGAATGGATAGCATTAAAAGTAAATGAGCTATTTGTAGTTGAGTTTTACTCACGAAAAATTTAAAACCTTAAATGATGTCGTTTACTCGACCACCCACACAATTAAAAAAAGCTATTCTAGTTATTTAGTCCATTTTAAAAAAGCAGATTCTTATGACATTAGTTACACTTGGAGAACTTTTGGATGCAGGAGTGCATTTTGGTCATCAATCAAGTCGTTGGAACCCCAAAATGTTTCCTTACATCTATACAGAACAAAATGGTATACATGTAATTGATCTTGTCCAAACAGCAAGACTTTTAACTCACGCCTATAATTACGTTCAAAAAGCATCAAAAGAAGGAAAACAATTTCTTTTTATTGGTACAAAACGACAAGCCGCAGGTATTATTGCTGAAGAGGCTAATAAATGTGGTGCACACTACATTAATCACCGTTGGTTAGGGGGTACACTTACCAATTGGGCTACAGTTCAAGGTCGTGTTGAATACCTTAAAGAATTAAATACAAAGGAGGAAAGCGGCGAACTCAATTCATTACCAAAAAAAGAGGCTGCTTTACTTCGTCGAGAACGTGACAAACTCCAACAAAATCTTGGTGGTTTAACAAAAATGTTACAAGTTCCTGATATTGCTATTGTTGTTGATCCTAAACGAGAAGCTACGGCGATTGCTGAGTGTAAAAAATTAGGGATTACAATAATTTCAATTTTAGATACAAATTGTGATCCGAATGCCGTGGATATCCCAATTCCTGCAAATGATGATGCAGTTCGATCTATAAAACTTATAATTTCATCCCTTTCAGATGCTGTGATAACAGGAAAACAGTAGTCGTTTAAGGACTTTTATTTAAATCAAGAAGCGAATAATTAAGACGGACGTTGGCAAATTAAATAATTTGCCAACGTCCGTCTTAATTATTCGCTTCTTGATTTCAATACAAAGGCTTTTAATCGGTTGTCAGATGAATTTTTGATTAAACGATTCATCGTCTGTTCATTACCAACCTTTTTTAAATTTTCGAAGCTGTTGAATCCTGTACCTGCTGGTATTAGTCGACCAATAATAACATTTTCCTTTAACCCGTTTAACCAGTCTTTTTTCCCTTCAATAGCTGCTTCAGTCAAGACACGGGTTGTTTCTTGGAAACTTGCAGCCGAAATAAAACTGTCACTGTTTAAAGATGCTTTTGTTAACCCTAAAAGCATTGGTTTATACACTGGAGGTTCTTCACCTGCCGTAAGCGCAGCGGCGGTAATTAATTTAGCTTGATTAATGTCAAGTATTTCACCTGGAAGTAAAGTCGTTTCTCCACCATTTAAAACGCGAATTTTTGAGGTCATTTGTTTAACAATAATCTCAATATGTTTGTCTGCAATTTGGACACCTTGGGATAAATATGTCCGTTGTACCTCGTTAACTAAAAAAAGTTGAAGATGTTTAAAACTTTTCTTACAAGCCTCGTGGATTGGGCCTTGTAATCGATAATAGTTAAACAACGTTTCTAGTTTATCATGGGGGCTTATAGGACCATCAGTTAGAGGTTCTAAAAATTTCACATAATCCCCGTTACTAAAATTCACTTTAATTTGAGAGTCTACATCAATAATTAGTTTATCAGTAGGTGACTTTACAATTTCGATATGTTTATTTTTTAAATAAGCTTTACCTTGAGTAGGAGCCAATAAACAGCCGTTTTTAATTTTTCTTGCTTCTAAGATTTCTTCTACTTTAGGTAGACCCTGAACAATATCCACAGTTTTTAGTTTATCGTAAACTAAAGTTGCTAGAAGGTCAGATTTATCCACAAGCGATTTGGTATCAGCCCTTAAAATTGTTCCTTCGGAAATTAAATATGGTCGGCCCAGCCTTATAAATATTAAATTTTCTTCAATTTTATAAATTTCTCCTGCGTATTTAGAACGTGTTTTAGATGTTAAATAAGTTCCTGCTCGAACAAGATCCCCAGGTTTCACATGAAGAATTTCTTGAGTTTTATCAAATAGACATTTTTTAAGACTCGTTTCTTTTAAAATAAGGATTTCAATATTGTTCGTATAATTAACAGAAGCTAAGATACCACTTACCCCAGTTAACATTTTAAGTTGAGCAATAGTAGTGTTTGCCTCTACATATTGATTATTTTGAACCACCTTTTTAAAAAAAGCCCGTTCTTTTAAATTTGTGTCTTTTAAGCCAAATTCATTAATTTTAATTTTTTCATACAACGTTAATTTCAGTTGATATTGATCTTCTTCATTATTATTTTTATTTAAAGCTACATATTCAATTTTTGAAGTTAAACTTGTATATTTATTTCTAATATCTAAAACAAGAAAAGTTTGAAGTAGATCGATCCCACTAGTTGTTTTAATGCGTTCACCATCTTTATAAAAAAATCTTTTAACCGTCCGGAATGCTAAACTTCGATTGTTTATATTAGGGAAAAAACGATATTTTAAAAAGAAGCCCTTTTCTTGCGGAACACTATAAGTTACCACGGGTCGAATAAGCCCATATTGTGTGCCGTCAAGAATTAAAAATTCTACGTACGAAAGATCTTCGACACTTTTATTTAAAAAAGCTAATTCTCCAGGTTTGACAAATCTATTCTCTTGATCAATTTCACCGCTTGATTTACTAGTTATTTCATATAATTCTCCTGGTTTGACGACAATTTCGCAATTCTGTTCGTCAATTTGTACAAAACCGTCGATTTTTGTCTCAACATTAGCTAATAGTTGGGTTCCTTTTGTTACAAAAGTTCCATCTTTCACCTTTATTTTTTCTATTTCTAGAGAACTAAACTGATGAGTCTCTTCAGGCACCCAATATAAAAAACCAGTAAATATTTTTTTTGTACTTCGTTTCTTCTTGATTTTAGACGAATCTATAGAATAATAAATAGTTCCTCCTGTTTCTGTACGATAAGTATCCTCTTTTAAATGGGCGATTGTTTGGCCATGTTTAAGTAATTCGTTTTCCTTAACACTTAACTCAAATATTTTTGTTGTATTCGAGGTTGTTAACTCAAAAATATCAAATTTATTGGGAATTTTTTTAAGAAGTCCATTTTCTATTACCATGGACGAGTTTACAATATTTATTTCCCTGTTATTTGATACATTGTCAAAATTCACAATTCCCGAATAACTATTTGTAATTTTTTGACTTGCAATAGTCTCATTCGGAATAAACTTTTGACCGACCTTTACATTTAACTTAGAAGAACGGGGTAATATATAACGATCTCCGTAAAGAACCCACACTAACCCTGCATTTTTACTAATTTTTTTAGTTGCCCCTTGATTATCAATACTTTCTTCTACCTTTATATTTTGTAAAAAAACTTCGCCAGAAACCTCCGTATAAATATCTTTTCGGTCTTCTTCTAAAATAAGATTGGCGTCTTTTTTAATCTCTGCTACAACTTGATTACAATAAACTTTTTGATTGTTATTTGCTAATAGTAATGCGCCGCGGGGAATTGCTAAGGAACATACCGTATTATTTTCATTCTCTATATATAAAATTGCATCTTCCATTAAATTGAACCCCATTTCTCCGTGAATTGTGCGGGTAATGGAAGTATTTGTGTTTAAACTATATTTTAAAGTTCCAGTAAAAGGTGCACGTATTTGTTTTGTTAAATCACCCGAAAATACCCCGCCAGTGTGGAAAGTACGCATAGTCAATTGTGTTCCGGGTTCACCAATTGATTGTGCAGCTAATATTCCAACTGCTTCACCTAAATCAATTAACTTTGAATATGACAAATGCCAACCGTAGCAATTTCGACAAACGGATCGTAGAGCTTCACAAGTCAATGGGGACCTTACCGTGACGTCACTAATCTTTAAATTTACGATTTTATTAACTAGGGACTTATCAATTTCTGTGTTCTCCGGAATTATTAAATTTTCGCCTTCAATCTTTAAAGGCTTAGCTAAAAGACGTCCTACTAAACGGTCTTCAATTGTTAGTTCCGTTTTATATTTTTTAAATAAATCTTCTAAAGATAAACCTTCGTAAGTTAAACAATCTTCTTCGCGAATAATAATGTCTTGTGCCACGTCAACTAAACGTCGTGTTAAATAACCCGAATCCGCTGTTCGAAGTGCTGTGTCAACAAGACCCTTTCGGGCACCATAAGAAGATATGATGTATTCGGTAACTTTTAATCCTTCGCGAAAATTACTTTTAATCGGCAAATCAATAATTTGTCCTTGTGGATCGGCCATTAACCCCCGCATACCAACAAGTTGTCGAACTTGAGATATATTTCCACGGGCACCAGAAAAGGCCATTATGTATAGCGGATTTAATGGATCACTTTCTCGAAAATAAGTTAATACTTCGTCTTTTAGAGTATTATTAGCGTTGTTCCAAATATCAATGATCTTTTGAAAACGTTCCACAGTTGTGATATTACCGCTGCTATAGTTTTCTTCAGTCGTATCAACTTCATTTGTTGTTAAACCGATTAAACTTCGTTTTCGAAATGGAACGCGAAGATCTTCCACGCTTAACGATATACCAGACTTAGTTGCATAATGAAAAGTTAAATTTTTTACTTTGTCAGCTATTAATGACGATCTAATAACACCATAGTTATGGAAAGTTAAATATATCAACTTTTGCAACTTTTTTTTATTTATTACTTCGTTATTAAAAATCATTGTTTTTTTTCTAGTTGATTAACTGTTACAACAAAATATAATTCACAATCGACGTTTATTGTTTGTATTCAAAGGCTTGATTTAGAAGAATACGACCAGGAGTTGTTTTCAAATATGCTTGTAGAAGATTTCCATCTAAGTCGCGTTTAACTTGTATTTCTGGGGATAGGCAAACAACATGATTAGTGAATTTTTTTTCTATAAAAGTTGAATTTGGAAACAAATTAATTTTTGTACTTACATCCTTATTTAAACGAACCCACACAAAGGTGTGTAAGTTTAAAACAGATTGTTTATGCGCGGCAATAACGTCATCAAAACTATAAAAATATTGTTCTTTAGAAATTTGTTCTGTTGGATTATTTGCTGTTAAGTAGTAACAACCAAGAACCATGTCTTGACTAGGGGTAAGTATTGGCTCCCCTGTTGCAGGAGATAAGAAATTGTTTGGTGCGAGCATTAACATACGTGCTTCTGCTTGTGCTTCTAAACATAGTGGTATGTGTACTGCCATTTGATCGCCATCAAAGTCAGCGTTAAAAGCTGGGCAAACCAGAGGATGTAGTTTTATCGCTCTACCTTCAACAAGTGTCGGTTCAAAAGCTTGGATACCTAAACGGTGTAAAGTTGGTGCTCTATTTAATAAAATCGGGTGACCGTCCATGACTTGTTCCAAAATTTCCCATGCCAGCGTTTCGTTATTTTGAATAATATTTTTAGCTGCTTTAATATTATTTACTAAGCCCTCGTAAATTAATCGATGGATAACAAATGGCTGGAAAAGCTCAATAGCCATTTCTCTGGGTAGACCACACTGATTAAGTTTTAATTCAGGACCTACAATAATTACCGAACGGCCTGAATAATCTACCCGTTTACCTAGTAAATTTTGTCGAAAACGACCTTGTTTACCTTCAATGATATCCGATAAAGATTTTAAAGGGCGATTATTTAGACCAAAAACAGCCCGTCCACGTTTTCCGTTATCAATTAGAGCATCAACAGCTTCTTGAAGCATCCGCTTTTCATTTCGAATAATCAATTCAGGTGCCATAATTTCCTGCAGTCGAGCAAGACGGTTATTTCTATTTATGACACGTCTGTAAAGATCATTAAGATCCGAAGTTGCAAAACGACCTCCATCAAGTTGTACCATTGGTCTTAAATCGGGCGGTAAAACAGGTATGATATCTAAAACCATCCAAGACGGGTCAGATCCCGAGGCCATAAATTGATCAATTACCCTAAGGCGTTTAATCAATTTTTCACGATCTGGATCTTTAGCCGAGGGTATTAACAGTCGTAATTCTTTTGCTTCCTTTTCTAAATCAAGTTGCATAAGAAGTGTTTTAATACCCTCGGCTCCAATCGCAATTTCAACGTCACTTATATCGGTTTTTGTTGCTTCAAAAACCTGCCAATCCGTTTCGACTAAAAGTTGTTTATAAGAAAACTCATTACTTTTGCCTGGATTAGTTATAACATAAGAATTAAAATACACGATTTGTTCTAATTCTTTTAAAGAAATGTTTAAAATTAAAGCAATCTTGCTTGGCCTACCTTTTACATACCATACGTGAGTTACGGATGAGGCTAATTCAACAAAACCAATGCGGTGACGTCGAACATTAGATTCGATTACTTCAACACCACAACGTTCGCAAATAATGCCTTTATACCTAACTCGTTTGTATTTACCACAATGACATTCCCAATCATTTACAGGGCCAAAAATGCGCTCACAAAATAAACCGTCCATTTCTGGCTTTAAAGTTCTATAGTTTATAGTTTCCGGTTTGGTAACCTCCCCGACAATTTCTCCATTCGGAAGAGTCCTTTCTCCCCAACTTCGAATTCTCGAAGGTGAAGCCAAGTTGATTTTTACATAATCAAACGATCGTTCTGTTTGTAACATAAAGGTAAAGTAGTTTAAAAAAAGTTATTTTGAACGAGCTACTTAATTACTATCTGTTTGAGGAAAATTTCCTTGTAAACGGAATTTCAAATCTTGGTCCCCAGGCAATGAATTAAAACTATTTTTCAAAAGTGATTGTTCAAAAATCTCTGGGTTTTCACTCATTAAATTGATTTCATAATCGTTTAGTTTTGTATTATTTGAAACATCTAATTTATATGTTGCTACATCAAGACATAATGCTTGGAGTTCACGCATTAATACTTTAAAGGATTCTGGTATCCCCGGTCTCGGTATCGGCAAACCTTTAACAATGGCATTTAAGGTTTCATTACGCCCTTGCATATCATCAGACTTAATAGTTAATAATTCTTGTAATGTATAAGCCGCTCCGAAAGCTTCCAGGGCCCAAACTTCCATCTCACCTAATCTTTGTCCTCCTTGTTGTGCTCTGCCCCCAAGGGGTTGTTGGGTAACAAGTGAGTAAGGCCCTGTGGAACGTGCATGGATTTTATCGTCGACTTGATGAACAAGTTTTAGCATATAAGCGCGACCTATAGTTATTGGGTTTTCAAAAAATTGTCCAGTTCTTCCATCCCGCAATACCATTTTTCCAGGATGTTGTTGAGAAAAAATCCATTTTTTGTTATATGAAGCTTCTTTTAATTTTTTATTTACTAAGGCTCTTGATGCTTCGGAGCCATACATTTCATCAAAGGGAACTACTTTAAAGCGTACATTTAAGTTATCGGCGGCCAACCCTAGAAGACATTCAAAGATTTGCCCCACATTCATTCTTGATGGTACTCCTAATGGATTTAAAATCATATCAATAGGGGTTCCATCTGGTAAGTATGGCATATCTTGTCTAGGCAATATCTTTGAAATAATACCTTTGTTACCATGTCGTCCGGCCATTTTATCGCCTATTTGGATTCGGCGGGCTTGGGCAATATAAACTTTAATGATTTCGTCTGTGCCTGGAGGTAAATCGTCTCTATTACTACGCGAGAAAATTTTAACGTCGAGTACTCGACCACACGTACCATGAGGTAACTTTAAAGAGGTATTTCGGACATCTCTTGATTTTTCCCCAAAAATCGCCCTTAACAATTTACCTTCAGGTGGATAATCAGATTCCCCTTTAGGTGTTAGTTTACCTACTAAGATATCCCCAGCGGTTACCCAAGTTCCAATTTTAATTATTCCATTTTCGTCTAAATTTCTTGTTGAATATTCACTAGCGTTTGGTAAATCGCGGGTAACTTCTTCCATTCCTAATTTTGTTTGACGAATTTCAATTTCAAATTTTTCAATATGTAGGGATGTAAATAAGTCGTCATACAGAAGGCGTTCACTTATTACAAAAGCGTCTTCATAGTTATAACCTTCCCACGGCATGTAGGCAATTATAATGTTTTGTCCTACAGACAGTTCACCACCTTCAGTAGAAGCTCCATCAGCAATAATTTGACCTGTACTAACTTTTTCATTAATAGATACAAAAGGTCTTTGGTTAATACAAGTGTCTTGGTTAGATCGTTGATATTTAGTTAAGTTATAAGTGAAAATATTAGTATTTTTGTCTTTTACAATAATTTTCCCATCATTAATTTGGATTACACGACCATAACTAGCGCTTAACATTGTCATACCCGAATCCCGCGCAGTTTGACCCTCTAAACCGGTTCCTATTAGAGGGGCCTCTGGATATAACAAAGGTACGGATTGTCTTTGCATATTAGAGCCCATTAGTGCTCGGTTTGCATCATCATGTTCTAGAAATGGGATAAGTGAAGTAGCCAAAGATACTACTTGAATAGGGGATACGGCAATATAGTCAACTTCCCGCGAAAGAACATTAACTAAATCTTGACGATATCTAACAGGGATAGTTTTATTTTGAATAGTGTCATTAGATCCAATTTCGACGTCTCCTGGTGCAAGACGATATTTGTCCTCCGCAGTAGCATCGAGATAAATAGGATAAGAATTTTGGAGAACTTTACCTTTTTCAACCTTATAGAATGGCGTTTCAATAAAACCGTATGAATTAACTCTCCCATAGGTTGATAATGAGCCGATCAAACCTGCATTTGGACCTTCCGGTGTCTCAATAGGACAAATTCGTCCATACTGGCTAGGGTGAATATCTCGAACAGCAAACCCGGCCCTATCTCGGGTAATGCCGCCCGGCCCTAAAACAGATAATCGTCTTTTGTGTGTTAATTCCGCTAAAGGGTTTGTTTGGTCCATAAATTGGGAAAGAGGGTTTGACCCAAAGAATTCCCTAATCGATGCAACTAAAGGTTTAGAGTTAACTAAAACATTAACTCGTAAATACTTTTGTTCACAAATTGTCATTCTTTCTTGGGCAATTCTTTCAAGCCTATTTAAACCAATACGTATTTGATTTTGTAAAAGTTCCCCTACTGATCTTATTCTTCTATTGCCTAAATGATCAATATCATCTTCAACAGTAGGTGCAAGTCTAAAGTTTATTAGTTCGTTAATAATATATAAAACATCTTTTGATGTTAATACGTGAACCCATGTTTTAATATCAAGATTTAGGCGTTTATTTATCTTGTATCTTCCAACGCGACCTAAATCATATCTTTTAGGGTCGAAAAATCTTGAGTAGAGAAGCTGTTGGGCCGCCTTTACTGTAGCAGGCTCCCCAGGTCGTAATTTATTATGTAATTCTAAAAACGCATCTTCTAAAGATATTCCTTCGTGCTCATTAAGTGTCTTTTTGAAATATTCGGGATGGTCAAGAATAGTTAAAATGTCCTGATCTTTTAAACCAACAGTTTTTAGAAAAATATATGCAGATATCTTTTTTGCCTTATCAATTTTTACATTGATTACTTCATCTTTATCAATTTCGAACTTTACCCAAGTTCCGCGATTTGAAATAAGACTGGCGGTATAGTAACGGAAGTTCTGTTTATCAGAGTCCGTTTTATAATAAATACCCGGACTTCGGACTATTTGATTAATAATAATACGTTCGATACCATTTACTAAAAATGTCCCTTCATTTGTCATCAAAGGTATATCACATAGAAGAACATCATTTTCTGTGGTTTTATAAAAATCGTTTAGGTAAAGAAGCTGAACTTTGGTATAAATTCGGATACTGTATGTCGTATCACGACGCTTTGCTTCTGCAAGAGTGTATTTTGGTTGCCTAATTCGATAAAATTTGGCGGATAAATTTAATTCAAGTTCATCAAGATAATCTCTTATTGCGGAGAAATTTTCTAATTCTTGAATAAAACCTAGTTCAAGAAACCAACAAAAACTTATTCGCTGAGTTTCTAACAAGTTGGGTAGAAGGTACTTGTAAACATTTTTTTTGATGCTAAACATTGATTACCTGCGGTTTCGGGTTTTAATTTTATGAACAATTAGAATCTAAATTTAGATAGTGGAAGGTTGTTAGATAAATATTTTTTTCTTAATACCTTTAGCGACGCATTCGTTTACTTAGTAATGGGTAGGTGAAGCTGATAATAAGAGGTGCTAAATCGATTTATATTCTTGAAACATGTAACCTAGGCCTCTTACAGTTACAATTAAATCTGGCCTACGGGGGTCGTCTTCGATTTTTGTTCGCAGTCTGGATATGTGAACATCAACTATTCTCGTATCTATATCCCTTTCTGGAGTATAGCCCCAAACATTATCTAAAATAGTTAATCGGGATAACGTTTTACCATTATTATAAATTAATACAGCTAATAGTTTATATTCCGTTGGGGTAAGTTTGATTTTTAAATCGTTTTTAAAAATTACTTGAGTTGACATATCTATAATAACACTACCAACTTGAATTGTGTTAAGTTTTTTAGTTTTGGAAGTTGGTATCCGATTATTGGAACGTCGTAAAAGCGATCTAATTCGCGCTTGTAACTCTTTTGGGGAGTAGGGTTTAAGTAGATAATCATCTGCTCCTAAATCTAAACCCATTACCCGATTTGATATATTATTCACGCTTGTCAAAATGAGTATAGGGATATGGGAGGTCTCTCGTATGTTTTTGCATACCTCATAACCATCGAATTTTGGTAACAAAATATCAATGATAACTAAATCTGGGTTTTCATTAAAAAAACTATTCAACCCATCTCTACCATTAGTTGACAACACTGTTTTATAGCCTGCCGTAGTAAGTTGTTCATCTAATAGTCTGCGGGTTTCAATTTCAGAATCAACAATCAATATTTTTTCATTATAAACTTCCACCTTTCGAGCTCCCTGCAAAATATATAAGTATTATAATAACCTAGTAATAAAGAACAAAAGTTACTTTATATATGGTATTATACTTCTGTATAGATAAATGGCGAGCGTAGCCAAGTGGTTAAGGCACTGGGTTGTGGTTCCAGCATTCGCGGGTTCGATTCCCGTCGTTCGCCCTACTTTATTCCGTTTCGAGAAAAACATTCAAATACTTCGCTATTTTGATTGCTTCATCCTCAATTTTATTTAGTGCCATCGGTTGTTCAATTCCGGTTAAAGGAATTTCTCTACTATCAGTTAAGCAGAGCAACAATTGGCGTTTTGGGTTAATACCTTCTTTTATTCTCATCTTGATCGACTTAATTTCTTCAAACGAAAAATTTAAAGTTAATTCCCGGTTTTTACCAGGGAATCCTTTACGGTACAATTTGACATTTTGAAGATCTCGATTAAATTCGTTGTAACCAGATCCTACATTCCACCATATGGTTAATGAGATAAATATGCCTAAAATGGATCCTACAGTACCGTAGAATACTAGTATTATTCCTTGTGGGATAAAAGAAATTTCACTGGAATCCGAAAACAACAACAAATTTGTTCCAAAGAAGCTTGATAATCCTGTTAGAAAAAAACCAAATCCACCTAAGCTTACTGTTATAGCCCAAAATACATTACTTAAACGTCTTGATCCAGTAAAATAGGAAGTAATCCCGGACTTCGCTTCTGCGTAATTCATGATTATCTATTTTGTAATAAACTTTTAATAAATTGAGATTATTGGGTTATGTTTATACAAAACCTTAACCCAATAATCTAGTGAGTCAGTTTAAGAACGAACTAGATTAATCTTATAGTTTTTAAGCCGTAGTATAAACCTGCAGCTAAACTAAACATTAATGTCATTAATAAAATGTAACCAATAAGAGTATTCATAAGTTACTATTGTTTCCCAAAAAATAAAAATATTAATATATACATAATGATATCATATTACTTAAAAAATCGATTTCTATTTTTTTAGCCCTTCTAGAACACCCCGCCAAATTAAGCCAATAAACTGACCAAATACTGACGTTAATGTAAAGCGAAAACCTTTACTTAAGAAATATATTGTTTCGTCTAGTCGACTACTTAAAAAATCTCGGAATTCAACAAACACTAATGTAAGCAAAGAAAGGTTTGTAAGCGAATTAATTTCTTTTGAACGGTTTGCATAAATTGTTCTGCGAAAAATCCCATTGGTCCGCAAAATAAAGATTTCATATCGATTGTTATATAAATCTAACGGCCGTTTAAGGTAAATTTTTGTAATCAATTGCCAAATTATATTGTTTTTAAATCGTTCAAAATTTCTTAAAGATAAAAAGTTTGAACGAAACAATGTCTGACGAAATGCATAAACTGACGAAAAATTTATAATACTAAAATAGATTACACAGTTACTAACTTCTAAAACCATGTTGTCAATTAGAGCTTCGATAAAACTTTCCGAAGCAAAATTATAAATCGGATAATAAATTAAACGAAAAATGGCTGATTTTGGATCAATTAATACATAAAAAGGTACTTGAAAAAGTAATTCAAGATCTTTTAATAGAATTTTCGTGTACAAGGAATTTCGTAAAGTATCTAAGTTAACTGTTACTTTGTAGCCATACTGTTTAGTTAAAAAATCTTCGCAACTTTTTTTAATACATTGAAGAAATATTAACTTCCCTCTTTTTTTCATAACTTCCGCCGGATTACGTTTGCTAAGCAGTTTTGTATAGGTTTCCTCAACTCTTAACGCTGTAATAGACAACAAATCCTTTTGAATCTGGGCTTTTAAAAGATCCATGCCTAACAGCTGTTGATTTCCCTTTTTATTACAAAAATTTGTTTTGTAGAATATTTTCGAAAAAATACGTGCCGTTAATTTTTTTTCATTATCTTCTTCGATTGTAGAACTTTTAACCATATATAGTGATAGTGTTTGGAAAGTGCTTTAGCAGGTAGTAACAAAATTAATATAATATAAATGAAACTTACGACTACGGCCATGCTTAGATATTTTAATTTCTCAAGTTAATTTGGTATCTACTCATCGTCACAGTCGTAAGTTTATCTTTTAATAAGCCGCAAATGAAAGAGTATCTGGCATGTAACGTTGAATTTCAATAATAAACGCCGCAGTAAAACTCATCCAAGCGGTTATAAGAACTGGTGCTGTTGAAAGGTATTTTAGTAAATTTTTATCCATGGATTCTAGTTTTAATAAACAATTAATTAACGAGGTGACACTGTAACTTCATCACCCGGTACAAGTAAATCTCCTGAAACTAATTCCTTCCAAGCCGCTAAAGGCCAAAGGAAACTTGCAGACATCATACCAAGCGCTACAGGCACATTAATAATAATTTCGTTCTCATTAGGTTTATCCGTTGTCTTAGTGTATTGTAAATAACTACGACCTGACCATCCAATGTAACCAGCAATGTATAAAAATAGAACACCAGGAAGTACGAATTCTCCAGCGTGACTTGGTCGCCCATCGGCAATTAAGTGCGGAAGTCCATCAGCACCACATAGTAGACCTTGTTTGCCATACTTATCAAATCGTGCGTTTGTACGATCAATTTGCTCTTGCAGAGCTAAATAAGCAGGTGTTCCTTCTTCGTAATTCTCTAAACGGGACGTTAATTTTTTTACACTCCCATCAAGTCGTTTCTTAAAAACGGCCGAATCTTTACAAGGAACTAGACCACTAACATCTGCTGATGCAATTTGTGGCGTTCCTATAAAAACTACAAATGTAAGAAAAGATAAAAACCAGCGTTTCATAGTACAGATTTTAAAAAAAATATTATTAACAAACTATCTAATATCTATTATATAGACATCTTAAGGAATAACTACGGATTTATAGACCTTCTTACAATTTTCCTAAAATCTTCCTGGAAAAATAAAACAGAACGGTTTGAACTACCACCTATTTTAATCTTCTTTATTGATTCAACTAACCAAATTTGGGAGTAAGTGAAAAAACTTACATAAATACTTATTATTAATAAGAAAAAAGAAAAATAAACAATAACTATTCCCGGATCAGATTTTATTTGAAGGCCTGTGCTTGTAATAAAATCGGAAATTTGAATATTAAGACCAGTTTTTGTTTTAACAAAACCACCTAAATAATCCTCTTGCACTAAAACGCCTTCCGAATTGTAAAGGAAAACTTTACCATTTAAATCATTAACAACAATAGTCAAGTTTGTTTTTAAAACCTTATCTAAATTTAAAGAGCCGAACCAAAACCGACTACCGTTTTTGGTAACTTTTTGCATTGGAATTTGGAAAATTCCTTTGTCTTCTAAACGTAATTTCAGCCCCACGATATCCCAATCTGTTTGATATAAAACCATGTTGTTGAAGGTTAATGGTTCATTAACAAAAATTATTTTGCGCTTAACTTCGTTACCTTTTTGATCAAATACTGATAAATCAGAATAAAATTGATCAGTTTTTAATTCATTTGTGTAAGTAATCCAAAAGTTATTTATACGGCAATAAAAATTTTGAGGTATGTAACTAATATTTCCAAATTTTGTAAGGTTTTGAACGTGGAAAATTTCGCCACGTGGAACAATCTCTTGAGCCGTATAGCCTACAAAAGAACTAACCGTTGAACCTAGCAATAAAATTATAATGCTAATGTGGACAACAATAGGAGCTACTCGTCCTAGTAATCCTGAATATGCATAGCCCTTTTTATTTTGGCGAAAAAAATGATATTGGCTGTCATTACAGTTAAATGCAACTGTATTCGAAATGCCCAATTTAATATTATCGTTTACTTTAAGATTTTTGTATTGTGATTCTTTATTGAAAAATTTCCAAAGTTTAAATGTTTTAAGGGAAGGTAATTGAGTAGTAAATGTACATGCTAAAAGAGAACTTCCAAAGAGGACAAGTGCAATTATGAACCACCACGCAGTATAAACTTTATCTAGGCTTAGAAAAGTAATTATCTTCCAAGTTAAAAACCCAAACATCGGGTTGATTTCAGGATAGTTTTCTTTATAAAAATTTAAATTTTGATCTTGTTCAATAATCGTACCAATTGCCACCATAAACCCAATAGTAATTAATAGTGCTATTGCAAATTGTAAATTAGCTAATTTTTTTAAAAATTTTGTCTTAATATTCTTGGGCATAAAATTTAATACTTGTCAAAAGGAGCCTTTTAACTTATCATTTATTTGTAGGTAACATGGCCGGGATAGCTCAGTTGGTAGAGCAGTGGATTGAAAATCCTCGTGTCTCCAGTTCAAATCTGGATCCTGGCATTTAATAAGTTTTATAATTCATTACAATTTTAAAGGTTTTGCCTTGGTATTTCAAATAATGTGGAAAAGGTATTGAAGAAGAGAACTATTCTCAAAGGATAATTTAGGGAAAACCTATTTTTATATTGTGGGATAAATTTAAGTGTTTTTAAACTTTCTGTTCGGACGCAAGCAGCTTTTTGGTTTATGTAATATCTTATTTAACTCATCCGTGTACGGCTCTTCATATTGAATATTTTCAATATGCGGAATGTGTTCAATTTCACCTATTTTTAACCCACCATCAACGGAAAAATCAACCTTAGCCGAAAAATTGACCTTACCAAGCGCTTCTATATTACGTTTTGACACTTTACCCATAACATTGCTAAAAAGGTGGTCTAGATACTGATTTAAAAATCGGTCCTAGTAGATAAATAATACTATAGTGGTATGTAACTTGGAAAAATCATTACAAAACTCAGACATTTCGATATTAAATATAAAATGAAGATTTTGTGTTTATAAAAGTATTAACTATATTTATCATTTTAATAAACAAAGTTTGTAATTGATCGTAACTTATTTGTGATATCCTATTCTGTAAGATAAAGGAATAAATAATATTTTATTTCGCTTGTTATATTTTGTTAAGTTTTACTAATTTAATTTTAAAATATAGCATCCAGCAATCGTTTAGCATAACTTTAAACCAGGAGGTTTTCATGTCACAAGCTGTAGAATCACGTACTCGAATCAAGTCAGAGCGTTACGAATCAGGTGTAATCCCTTACGCAAAAATGGGTTACTGGGATCCTGATTACGCAATCAAGGAAACAGATCTTCTAGCACTATTCCGTTGTACTCCACAACCAGGTGTAGATCCAGTAGAAGCAGCAGCAGCACTAGCTGGTGAGTCTTCAACTGCTACATGGACAGTTGTATGGACTGACCTACTAACTGCATGTGATCTATACCGTGCTAAAGCATACCGTGTAGACCCTGTTCCAGGTTCACCAGATGTTTTCTTCTGTTACATCGCTTACGATATCGACCTTTTCGAGGAAGGATCTCTAGCTAACCTAACAGCATCTATCATTGGTAACATTTTCGGTTTCAAGGCTGTTAAAGCTCTTCGTCTAGAAGATATGCGTTTCCCTTACGCACTTCTTAAGACTTACCAAGGTCCTGCAACTGGTGTTGTTGTAGAGCGTGAGCGTATGGATAAGTTCGGTCGTCCACTTCTAGGTGCTACTGTAAAGCCTAAGCTAGGTCTTTCTGGTAAGAACTACGGTCGTGTAGTATTCGAAGGTCTTAAAGGTGGTCTAGATTTCCTTAAGGATGATGAGAACATTAACTCACAGCCATTCATGCGTTACAGAGAGCGTTTCCTTTACTCAATGGAAGGTGTTAACCACGCTGCTTGTCTAACAGGTGAAGTTAAGGGTCACTACCTAAACGCAACTGCTGCAACTATGGAAGATATGTACGAGCGTGCAGACTTCTGTGCAGAGCTAGGTTCTATCATTGTTATGATTGACCTTGTAATCGGTTACACAGCTATCCAAACAATGTCTTACTGGTCACGTAAGAACGATGTTCTACTTCACCTTCACCGTGCAGGTAACTCAACTTACTCACGTCAGAAGAACCACGGTATGAACTTCCGTGTAATCTGTAAGTGGATGCGTATGGCTGGTGTTGACCACATTCACGCTGGTACTGTAGTAGGTAAGCTAGAAGGTGATCCTCTAATGATTAAAGGTTTCTACAACACTCTTCTTGACTTCAAGTCAGAGATTTCTCTACCACAAGGTCTATTCTTCGCGCAAGATTGGGCTTCTCTACGTAAGTGTGTACCAGTAGCTTCTGGTGGTATCCACTGTGGTCAAATGCACCAACTAATCAACTACCTTGGTGATGACGTAGTTCTTCAGTTCGGTGGTGGTACAATTGGTCACCCTGATGGTATCCAAGCGGGTGCTACTGCTAACCGTGTAGCTCTTGAGTGTATGGTTCTAGCACGTAACGAAGGTCGTGATTACATCGCTGAAGGTCCTCAGATCTTAAGAGATGCTGCTAAGTCATGTGGTCCTCTACAGACAGCGCTAGATCTATGGAAGGATATTACTTTCAACTACGCTTCTACAGATACTGCTGACTTCGCTGAGACACCAACAGCAAACGTATAATTTATTTAGATTCTACTTATTAGAGTCTAATAAACACGGCAAATCTCGTACATCAAAGCCCATACAAAATAGTATGGGCTTGACAAAAACTAAATCATTAATTTTCATTTAAGGAGTACACAATGAAACTAACTCAAGGATGTTTTTCTTTTCTTCCAGATCTAACTGACGAGCAGATCACTAAGCAGATCCAATACGCTATCGATAACTCATGGGCTATCTCTATCGAGTACACTGATGATCCACACCCTCGTAACAACTACTGGGAAATGTGGGGTCTTCCTCTATTCGATATTAAGGATCCAGCTGCTATCCTTTTCGAGGTTAACATGGCACGTAAGGCTAAGCCTAACTTCTACGTTAAGATCGCTGCATTCGACAACACTCGTGGTGTTGAGTCATGTGTAATGGCTTTCATCGTTCAGCGTCCTTCTTACGAGCCTGGTTTCAGACTTGTACGTCAAGAGACTAAGGGTCGTAACCTAGTTTACACACTTGAAGCTTACGCACCTGCAATGAAGCCAGAAGGTGAGCGTTACTAATAAGTTATAAAACTTAAAAAAAAAGAGCTTTGCACTATGTGCAAAGCTCTTTTTTTTCATTTAGTAATAATGTATAAATAATAAAAATTGAAAAAACAAACAAAGAATACCAAAATGCAGAACAAGTAGCACTTTGGTATTCTTTGTTTTTTTTAATTTACACTGACATATTTTGTATTTTTATCGGATTCAAATTGTACAATTCCGTCCTGTACTGCAAAAAGAGTATAATCTTTTCCAACCATAACCCCTTTGCCCGGCTTAAAAGTGAGACCGCGTTGACGAACAACAATCCCGCCTGACTTTACGGGTTGATTACCATACACTTTAATGCCTAAACGTTTTGAATTTGAATCACGTCCGTTTTTAGTACTTCCTGCTCCTTTTTTGTGTGCCATGCTTATTTTTATCCTATTTTATTTTACTTCCTGAACTAACTGGTTAAAAGTCGTTTTGTCTAAGACAGATAACTGAGCAAGCATTTTTAAATTTAGACCGATGGAAGATTTTTTTAATGAATGTCGTAACTTACTGTATGTTAGCCCTTCTGTTCTAGAAGCAGCATTAACACGACAAATCCATAACTTTTTAAAGTCTTGTTTACGTCGCTTTCGTCCAACATAAGAATAAATTAAGGCTTTCATCACCTGTCCATTAGCTGTACGAAATAGGCGTGAATGAGCTCCTTTAAATCCTTTTGCAAATTTTAAAATCTTTTTACGGCGTGTTCTTGCGACACTTCCTCTTTTTACCCTAACCATAAATATTATTTTTTGTCTATTGAATTAATAACAACACGCGTTAGTTTACGTCGACTACCAAAAGTTTTTCGTGTTTTTTTCTTTGGCCTCATTTTATATACTCTAATTTTCGGGCCCGACAAATGCCTTAAAACTGTTGCTTCCACTCTATAAGTATCATCTAAGAAAGGTTTCCCTATAGCAACAGAATTGTCTTTATTAACAAGTAAAATTTGATTTAGACTAAAATTATCGCCACGATCTAACGGAAGCTTATCAA
>JACLAA010006020.1_pt1 | contig 54256 bp, 39 predicted proteins | sample 8027891 | NCBI WGS metagenome assembly JACLAA01 (sample SAMN15724900, study PRJNA655200) | protist metagenome | isolation source: fluorescence activated cell sorting (FACS) single amplified genomes of... | place: Spain: Blaines Bay Microbial Observatory, Mediterranean Sea | collected 2016-01-19 | reverse complement strand
CAGCAGTTGCATAAAGTTTTGCGACCGTTCTTGTTGAGACGTTTGAAAGCGGAGGTTGAGAAATCTTTACCGCCGAAAAAAGAGACGATTTTGAAGATTGGCATGTCCGATTTACAAAAGCAAATTTATAAACGCATCTTGCAAAAAGACATCGACGTCGTGAATTCTGGCTCGGATCGCGCGAGATTATTGAACATGGTCATGCAATTGAGAAAGTGCTGCAACCATCCGTACCTGTTCGAAGGCGCGGAGCCGGGACCGCCGTTCATGACTGGCGAACATCTCGTCACAACCTCGGGTAAATTGATTTTGCTCGATAAATTGCTCCCGAAGCTTCAACAGCGCGGTTCTAGAGTGTTGATTTTCTCCCAGATGACGCGTTTGTTGGACGTTTTGGAAGATTACTTGATGTATCGCGGCTATCAGTATTGCAGAATCGACGGTAACACGGATGGTCAAATTCGCGAAGACTCCATCGAAGAGTACAACAGACCGGGCACGGAAAAGTTTGTGTTTCTTTTGTCCACCCGAGCTGGTGGCTTGGGTATTAACTTAGCTACCGCGGATACCGTCATCTTATACGATTCCGATTGGAACCCGCAGATGGATTTACAGGCCATGGACAGAGCGCATCGCATCGGTCAGAAGAAGGAAGTTTCCGTCTTTCGTTTCTGTACCGATAATTCCGTCGAAGAAAAAGTCATCGAGAAGGCGTACAAAAAGTTAGCCTTGGACGCTTTAGTCATTCAGCAAGGTCGTTTGCAGCAGAACGCGAAATCCGTCAATAAGGATGATTTAGCGAACATGGTTCGATACGGCGCCGAGAACATTTTTGATTCCACGGCAGTGACCGACTTGACTGCCGAAGACGTCGACGCGATTATTGCCAAGGGTGAGGAAGCGACGAAACAGTTGAATGAGAAAATGTCAGGTTTCACGGACAAAGCGTTGAAGTTCTCCATGAACGCGGACGCTTCTTTGTACGAATTCGAAGAGCAAGAGGCAAAGGAAGAGGCGAAAAAGCTTCCGGAAGGCATCGACGTCAAAGCCATCATTTCCTCGAACTGGATCGATCCACCGAAGCGGGAAAGAAAGAAAAATTACAGCGAAAACCAGTACTATAAAGACCAAATGAACCAAGGTGGACGTCCGAGCGGAAAGTCTGGCCCGAGAATCGCGCGTTTGCAACAAATGAACGATTTTCAATTCTTCCAAGTCAAGAAAATTCAAGCGTTTTACGACAAGGATGTCAAGCGCAAGACGTACGAGTGGGAGAAGAAACAAAACAGACCGAGAACGACTGGCGCGGACGGAGAAGAGGTGGAAGAACCGGACGACCCGAACGCTCCTCCAGCACTCACGCCAGAAGAACAGGAGGAGTACAATAAACTTCTCGCTGAAGGTTTCACGGACTGGAACAGAAGAGACTTTCAACTCTTCTGCAAAGCGTGCGAGTTGCACGGCCGAAAAAATTTGGACGCGATTGCGTTGGACATGGAAGGTAAGACATTAAGCGAGGTTAAAGAGTACGCGAAGGTATTTTGGGAGCGCTGCACGGAGATTTCCGATTGGAAGAGAATTGAAGGTAACATCAAAAAAGGTGAATTGAAGATTCAACGACAAGAAGACATGTTGAAGGCGGTGAAGAAGAAACTCTCGCTTTACAAGAACCCGTGGCGTGAGTTGAAGGTGGTCTACGGCCCGAACAAAGTGAAATCGTACACCGAGGAAGAAGATCGATTCCTTCTGTGCTCGATCACGGAGGTTGGCTTCGGGAACTGGGAAGAGTTGAAGGCGCAAATCAGACAACACTGGCAATTTAGATTCGATTGGTTCATCAAGTCCAGAACTCCAAAAGAGTTGGGACGACGCGTGGAGACTTTGATCAATCTCATCGAGAAAGAGGCGGAAGTGAACGACGAGAAAGCGTCGAAGAAGCAAAAGACGACCAATTGAAAGATCAAACAACAGAGAGATTCATTACATGTAAATACGTAGAACACACTTTTTAATGGGAACACAGAGAGAGAAACCATATCATTTTTAAATAAACGTTCATAGTAGTACTTTTTGTATATTTTTATCGAACAATCGATAGATCGGTTCGTCGAGGTGAAACGTATTCGATTTCTTCAAACTGGCCGTTAATTTTGCACGCGCGCTTGACATCAGACACCCCAAAAGCTGTTTCCGCAACGGCCCCGGCTTTGGAAGAGTTCCATTTAGCCATGAACTTAGCTTTGGCACCGGCTAACTTTCCAACGGTCGCCTTGTTGTCCGCGTTGTTGTTTTCGAAATCGAAATAAAGCATCTCGCCAAACTCTTTGTTGGATATTTTCGCATCCGGCGAAGAAGACAACATGCCCTTCTTCGTAGGTGGCGGCTTCGGTTTCATCGACGTCGTCTTCGTGATAATCTTTTCGGTAATGTTTTTCGTCACTTGATTGTTTGTAATTCTCGCAAACGCTTTTCTCGTCGGCGTCGCGACTTTCTTCACGTGCGCCGGCGACTCTACTTTTTGAGTCGCGTGCGAGAGAATCTTCTCTGCTTTCACTTGTTTCATATCCTTGGCGCTTTTCCCACAATTCGCCAAGACACTCAATCTCGCGCTATCTTCCAATGCAAATCGTGGATTGTGTTCCCACTCTCTCTCGCCTTCTTTCAAGTGCACTTCGGCTCTTTCGTGCGGTAACAACGCGGAATGCGGAACCACTTCGATTTGAATATCGTTGTCCATATCGCTCACGAGTCCGACAATCTCCGCCAAGAAATTTTCTTGCGTCTTCTCGCGATAGCTCACAATCTCGTTTCTCCACTGCTTCACCTTCTCTACGTGTCGTTCTTTGTTCGTTTCCAATTCGCTCGTCAGCACATTCACGCTTTTTTGCAAGTCTCTCGACGCTCTCTCCGCTTGCTCTTTCGCCTTCTCTAATTCTTCCAACATCCTTTCGATGGCGTTTTTCTGCGAGACCACCATCGATAACTCCTCTTTCGTCTCCTTGCACTCACTCGTCATCTCTCTCAAAAGCGAAGACACCGCTTCGATTCGACTCTCTGCTGATTTCACTCGCTCTAAAGCGTGTTCGTATTCCTCGTGTGGATGGACAAAAGTCGTCTTCTTCTTCTTGGTGACTTTAATAACCACGGTGCCTAATAAACCGGCGCCGATGCAAAAGACTTGCCCGGGATTGTTCGGCATTTGGACGTTCTTCGTGTTGTTGACGATGTTCGACGCGAACGATCCAAACTGGTGGAACTTTTTCGTAAACTCCATGATGTTGTTGGACGAAAGTTAACAGTTGGATGATGATGAGTAAAACGTCCGTCAAGTCGTCCCCCTTTTTGAATTCTCTCGTAATCCAATTTTACTTTCGCGTACGCTTGCGCTTGTCTCGTGAAAGTTATGTGTATATATATATATGAGAGTAATAATAGATACAACGCTCTCTCTCTCTCTCTTTATTTACTACGAGTGAGTAAACGTCAAAAGGGAAGGGGAAAGAGAGATGCGTGAAAGCGCGAATCAGTTTATGCGAAAATTCTAACGACTTTTCCTTGATGAAAAATTGCCCCACGGACAAGTCCAATCGGAAATCCCTCTTAATATAAATCGGCAGACACAACGAACTCCACACCTTTAAACAAAACAAAGTCACCCGTAGTTTTCACCGCTCGAAGACACGCGAAGGTAACGCGCACACGACGAACAGGTGGTCGAGGTTAGGAAGAGGACTGATGAGAAGAACAAAAAAAATGAGCACGAGAAGTGCAGACACAGCGTTGTTTGAGGGATATTAGAAGAACACTTAGAAAAATGCGGGAAGAACAACAACAACAACAACAACAACAACAACAACAACAACAACAACAATCTCTCTCCATGTACGAAAAGCTCGGCCGCATCGGCGAAGGCACCTACGGCGTCGTGTACCGAGCCAGAGATAAGAAGACGAACGAAATCGTCGCTTTGAAGAAAGTGCGCATGGACCGAGAAAAAGACGGCGTTCCAATCACCACTTTGCGGGAAGTCAGAATATTGCAACACTGCTGTTCGCACGAAAATATAGTCCACTTAATGAGAGTCGTCCAAGGGAACCAACTGAACAACGTCTTCTTAGTGTTTGAATACTGCGAACACGACTTGGCTTCTCTGTTGGATAACATGCGTCAGCCGTTTTTAGAGAGCGAGTCCAAGTGTTTAATCGTCCAACTGTTGAAAGCGGTGGAATATTTACACGACCGGTGGATTATGCACCGGGACTTGAAGTTATCGAACTTGTTATTGAACAACCGAGGGGAGTTGAAGTTGTGCGATTTCGGATTGGCGAGGAGTTTTGAACCCGAGAGAGAAGGAGAGGAAGAATCAGACGAGGAAATAGAAGAAGAAGAAGATGAAGAGGATGACAACGGGAAAAAACGGAGGAGGAGGAAGAAAAGGCAAATGTGTTACACGCCGAAAGTGGTGACGTTGTGGTATCGCGCGCCAGAAGTGTTGTTCGGAGACGACGCGTACACGGCATCCATCGATATTTGGGCCGCCGGATGTGTCCTCGCGGAGTTTTTAAAGCACGATCCACTTTTCCCCGGAAAGACGGAAGTGACGCAGTTGGAACTGATTTTTAAACTGTTAGGCGCGCCGAACGAAAGGATTTGGCCGGGATGGAGCAAACTGCCAAATGTGGGCACGACGCTCGTTCCAGAGCAACCGTACAACTATCTCGAGCATGAGTTTCCGAACTTACACCAGAGAGGTATTGATTTACTCAACTTGATGCTGACGTACGATCCGAAACGACGGTGCTCGGCGAAAGATGCGCTGGCGCATCCGTATTTCAAGACACAACCGAGACCAAAGTTGAAATCTGAGATGCCGAGCTTCCCGACGTTACACTCGCGTGTCAATAAGAACGAAAACGATTTTGGAGAAAAGTTTTAAAGCGAGATGAGATGGAACGCGTAGGTCTATATATAGTAGTTAGTATGAACACAGTTTATAGCAAATTTAGTAGTTACACTTGTAAGCATAGTATTATTTAGAGTACGATTTAGGTAATTTAAAGCATCTCTCTTTTTTTTTAGTTGGTGTACCCGGAAGTGGTAATACTATCGGCGCTGTTCATGTCGCTCCACAAAGTATGGTGCCAGCCTTCCATGTCCATTCTTTCGTAGGTGTGCGAACCGAAAAAGTCTCTTTGCGCTTGGACCAAGTTCGCCGGGCATCGTCCTCTTCTGTACGTGTCGAAGTAGTTTAAGGATGAAGACATTGACGGCGTGGAAACGCCGGCGTTCACCGCGGCGACGATGACGCGTCTCCACGCTTGTTCCTTATCGACGAGTTCCGAAGCGAATTCACCGTCAACGAGCAAAGACGGTAAGTTCGCGTCTTTGTCGTACGCTTGCTTGATGCGATCCAAAAACGCCGCTCGAATGATGCACCCACCCTTCCAGATCCTCGCCATCTCGCCCAAATTTAATCCCCACTCTTGCTCGTTCGATTTAGCTCTGATCAAGTTCATGCCTTGTGCGTACGAGGTCACTTTCGACGCGTACAACGCTTTACGCACGTCGTCGATCAACTGTTTTTTATCGATACCAGGAGCCGGTCCTTTGGAATCCGCCGGCGCTAAGCCTTTGCTTTTGAACACAGCCTCTGCGGCGACGCGTTCGTCTTTCAAACCGGACAAAAATCTCGAATCTAAACTGCTCGCAATCGTTGGCGCGGCGACGGATAACTCCGCCGCTTGTTGCACGGTCCACTTACCGGTACCTTTCATGCCAGTTTTATCCAAAATTTTGTCCACTAAGAAGGAATTGTCGTCTTTTTGGTCGTCCTTCTTCTCCAAAATGTAGCTCGAGATTTCAATCAAATACGATTCCAGCTCGGCTTTGTTCCACTCCACAAAAGCGGCGTGCATTTCCTCGTTCGTTAACCCACCGACAGTTTTCAAGATATCGTATGCCTCAGAGATCAATTGCATGTCTCCGTATTCGATACCGTTGTGCACCATCTTTACAAAGTTACCCGCGCCGCCTTTTCCGACGTACGTCACGCACGCGCCCGTATCGGTTTGCGCGCTCACCGGTTTCAAAATATCTTCGATGCGTTTATAAGCCTCTTCGGAACCACCAGGCATCATCGACGGCCCATTTCTCGCCCCTTCTTCGCCACCAGACACGCCCATGCCCAAATACAACAAACCTTTCTCTTGAACTTCCTTCATTCTTCGTTCGGTGTTTTCGTACCATTCGTTCCCTCCGTCGACGATGCAGTCCCCGGGCTCGAGAAACTGCGACAAGCCTTCGATGGTCGCATCGACCGGCGCCCCAGCTTTCACTAAGATGATGATATGTCTGGGTTTCTCGATAGATTCCACGAATTCTTTTAAATCCTTGTACCCTCGCAACTTGCTCGATAAGCCTTCCTTTTCGGCTCTGTTCACGCACCCGTCCGTCTTGTCAGCAGAACGGTTGTAGACTGAAATCGGAAATCCTTTCTCTGCGACGTTCAAGGCTAAGTTTTGACCCATGACGGCCAAACCACACAAGCCAATTCTTGATTTCTGTCCATCGGCGTTGCAGACGACGACTGGAGATCTCTTCGCGGACTGAGATCGTCCGATCGCGGAGGACATCTGGTGCTTCACTTTTTGACGGCTCATCAAGGAAGAGGCCACATTGGAGGAGGAAAATTGCGACGCAAACATGATGATTATATAGAAAATAAAGAGATCGATGAATTCCTTCTTCTATTTTAAGTGATTATGAGAACTAAGTAATATATCTCTGTTCTTCTTCACCGAGATGATCTGCGATCTCCTCTTTGTTAAAGTCTCAGATGCGTGATCGCCGCGCGAAGAAAAGTAACGTTTTCTAAAATCCGATCGCTTTTTGAACTCTTCTGACTGGACTCTGACTTCGATGACTTTTTTTTCTTCAACTGTTTCAGATCTCAAAACGACGACAGATCGGAGACGTGCAAAAAAGTCAGTCCTGTCCGGAACAAAAAACAACGCGGACACATAAACGGATGAACAAACATTATTCATAGACGATATAAATACATAATTACGACAACAATTCTAAGGCTTTCAACACTTGGTCCGTATCTTGCAGACTTTCGAAAAACAATCCTTTCTCTTTATCCACGCAGACTTCTCGCAAATCGTCCAAGGACCAAATACCGGTGGCGAGCCCGACGGGAATAGCGCCGCTCGTTTCCGCGGCGGTGATATCGTTGTGCGTGTCGCCGAAATGGAATCTTTTGTCGACTTTAAAACCATTCTCGGTCGCTCTTTCGTGCGCGATGGACACGAGCACAGATCTCTGTTCGTGATCGCTGCCAAAGCCGCCTCTTACCGCGTCGTTGAAATATTGCTTTATGCCTAATTGCGTCATTTTCGCCCAAGCGATGGGTTGCAAGTTCCCGGTCACGAGCGTTACGATACAATCGTCGCGTTCGGATAATTTGGTTAAAAGCTCTAAAACTCCGGGTAGAAGTTCGATACCGTTACCAGCATCGTGCATGTTTTCTGTCGCGTATTCGACCATCGCGTTGGCGACGTTTTCGAGTTCGTTCTCAATTTTCTCACCAGGAATTTCGTGATACTCCAAGACGCTCCTTATAATCAACTTATCGGTCGAACCGTGATGGCTGACCACGTCAATGGTCGTGTCTAACCCGAAAATTTTCTTGAAACCGTACGAAAATGCATTTTTATGGAATCTGTTTGCGTTTTCGCCCACCGATTTGATTAAAGTTCCATCCACGTCGAAGGTTAAGAGCGTCTTGGTGGAAGACATGTTGGTGGTTGTTAAAAGAAAAGATTTCTTCTTAAAAGAAGAAGAAAATCGAACACTCCGACGACGATGATGACGTCCACAACGCAGAGGAAGACTGGAAGAGAGAAAAGAGTGGTGGTTGTGTATTGCTCTGCCGCTGCTGCACATGCACCGTCGCACCGGTGCCAATCAAGTTTAAAGAGAGAAGAAGAGAGTGCGCGTGTGTAAAATTATGTCGTAAATTTTTTATTAATAAAACTGCTTGTCTCTCTCTCTCACACTCTCAGACTCTCACTCTGTCGCGCTCTCTCTGCATTCATTCTTTTATCAATGAATAGGAGAAATCCTCGATAAATCCGGCAACGCGTCATCGTCCATGACTTCGAACTTCAAGCCGGTTTCGTTGAGCGCTTCGACGAAGAGTTGACCGCCGGCGATGCCGGGCGTCAAGACGCCGCCTTTGTGCGGCAACTCGTCTCGGCGTTCGCTCGTTAACAAAGCCAACTCCACGGATAAGTGCGCGGTTTCGTCGTAACCGTCTTTACCGGATAAGCGCGTGCGAATTTTCTCGCCGCGTTCGGAAACGGCATCGAACCAGTACTCGGCCCACTCTTTTTCGCGATCTTCAAGCGCTAAACCTTCATCTTTTGCAAAGAGCTTTCCTTCCGCTTTGAGCTTTTCTTCCTCCTTTTTGGAAGAGGTGTTCGATTGTTGCAAAGCTCGCGCGTGCTCTTCGCTCGGGAGTAACAAATGTTCGAGATAGTTCATGTTCTTCCCGTACGGAACGCCACCCATGTTTCTGCTCAGCCAATTCGAACGGCGAACGAGTCGAGTCTCGTAAAACGCGTACGTGAAGGGCGCTTTCCAACCTTTGTATCCATCATCATACTCAACAACCGAGAGATTTTTATCTGCGTCTTCCGGTCTTTGACCGCGTTTAATCGCGCCTCCCAAAGCGTACGGGTCCATCATGAGCGAATGAACATCGCGCATGGCAGCGTTCATCGCCGCTCGGGTGGCTAAAGTACCTCCTGAAGGAACGCCGCCGCCCGAGCCGCAAAGATACATGTGCATAGTATCAATGCCGCAGTCAACTTTCTCCGAATCAATCGGTTCGCTCGATTTGTCGATGTTGTCGGTGGCGTTCTCTTTGTCGTCTGAAACGGTGCCGTTTTCCATAGGATCATCCAAACGCGATTTCGCGATCCGCTCTTGGAGCTTTCGAAACGTGTAAAACGCGCCTACGTCTGGAACGCCACCCGCGCCGGCGCAGTTTGGTACGATCAACACGTCGTTGTTTCTCGCCCAATCGTGATATTCGATGAGCTTGGCACTGAATGGAATCTCACCATTAACGTCGATGTAATCTGTATCGTATTCAATGCACGCTTCAACCTGATAAATAAAAAGGAGAAGATTAGGAATGATAAGTTCGAGACATCGAGGGAGAGAGAGAGAGAGCAAGAAAAAATATTATGAAAAGATTACGTACCAGTAAATCCGCGGGCGTCAACATGAATGGACCTGCAATATTCACCACCGTTCTACACTGGATGACCATTCCTCTTACCGCCACTGGATCGCTTAAATCGCACTGGATGTACCCCGGCTCGTAATTTGTTGGAAACTTCGCCTTGACCTCTGCGTAACGATTTTTTAACTTCTCGATTGATCTCCCGGCTAAAGCAAACGTGTACTTCGTTCCCAAATTCTGCACAGTTTTCAAAATATACTCGATGACTAACGATCCCGTGTATCCACTCGCTCCGTATACCACAAAAGAGTACTCTCTTTCCGCTCTCGTCGGCCCCGCCCCAAATCTGTCGATGAAAAATTTTTCCAGCTGATGGTCCGTCAATCCTTCCCATTTTCTCTCCACCAAGGAAACGTTGCCGTCGAAAAATTCATCCGCCAAGCTCTGCTCTACGATCTCTTTCGCGAGCATGCTTTTGATAAAATTATGCGGAGGTTCGGCGAAATCGGTCGGGTGCACTTGCATGTTCTGCCCGGCGTTCATCCTTCAACTTCTTCTGCCCAAGGTTCGTCGAATTCTTTTTTCTTTCCAATCTCGAGGCAGCAGAGATGCAGCAAAATGTCTCTCTCGCTCGCTCTCGCTCCCCGCTCGCTCTTCAAAATGAGCGCGACGATCGAATAAGCACCACGAGCAGAGAAGAGAGAATTTATTTACTCTACTGTTTCCTACTGTTCTTTGTCTGGAAAAGGAATCCAGCGCGTGATCGATTGCGGTGCGATTTTTTTCTGAAGAAGAGCAAAAGAAGCGTTTTCCTTTTATTAATTTTTTGGTACAAAAGAGTTTGTGGTTTGATCGAACTTTTTGTCTTGTCTTGGAAGAAAAAAACGTTTATTGATGCGTACAATTTTTCCTTCTGATCAGAACAACATTAACGACAACAAGAATGATCAACCGTGATCAAAACTTCTTAGTGGGCGAATGGAATCTGGAGGCGATATCTGGGAACGTTCGCGGCGACGTGTGGTGGCACGCCAACAACGCTCGCAGTGATGAGAACGCACGAGAAGAACAAGGAGACGACGGTTTTGGAGAGCTGAAGTACACATGCGACGACGACGACGACGAGATCAACAGTCCCAAAAACGACTCAAAACGGAAGAAGAAGAAGACAAAGAAGAAGGAGATGTCCGTCGAGTTTGAAATTCGACTGAAAGACGTGAGACTCGTTTTGAATGAACGCGACGAGAGCGCGAATCGTGGTGGTCGATTTTTCTCTCGCGCGATTGCGTTGAGCCACTTTCTCGCGATGAAAATGTTCTTGCGCGTGTTTCAATTCGTCGCTCGCCTCTGCGTGCCGAAGAAAAAATTGTCGCAGATAATGTTCTATTCCGGAACGTACAGCGACGCAGACTTTGTATCGTCCGAAGGAACTGCGTTTGAAAAGATAATTTTCGTTTCACCTGATGATGATGACTATAGCGACAGTATTGGATACGTCGAACACGACGTCATAAAGTGCTCTGAGAATATAAAAACGTTTACGGAAAAAGAGATGCGTTCGAGACACTTGAAAAAAGATGTCCGGGATACGAAACTCCTTCTCGTCCGTAAATTTCATTTGAATAAGGATAAAACTGTTTTAACGCTCGTTACTCCGAACGATTCTACGAGTAAGAAGCCCGGATTGCAACTAAAATGGAGAAAAATCGTCCATTAAAATATTTGTAAGACGATAAGAATACACACGTTCACGCCGCTCGGTGGAACAAAGCTAATCACTCGTAGACATTTTCTCGGCTAAAGCTCCCAACCACAATCTCGCTTTTGCATTAAACGCTCTCGGTTGATCCGAATACGCGACTACCACGCCTTTCGATCCCGTTTTTGCTCGTCTCACTACAGCGGATTCCGCACCCGGTGGTAAAAATTCCCACCGATTTGCCTCCGCCGCGTCTAACTCCATCCTGCTCGACAAGTACAAATTCCCATCCTCCTTCACGTCTAATCTATCGTAACTAAATCCCTTCGCTAACTTTCTCAACACCTCACTATTACTACTAGCACTCGCGCCATCTTCTATCGTTCTAACGCTACCTCTCGCTACAGTCATCATCAGCTTCCCTTCGTTTGTGTCTTCAAAGAACGCGACGCCTTTCGCGTTTGTGTTTGTCAACGCCGCGTAACTCGCCCACGCGTAGTTCGTGTTCTTCGTCTCCTTGTACGACTCTTCCACTAAAAACTGCGAGGACCCACCGAGCATATCCACCGAGTTCTTCTTTGACGAAGAGGACGATCCAGTCGTCGCTTCTTGTATTCTTCGTCCCAACTCCGGGGCGTAAAAGCACGCGCACACTAACAACGCACCAATCAACTCTGCTCTGCTCTGCGCGGAGGATACGTTGCCACTACTCGCGTGGTTCGCTAGTAACAGCGCCCCGGCGAGCACACCCAACACTCTCGGGATATCCCCATCGTCGAAACCGGGAATTCCGAGCGTAAACCGGAAAATAGCGAAATCTTCGTCGTCCTCGTTCGCGCGCGTTCGAAAAGTGCTTTCTCTTCTTCCTCTTCTTCTTCTTCTCCCTTCTCTTCTCGTTGTCGTCGTCGATTTCGTTTTCAACGTTTTCGATGTCAAAGCAGAAGAAGAAGAAGAAGAGAAACTCCGTCGTTCTCGTCGTCCTCGTCCCGTTTTTCTCGTCGTCTGAATCGTCCTCGTCAAAATCATCGTCTTCGCAGAAAGAGTAGAAAGAGAAACAGAAGGAGGAGGAGGAGGAGAAGACATCATCATCTGTATTACACTACAAATGCTTTTGCGGGAGGAGGATTTTCTTTTTGACGAGAAAGCAAGCAAAGCAGATTTCTGTTGGACATGTTGGAAATTCAAAAAAACAAGAAAAAACAAGAAAAAAACTTCTTCTTCTTCTTCATTCATTCATTCACTTGCTTTGTTGCGCGAAAAGCAGCGACGATGACGAGAGAACAACGACTCTCCTTCTCGTTATTGAAATAATGTCGACGACGATGAGAGCGTCAGGGGCGACGACTCCCTCGAAAACAGCCTCCTCATCCTCTCACTTTCTGGAAGACAGGAAGAAAAAAGTGACCGAGTTGTGCGAGACACTCGTGGAACGCATTCTCCCGAGAGAGATTATCAGCGGCGATAACATCGAAGACGAACAGTTAGCGGAAGAGAACTACGTGAAATGCGTTGAATTCTGTCGAACGAACTGTCGTCTGGCATCGACGTCGATGAATTCGACCACGTCCAAAGAAGAGGTGAAGCGAGAGTGCTTGGATATTCTGGACCGTTTCGCTCGGGAAGCGCAAATGAGCAAGAGATATTCGTTGACTGTGCTTTTCGACGCGTTGGAGAGAGAGAACGAGAGAAATCGAAGGAAATTTACGTACGAAGACGAAGACGACGAGGAGTTTTGGTCGAGAGTAGCCTTATTTTTGTTGAGGAGCGCGGGGAAGCCGATGAAGAGCGCGTACGAACCATCCAGTTCTTCATTATTGAAGTCGTTGGAAGACAAAGAAAGAGAAAGGCGAGAACGACGACGACGACAACAAGAACGAAGAGAGCAAGAAGAGCACGCATCGTCGGTAGAAGACACGGTGCGACTTCCAGAAATATCAACAGCGAGAACGAATTCTTCGCAAGAACGGAGTAAAAAGAAGAATAGACGCGGAGAGTCGTCGTCGTCGGATTCCTCGCTTTCGGAGTGGTTCGACACAGACGACGAGGAGGAAGATGTAAGAAGAAGAAGAAGAGGAGGAGGCATGAGCACACCAAAACAAACAAAAATCGAGACAGAGAAGAAGACGGAAAACAGGAGTGATGATAACACTTCGACATTCTCGTTTGAATCGTTATCTTCAGACAATGACGACGAAGTATCTTTCTCGGACGATGATATCGAAGAGGATGATGGCGATGGGTATTCGATTCGAATCAGGGACGAGGATGAAGAAAATGCAAACGAAGAAGATCCTGGTTTTTCTTGGAGATCACTTCCTGATGGTATCGATGAGGAGAGTTTAGAAATGCGTGAATTTCACGGCAGCAGTGGGAAGAATACCCTCGGCACTTCGTCGACAAGTCATGAAAACGCAAGGAAAATTTCGCGAGCTTCATTTGCGCAAATGGAACGAGCTCGGAGAATGCTTCGAAAGTTGCGCAATAGTACTGAGAAGAAGGACAAGATAGATATATCGTTCTTCTCTTTACGTGTAGACCGAGGTAGAATGAGGAAATTTACGACGACTGTTGGAGAATCTTTGGTCGTTTCCAGAACTTTGAATGCGATTGCCTCTGGAGGCGTTGCTAATTTTGATATTGAATCGATGGAAATACCGCACGTTTCAAAAAGTGCATTAACGAACGTTCTGAAAACGAGTAAGCAAATTATGGATGTATTTGAAGACATTGGAAGAGTCAAAGAGCGATTGAAAAACTTGAGTAATTTGTTCGCGGTTGAAGGTAAACAAAGTCCGACTGTTCAAGCGTTCGTGAGCGCGTTGATGAAGATGAAAGCAGAAATTCAACATGGATTTGACGAGTTGTTCGAAGCATCGCGAAGAGCGAGCGCACACGCGGACGCGTTTTCTGCGCCTACGTTGCTTCGCTTGTCCATTGAAAGCAGGAAACTTGCAAGAAAGGCATCGTGTTTACAGCGAATAGCGGACATGTGCAGTCCTGGACCGAAGAGTTCGGTTGGAAAGTTTGCGCATCCCGCGACTGCGTCTTCAACTATTTTATCGATGCTATATAATCTCATGAACGAATATAACGGATTATCGGGGAGCCTCGATGAATTTTCGATTGTTTTTAGGTGCTTCTTTAGCAGTTCAACGTCATATTTTAATGCTCTAGATGTTTGGATTAATTATGGGATTTTGACGAGTCCTGAGATATTCGTCGACTGGAAGAAATCGACGCGGTGGAGAGAAGGATGGTATTTGCGCGAAGATAAGGATGTGCCTGTTTTTTTCAAGTCAGTAGCCGAAGATATTTTGAACGCGGGTATTTATAGAGAGTTCTCGAGGATGAAATTTGCCGACGATGACGGCGACGATGACGTTCAAAATCAAGCTGGTAAAAAGTTGACGTTTGTTCCGAAGATGATTTCAGAATTGAAAGCGCTTCTTCTTTTGCGCACATCATTAGAAAATAAGGACGAGAACGACATCAACGACGACACTATAGCCGCTTCCACGAGAACTTTGCGGACGGATGCACCTGTTCAAATCGAACAGGACCCTGCGCAAAGTCAAGGCGACGATAATGACGCAGCTTTTAGCACCGAAGATGCTCTGCTTTCAGATTTGAAAAGCATTGTCTCGTTGACGAAAGCTCGAAGTAGAAAGAGCGCGCATTTTTCTCATTCATCCAAAGAGACGACGAAAACGACTTTTAGCGAATGTTACGATTTCATAAATTGGGCTTCGACGTATTTCGATAATGATACGTGCACAACTCTGGGTATTCCCGTGAATACGTTGGTTTCGAAGTCGATGTTACACCAAATTCGTCTGGCGGCGATGAATGCGAGCGATCAGGCCTTGGAAAAATTGAAATCGGCGTACGGAGTAAAAGCAGAGCTCACAAAGTTGCGAGCATTGTTTCTGGGTGGATGCGGAGAAGTTGCTTTATACTTTTCCAACCATGTCTTTGAAGAGTTTGAGAGTATTCGCCGTCGTCGTGATGAGGAGAGTGGTGAAATCGGCGAGTCAATGGGAGAAGCAATAGTGCGTTTTGATACCACCAGATTGACCGAAGTGTTAAGAGACGCAATTCTCGAACATACGAACGAGAGCACGTTTGGAAGTCGTGAATCAGTTGGTAATAAAAGAGAAGAATTTCGAGTTCAAGTATTTTATGCACGTCCGAGTCTAGATAACGACGACGACGAATATAAAGGAAGCGAGGAACTTCAAGCGCTAACGGATTTAAACATCATTTACCAAAAGAAGAAGACCTACGCTGCGTTGAGTACAAACAGCAACGCTATCGCGGCGAGCTTAATTTGCGATGCAGTTTCGTTATCCAAATATAATGAAGTGTTCAAGTATCTCTTGCAGCTGAGATTTGCGCAGCGTTCGTTGGATTATGGCGTCCTCTCGAAATGGACATCTGAAAATAGAAGGAGAACAGAGCCGTCGCCCTCCACGTCTGGAATAACTTTATCTATCTCATCGTCGCTCGAAATTGAGCTGAAACATTTTGTGCTGACGTTGCGTACGTTTGTGACTACGAAAATCTTGTCGGTGGAGTGGAATCGTCTACTTGAGTTCATCGATGACTCCGCGCAATCCATCGATGATGTAAAATTGGCTCACGAAGTGTATTTGGACAACATTTCTCGAGTCGCGTTGGCGACTCCGGATTCAACTTGGTCGCTCTTATCGACTCATATTAAAATTATCTTGACCATTGCTACTGAGTTCGGAAACGTGCGTCGGCAAGAAGAAGAAGAGGGAGGTGACGTTGGAGTAAAATTACGCGAGCTCTCGATGAGAAGAATGGAGAAAAAATTCACCGTCGCCAGAGCAAACGTTTTGAAAATCTTAAAGAACCTCGACGCTGAATCGGATGATGCCGAAAGCCTCTACGAGCAGTTGAACTTCAACAATTATTATAGAAATTAGTCTAAATAGATATATAGCTTACGACTTTTTAGTTCATAGTACTGTTTAAGCATGCGTGGGATTTACAATGAATTGTTTTACTACTCGTATTCATTTAAGCGCCTTGAGGATCGATGAGCGCCAAGACGCCTTCATAAAAGATAGGACTCGGTGGCATCTCGAATAACGGCTTAGCTTGGTCTGCTTTTGCGTGCGCTTTTTTACTGGACCCCTCGCGCCATTTTTGAAAAGATGCTTCGTCTTTCCAGACCGTAAGAGTCGAATAGTTGTAGCCGTCGTCAGCTTGAAGCGCGTCTCTTCTCAAAAGTACGAACGTTTGAAAGCCTTCGCAGTTTTGTAAATCCGATTCACGTTGGGACCATCGCTGTTCAAAGGCAACCTCGGAACCTGGAAATACTTTGAATCTATTCATTGCGACGTACACGTCCGATTTTAATGGGGTTTTACCATCCGCCACGACAGATCTCCACCCGTCTGCTTGTTGCCATTCGTTGATGAGCGCGTCCGGAGACGTCGATAACGGCATTAAACCGTCATAAAACGCTGGCTTTGGTCCACCTTTCAGAACCATCAACGACGAGATCAGCATTTCTGCGAAGCCGAAGATAGTCCCTCCGCCGTGCGCTTCCTTAAACGCCTCTCCCGTTCTCCAAGCGTCAAAGTTCTCCTTGTTGCTCCATATGGTTAGCGACACGTAGTCGCTCTCTTCCTCATCTCCTCTTCCTTCGCTCACTCGTCTCATCAAGGTGAAGAATCGGAAACCATCGAGTTTCGAGAGTCGACTTTTTCTCTCCGCCCATCTCTTCTCGAATTGCGGACCTTTGCCTTTCTGTAACTTAAATCTGTTCGATGCGACATATCTCTCCGCTTTCACCGAGTCCTTAGACAACACCGCGGTGCCGACTTCTTTCATCATGTCTGCGTTGGCCTGCACGGTGAACGAGGAGTTTTTCCCGAGGACACGTTTCTTGTTGTTATTAGATGATGACCCGCGACCGACGAGCGACGACGACGGGGCAAAGAACGACGACGAGGCAGACGCGAGTGAGGCAGACATATTTGCGATGACGTTTCGATTTTGACGATTTCCGGACAGACAGAAGCAACTTCTTCCAACTTCCAAAATATTTTTCAATCGTCTTGAGAAAAGAAAGACAAAGGAAAGAGGAAAGAGAGAAAATTTTTGAGGAAACAAAAGTATGGGCATACATAGTTTTGCCGTGTTACGTGAAAAAAAGCACAAACAAAGGCCATCCACGCGGAACGAAGGGAGCGCGATGTTCTGCGCACGCGTGTTCACGTGAAAAAGTTGATTTATATGTTTCCTACTAGGTACACGAACACCTCTTGGCTCGAGGCGGCTCAGCGAGAGAGTGAGAGAGAGCGAAAACTCGCTCTGGTCAAACTCATCTCTCGCTGAACCGCGTCTCGCGTTGAGACGTCCATATTTATATATTATTAACAAAATATGCTACTAAAGTCTCTCTACTATAACCCCAATCATTAAGCAGACGCTTTCTTCGTCGCTTCAGTACCTTCTCTGAATCCATTCTTGAATCGTCTCGGCAAGGATTTAATGTATCGCATTCTCCCAGTACCAGTGGTGGATCTTCCCTTAGCCTTCACCGACCAGTTGTACCCACGAGTCTTCGCGGCTGGGTAGCCGCACGACGAGCACGTCGACTTTTGGATGTGATACGATCTGCGCCCACATCTGTTTCATCGCGAGAGAAGGAGGAGAATGAACGTCAGTAACAAACCAAAACAAACAAAAGAGACAGAGGGAGATTTATATATGACCCGACGGTGAAAACCACAGACAGATTTTGGGCTTTCGGGGGCGATGATTTGCGTGCGCGCGAATCCAACTCTCCCGCGCACACGCGCACGCGCGAAGATGAAACACAAAGTCGCGAAATATACGCGCGTAAACACTATTCCATCGCGCAAATATTCACTCTTTTGTCTTCCTTAACCTTCGCGCGCGCATCCTGAGCGCGCGACAAAATCACAAAAAGCCCTCCACGCATCTCCGTCGGACGCCTTAAAAAGAGGCGGAGAAGGAGGAAAAAAAGAGCATCATCCGGATTCCTTTCCGAAAGAGACTCTCGCGGGAGTACCCGATCGATGACGACGATATCTAACGCGTACCTTCTGCACAAAGTGTGGGATTTGTTCTTTCGTTTACCGAAAGACCCGGTGCCTTTTCCTTTCTTACCCATGTTTTATATGTACGAGTACGCGCAAATTCTAAAGTGAAGACGAAGGAGAAAGGAGACTCTCAAAAAACAAAATTTTTTTCATTTTTTCGTTCTCATCACATCAAAACTGGTCTTGGGTTTCTTCCTCTTTTGCTAATAAGCTACTACTGCGCTCATCATCAACGTCAAAACTACTACTGAACACGAACACGCGCGACACACATAATACACGCACTAAAGGATGGGGAAAAGGAGAAGAGTCGGCGTGGAAGGCGGCGGCACGACTTTTGTCGTCGCGCTCTCCGAAGACGGAGACGATTGGTCGCACGTCGAGGAAAGATTCGAGATACCAACGACTTCCGCGGAGGAGACGTTGCAGAAAGTGAAGGAGATATTAGACCAATTGTACCCGTTCGATGCGCTTGGGATATCTTGTTTTGGACCGCTCGAGTTGAACGAGACGAAAGAGAAGTACGGATACATCACGACGACGCCCAAGTTACAATGGAAAGATACAAATATTTTAGGAATTTTAGCCGGGAAAGATACCAAATGGGCTGACGTGCCGATTGGTTTCGATACGGACGTCAACGCGCCGGCGATGGCTGAGTTTGCGTATCATAATAATACTAATAAGAATAACGAAAAGAAAGAAGAAGAAGAAGAGAAAATAGAATCGTGCGCGTACATCACCGTAGGCACCGGTATCGGTGTAGGTTTGGTTATAAACAGTAAGCCCGTCCACGGCTTACTCCACCCGGAAGCCGGTCATATTTCCAACACGCCAGATAAGTGGCAATTCCCACCACCAACGAACACAGAAAAGAGTAAAGTCGATGACAATGAAAATATAGTTTATGGTCATTTCGAAGGCACGTGTCCGTTCCACGGCTCTGCGTGCGTCGAAGGCATGGCGAGTTCAGTCGCGCTGGCGAAACGAGCGAACTGCACGCTCGAGGAGTTGAAGCTACTTTCGGACGACGATATCATTTGGGAAAAGTGTGCGCACCATCTCGGAGGGTTATGCGCCACGTTATTGTTAGTAGCTAGTCCGGAAAAAATTGTGTTATCAGGCGGAGTCATGCGAAGAACCGTTTTGTTCCCGAAAATTCGCGAAAAAGTCTACGAACTTCTCGGCGGGTACATCGGCGTCGACCGCGTGCAATCGAAAAAAGGTTTAGAAAAATTAATCGGTCCCTCGCGCTGGGGCGATACTGCCGGTATTATCGGTAGTTTATACTTGGCTGAAATGGCCTATTTGCAAAGATGACATTGAATTGTGTGTAACGTTTAAGGGACGTACGCTGAATAATAAATACGTGAACAGTCGTATTTTCCAAATACACACACGGTAGTTTTTTCCTTTTCTCTCTTCTCGGCTGCAGCCAAAAACGAACACGTGTTCAGATATCTTTTTTTTCTCCTTAAAGTGAAACTCTTTTGTCACTCTTCCACTCGGTCTCCTCCACATCTCACTCACTCGCTCGAGTTCACGCCTGTGAATAAGAAAGTTTTGTGCTCAGAAATGGCATTTACTCCTTCTGTCCTTCAACAGTCTTCATCTTCGACGACGACGACGACGACGAGAGCAGCGATTTGTGCATCATCATCTTCATCGAAAAAGTCTTCCAACCTTGCCGTGAGAAGAACATCAAGAGGAAGAAAAGTAACAGCAACCGTGATGGCATCCTCATCGAATAAAGTTGAACCGGCTATTATTATCGGCGGCGGCCGCGTTGGACAGGCGTTGTTCGATATGGGCGTTGAAGGGGACGTAATCGTCAAAAGAGACGACGAGTTTCCTTCCTCGCCCAGTTCTGGCCCAATTTTCGTGTGCACAAGGAACGATGTTTTAGAGACTGTCATCGAGAAAACGCCCGCTAATCGACGCGAGGATTTGATCTTCATGCAAAACGGATACTTAGATTCATTCTTACAGTCGAAAGGGTTGGAAAAGAACACGCAAGCGCTTATTTATTTCGCAGTCGCCAAGTTCGGAGAGAAACCGACGGATGGCGTGACGAGCGTCAATCCGGAGGGATTAACTGCCGTTACTGGTAAGTGGAGCGACCAGGTCGCCGCGAGATTTCACAACGGTGATTTATCGTGTCACGTGAAAGATGCAGCGAAATATCGAGCTTCGATGCTTGAAAAGTTAATCTGGATTTCTGCGTTCATGTTAGTCGGTGCCCAACATCCCGGCGCTACCGTCGGCGACGTGGCTACCACGCACAAGAGCGAAGTCGAAGGACTCATCAAGGAACTCGTCCAAGGTGTGGCGGATATTAACGACGTCACGTTCGAAGCGGGAACTTTGGAGCGATTATTAGCGTACGCGGACTCTGTTGCGCACTTCCCAACCGCGGTGAAAGAGTTTGAGTGGAGAAACGGCTTCTTCTACAATTTGTCCACGCAGACGATGCAACAGAGCAAAGACGACCCGTTCCCGAAGCACACGGCGATGTTGAAGGCTATCAATGCAATTTAATTTCTTAAGATATATACCCATGTACTCGAACTGAAAATTTCTGTGTATTCGTTTTGTAGAAGAATGGCAAAACTGCCCGCATTTTTTCTCTTTCTTTTTCCATCTTAGTTAAGCCCTGAATTTCCACGTAAAAGTGTTGCAAAGACTCGAGTTTAAAGGAGACTCGCGAAACTCGTGTTTTTGTACCTCAGAAGTTGAGTAGTCTCATCGATAATAACACCCTTCATTCATCATGGGAGAAGATGCGACCATGGGCGAAGCGAAACCCGAAAGAACGTCTGGCGTCTCGCTCGATATCGTCAAGGTGAGTCTCTCTCGTGTTCTGCTGTTTTCTTTTGTTTTGTCCTCTTTCTCCCATTTTTTCTCGATCTGTTTTCTCTTTCTCCCCTCCCTCCCCCTCGAATGATGATGGTGATGCAGAAGATGAAACTGACGATACTTTTTACCATCATCCCACTCTACCACTCTTCTTAAACCTTAGATTTTGAAAGTCTCTCATCGCGAGCAAGGATTACGACACGGGGACTATCGACGGTATCGTCAGTATTGCGCGCGCAGACTTCGGAGGCTGTACAAAACTTCCCAAAATTTCTGCCACAAGAAGGACTTGCCGCCAGGCGGAGGGAACGAAAAACAAAGACACAAGTTCGAGAAGAAACCAATGAGAGGAGAAGACGGTGCTTTTATGATTCAAGATCCATCCCGAGATCTGCTGATACCGTTAGTGCAAAGTGAACGGTGCTGGGCATTAGCGAACGAGTTAAAGGACGACAACTTGATGGGCGGACCGATGAACGCCGTGAAGAGAGCGCACGCAAAGAAACGCTTAAAGAAAGCATGCGGACATGCCAAAGAGTTTAAAGATGCGTGTGCACACTATGGAGATGCAAAGTTAAAGTTAGAAAGCGAAGCGTATTGCTCGTACATGCTCGGCGTGGCGGATCTCAACGATACGATGAAGGAAAATTGTGGCGCGGTTGCGGTGAGGGAGTTAACGCGAGCCAAGAAGATTTACGAGTTGCTCGGCAAAGTAGGACCGACGGAGCACAAGATGAACTGCGAAGGACGTGCGAGAGAAGTGGCGCTGATGGTATCTACGGGAATGAGACAGGCAAAGGATGTTATTGATGTGAAGAAGGAAGTAGCTGAGGTGGAGAGAGAGGTGGAGAACTCGACGAACATAAGGGAAGCGACGGAATTTTTGAAACTGAGCGATCCTCTTCTGACTGGAGGTGACACCGCGTTAGCTACTCACATACAGTGGAGAGGTAAACAATTCAAAGTATACGGTGAATATGGCATGCGAACGTACGGAGCTGTTCATAAAATACTCAATCGATTGAAGAACGAAGCGAGCACACTTTCTGTGGACAAAACGTTGACGTTGTACAAGAAACTTTTCGTGCACATTGAAGAGACGAAAAAGCACTTATCTAAAGCTTGTCGTGACGCGGAAAGTATGTCATTTGGCTCTGAATACGACGAAGAAGATTTGGCGCAACTTCGCTTATCGACCCAAGCCTTAGACGTGTTAGTATTGGAGAAGGAAATTGCAAGAGACCTATTTTTAGCGGAGCAATTAGGCGCGAAACTATTCGATAAATCGGCCACGATGAAGCACAAATCAGATCGAAATCTGAAATTCGAGCACTTGGTTCGCGTGTATGATGCTTTAATCGCGAGTAATTACATCTTAGCGGACGCTGCTATGGAAATCATTCGAGGCGCGGATGCAGACGCAGTCATCGAAAAGCTCGAATCCGATATCGACGACGATATTGAAAAGTACAAGAAATCGAGAGAAGAAGCGTTGCAGGGGGCATTGACGGAGCCGAACGATCCAATCGCATCAAAGGTGAAAACAATGAAGGTATCTTCAACGGGAGGAATGCCGAGAGTTGTTTTGGAAGGGAAAAATATCGCGGAATTCGTTTACAACCGAGGTGAACCTTCTGTTCAGTTTGAACAAGCACGGGCCCAGCATGCTAAAGCGACGGGAATTCCAACTCCCGTATCACCAATTCCTTCACCAAGAGCGAAAGCGAAAAAGAATCAAAATGAATCGGACTCGGAAGGATTCCATTCTGCGGACGAAGAAGAGTCGGATTACGAATCGTCTGAATATTCCGGAAGTAGCGATTATGAGAGTAGCGATTATGAAGACGCCGGTCCTGGATATATATCTTCCGCGGCTGGTGCGTTGGGTAAATTATTTTCTCGAGGATAGATGCTTGAGTTATTAGAGCATTGCTGCTATTTCTTTTAATGTATCATTGCATATACTTTGCGAGTCTTTCTGTTTTCTACAAAATATTTTATAACGTCACCGTGAACGAAACGTACGGATAGCAATCGTCTCCGCCTCGCTCTCCACCTAATCCGTCACCACCACCTCCACCGCTCCCGCCGCCACTCTCGGTAGCTGACCAGTGCGAACTCGACCCGTTCCCGAACGCCGCGTTCATTACACTTCTGAGCTTTTTCTCTAGTCGTTCTTTCGGTCGCATAATCACCGCTTGAAACGCCGGCGGTAAACCGTATCTCAAAATACTCTCCACGAACAAACGAACAACGACGACGTGTATCCACGAGGAAACAACTTCCCCGTACGAAGTTTGACACCACTCGTACAATTCGTTTCTTCGTGTCTCGACTTCCTCTTCTAAACTTTGCTTCTCTTCTTTATTCTCCGTAATTTTGTCCTTGTCGTAGCTATACTCTCGCACTTGGAACGCCCCATTCTTTTCTCTCACGGCATTCTTAAATGAATCGACCGTTCTTCTAAACAAGGTCACCGTAAATAAGGAGTAATCGTTCTCTTCCTTCAACATCTTGGAAGATCGAGGGACAACAAACTGCGCCAAAGTTTCGTATGAATCCAGCCAGTCTTGCGCCGAAAACTTTGGTATCGTGACCAACAAAGTCGTCAAATTTTCCGTTTCAACCATGTCCTCTTCTCTCACGACGTCGCCTAAATCTCTCGTCGCTAACGAGCCTTGCGTTTTCCTCGCAATCGTTGACAACGAATTCTTCGCCATCACGTACTCGCTCAACTTCATCTTCAACTCGTCGTCAATTTTCATGACGTGCTCGGTTATCTTCTCCACGGTTTCTCTCAGTTGTCGCTTTGCTGGATTTTTAGCCTCGTCCCATTTAAAGTCCGTGAGATACTCCTCGGTTGGAACGCCATCTACGGTTAAAATTGTCTGCGCGGTGAACGCTTCGTTGTTGTTGTTGCTATTGTTATTATTTTCCATGTTGTCTCTTCTTCGCTGTTGTTGAGATTCTTTGGCAAAGTGTTCGCCAATCTCTTGAATCTGACGCTTGATTTTCTGCGTCACGTTTTCTATCTGCCCGTTGATCTTTTGTAAATCATCCGACAACGCCAACAGCGAATCTAACGTTCCTATTTTCAGCTCCGGGACGAACAGTTTCCGATTCTCTCTCGCGCAGAGTTCTCCGTTTTCCTTTCCTCTCGTTTTCGCTTCTAAAAGTTGAAACGCGATGTCTTTCCTCTCCTGTATCGTTTGGCCGTTTATCGAGTGGTTTCTTTCCGTCAGAGGTAAGGAGACGATCCAGTACGCCGTCGTCGTAAATGTCGAGGACGACGATTCCATTTGTCTTCTTCTTCTTCTTTTTGTGTTCGCTCTCTTGCGTGCTGTCGATGATTTTTATTTATGAAGACGAGAGATGATAAAGTCTGATGAGAAGAGATGACTCTTCAAGTGTGACTTGTAAAAAAGAAAGAAAAACTCATGATGATCAAAAAAAGCACAAACTTCACTCGTCAGAAGAGCTCTTTTCTCTCGTCACTCAGTTTCTCTCGCTGCTACTAAAGAGAGTCTCACGAGAAGAAGAAGAACATGAAATGTTGAAATGCTGAACAGACTGAAAGCAATCGTGGCAAAGCCACCGACGTCGAACAAGAAGTTCCATCGGAACACGGAAGACGTTCTGAAATCTCTGGGACGAAAACAAAAAGTCGAGGAGGAGAACGCGTTCTCTTTCCAACGGCATTTTGTTTCCTCCGAAGAAGAAGAAGAAGAAGAAGAAGAGGAAGAAGGAGGAGAAGGAAACAAAACGAAAGCGACGAAAAGAAGCAGAAGAAAAATTGTTTTACAAAACGGGGACGTGTACGAGGGAAAGTGGAACGAGACGAGCAATGTGCCGGTTGCAGATGAGACGAGCACGTACACTTGGAAGAACGGAGACGCGTTTATGGGGAACTGTACGCAAATACTCCAAGGCAAAAAGAGACCGGACTCTGGAATAATCACGTATAAAAAGGACGGGACGATTTATGAATACTATCGGAAAGGGTACGGGAAGTTAGTCAGAGCCGATGGGAGCAGCTACATTGGCAACTTTAACGAGCGAGGAGAGTTTTCGGGATTCGGTAAGTTTACGTCGGCGCCTCAAAAGACAACGAAAGATGCTTCTGCTTCTGCTTCGCGTGAAGCGTGCGCGCAGCACGAAGGCCTCTACCGCGAAGGAAAACCAAACGGGCCGGGTCAATTTCGGTTTGCGAACGGTGACATGTACCAAGGCGAATTTGTTGATGGATTTTTTCACGGTTGGGGAACGATTGTTTTCAACGAAATGGGAGACAGATACGACGGTGAATTTTCTCGAGGAGCGTTCAATGAGAACGGCGTGTACACCTGGAAAAACGGAAATTGTTACGTCGGAAAATGGAAGAACAATAAAATGCACGGGCCTGGTGCCTTCTCAGATGGCGAAGAAGTTTTTATTTTGTGCGAATATAACAACGGTAAACGAATCAGAGAGGAAAAGAAAGGGGAGTTACCGGAAGCGCTCAAGCAGCACAGAAAACGAATGCAAGACTCGTTGAAACAACACAACGCTCAGTCGATAAAGTTACAATCGAGTTCATCGATGAAGATTTCAAAGATGTACAAAGAGTTTGGTGAAGCAAATCTCTTCAAAAAAATGTTCTCTTCGAGGTCACAATCGGTGCGAAGAGTGAAAGCCGGAGGACAGACTATTTTCAAAGGTCACCGCAGTTACGAATTAATGACGCAGCTGCAATTAGGGGTCGTCTGGTCAATTTCATACAAGAATAAAACAACAGCAGCAGTGTTAACTGCGGATGATAACAGGAATAGCATGGACGAAAACGATACCGCTAACGAGGATTACAAACCTCTCACGGTGACAGATTTTGATACGTATCTCAAAGTTCGATTTCCTCGAATTGGTTCTGAAATCACACCACCGCACTCCTCGTCGGATTTTAAATGGAAACTGTATTCCCCAGAGGTGTTTAAAAGGTTGCGAAGAGACTGGGGCGTCGATGAATCCGAGTTTATGCTCTCCATCTGCGGCGAACAAGCGTTGAAAGAGATGAATTCTGCCGGTAAGTCTGGCTCAATTTTCTTTGCCTCAACCGACGAGCGTTACATCATTAAAACTATGCGGAAAGTCGAGATGAAGGCTTTGTTGAAAATGTTGCCAAAGTATTACAGACACATGCAAGAAAACGAAGACTCTTTGTTGACAAAGTTCTTTGGCGTCTTCTCGGTGAAACCGAGTCAAGGGAAGAAGGTTCGATTTATTGTCATGGCGAACTTGTTTTGCGATTCTCTGGAAATTCACGACACGTATGATTTGAAAGGCTCCACTTTAGGGAGGTTCACATATATAGAAAAGAGAATGAAAGCAAATTCGTTGGAATCGACGAGGGAGTCTGGAGTTATCTTGAAAGACTTGGATTTAGGATTCAAATTTAGGCTGGAGAAATCGAAGAGAGACTTGTTCATTCGCCAAGTTTCGCTCGATCTGAAGCTATTAGAAGAACTGAACATTATGGATTATTCCTTGTTAGTCGGTGTGCATTACACGAATACTAAAGACCGAAAGTCGAAAACTGGATCTATCCTTTCAGATTCTCAGTTATCGAGTGCAGGAGTAGACACTGAAATGCCAGGAAACCACTCGCATACAGAGACCGATGGTGATTACGATGACGACGTTTCCACCCTTGTGAAAAATAGAAATAACGAAAGGACGAGTTTTGAGAGTAGCGATATGTATGACATCGATGACGACGATGAGGACGCCGAGAATGGGGACGAATCCAATCCGAATAGAAAAAAAAGTGAATACGCTTGGGCGCTAAACATATACAAACAGCTGTCGAAAAATTTTGGCGCTTTCGAAACGGTCGCAGCGACGTCCACGAAACCTTTAGTTTTCAAATACATCAACCATGGAGGCAGGAGAAACGAAGAGAAAAGACCGTGGAAAGGAGCAGACGAACAAATAGCCCAAGTCGTAGGGGATCGCGTGACGCAGTTTTCCTCAAACAGTTTGCCGAAACAGCTCGCCGCGGTGTGTGTTCCCGGTCGGTCGTTTAAATCACTTTCGGAGAAAGATATGAAAGTGTTGCACGAAGAACCGAGTGTACGAGATGCGATTTTGAACCTGGGCATCATAGATATTTTGCAAGTGTATTCGGCGCCCAAAAAATTAGAGAGAGGCTTTAAAGGTGCAGTATATAAAGCGACTAGCATTAGTGTTGCGGCACCAAAAGCGTACGCGAAGAGGTTCAAGGATTTTATGCGTAACATATTCGAGTAGTTTTTTGACCATAATAGACTTGTACTGCTAGTGATTGCTATCATATTAATACAATAAAAGTACACATTTTCTAAAACTAAATGTTTGGCATCCCACCGTTTCAGTTGTCGAGACGCAGTTTTTACCTCTTCTTTAGTCGTTGTTTCCGCTGCTACTACTGCTGTTCTTTTTCTCAGATTCTATGGCTTCTCGATAACCAATTCTATACTCCTTAATGAATTCTCTCACCCCATCTCTATACGCTATGCCTCTCGTCTCGTATAAATACTTTACCAGAGGCCTCCATCCAGACTTCGCCGTGTGAGCTAATTCGTTCAATTCAGAACCGAGAGAAGGAGAAGAAGAATCGTCGTGCTTCTTATCGTTCTCTCTTTTGTCGCGATCATTTCCTGCCCCGTGCGTTCGCGCGGCAGATTTCATCGCACCATCTTCTCCTTCCCCTATCTCTCTCTTCCAACTCTTTCCGTAAAGCTCCAACGCTTTCTTCCAAATCAGAAAGTGTTGTTTGATGGTATATTTCTTCTCGACGTAATTCGGCGGATTCGGCATCGTGTCCGGCCATATTATGTCTTTCACATCTTTCTTAAAATACCGGGAAAGCTTACTGAATGTCGACAGCCCTTCTCTCCTAGCATTGTTCGACATTGTTGCACTTTATAGGATACTTTACTTTGAATGATGGTTTTATATCGTGTTCATTTCATCCACAAGGTTTCAAAACAAAGAGACGTCGCGAGTGACGCTTGGTTGTTGCTTCCTTTTCTCTCCCTTGCCTTTGTTTTTTACTTTTTTTACTTTTACTTTTTATTTTTTAAAATTCCAAATCCCCTTTCGTTTTCTTCCCCAGATAAAGATTCCCGATAGCACAATAGATATGGGAACTCTAAATTTAATTTTTATTTGTATTACTCGTCGTTTTTTCTTTAAACTCATCTTCTGGGGATATAAAATATTTTTTTAATTTTTAATTTATTTAAAAAAATCTGCAGAGTATTTAGAGATCTTTCAGCCATGAAATTCCCAAACGATTCACGATTAATTTAATAAAACCTTATATATGAATTTTTAAGAGAGTAGAAAAGCCGGATAATGTTGTTTTTATCTTATATTCGGGATGATTCTAGGAAATTAATTTTTAAAATAATATTTTTCCCTACAAAATTTATCATAAAAAATTAGTTTCGCATATTTATAAATCACAACTAATCTAGAACTTAATAATAAATGTCACAGATGCTTCTATATCTATTTATTTGTTTTTAACGCTCGTATGTAATATTTAATATTTTCGCAAAAAATCTTTTTTTTTGTCTTCGTTTATGATTGATTCCTTTTTAGAATCTCTTGAAAACAACAACAATTCGGAGAAGAGAAAACTCCTCACACCAAGTATTTGAAGAAGAATAGTACAAAACGATAACACTGAGTGCTGTTGTTTCCGATCATCGCACTTTTTCTCCTCAAAACTTAAGGAGGGGAAGGAAGAAGAAGTCGTATAAAATATAGGAACGAACGAAAGAGTGATGATGACCAATACTACTCCCAATTCTTCATCATCGAAATCATCGTCAATGCCGAGGAGCCGCTGCTTCTTTCTCCTCTTCTCTCTTCTTCTTAGCAGTGTAGTGATGATGAAAACGACCGAGGCGGTGGAAGAGTTTGAAACCGAGAAGGAGATGCTCGATTTCATAGATGATAACAGCGAGGATTCCTTAGCCGTCATCTCCTTGTTCCGACCGGACAACGAACACGAAAAGTTCGAAATTGTCTATTCCGACGTCGAGGAAACGTTTCACGCGTACGGCCACGAGGACGTTATTTTCGCAAGAGCAAACAAGCTCAAAGGAGATAAAGATACCATGCCTAAAACGTACGTCTTAAAGCCACAATACAGGGAAAGCAAGGATGCAATGGTTATGAACATGACGACGAACCCGGCGTACGACGTGAAGGCGGTGGTAAACTTTGTCTTTTACGCCATGATTCCGCCGTACGCCAGGTGGCCTCCTTTTCCCAAGTCTCGAGGTACCGAAGATGAAGTGCAAAGAGCAAATTTACACGCGAAGAACGACATGCCCAAAGTGTTCGTACTGACGAAACCAGAAACTGCCATCGACAACGGCGTCGTCTTACACGAGGTCTTGACCCAAGTCGGACAATCACTCGTCGGCGTGATGGTTGTCATTCAGCTTTCCGTGAAGGATAAATCCTTCTTGCGCGCAGCAGTATACGAGGGAGAGGAAGATCAAATAATGGAATCGTTGGAGAAGAACGATTTCGTTCTAGTAGGATACGATAGGCTAACGAATGTAAGAGATTCGGTAGTTTTTACAGACATGGACGCGTTGAGCTACGAGTCCATGGTGAACTTTTGTATGAGGTTCGCGACGAAAGTAGGAGGTGACTTGTTGGAAGGGAACCGCTCTCCGTTCCCGCTGAAAAGGAGTAAAAATAGAAGAAGTAAAAACACAATCGGTTTAGGAAAGCATCGCGGGCACAACGCTGAAGACTTAGAAGAATTATGATAATAAGAATAAGAATAAGAATAAGAATAAGAATGCTTTATGTATGCTTATATTAATTTGCTTGCTTTTGATATTCTATTCTGTTTTAACTCTAATTACAAACTCTTTTTTTTAGGATTCAAAGGGCACTTGTACTCGCTCGCGAATTTCCCGAACGAATTCGCCGGATCGTGTTCCGGCAATAACTTATACTCCTTTTTATCGTCCGGCGGAGTCTCGTCTAACATGTCGTAATAGTATTCCCACCACTCGACGAAAAAATCTACGTACAGCTTCAAGAACTTTTGATGGTCCTTTGGGTACGCGCACTGCGTCATCCACTGCGGTTCCCACGGTTTGGGGGATCCGTTCATGTGATACCCGTGAACTCTGCTCTCGTCCCACAACTTTTTCTCTTTCACCATTCTCCGATGTTTCATAACATAGTCAATCGGGATCAGATTATACCTATTCTTGAACTGAACGTTAAGGAAATCTTGCTCGGACGTTGCCAACATTTCTGTTTCAGTCAAGGCCAGAAACGCCTCCATAATCTCATCGAAAACGTCGTTTGAGGGATTATAAATAAACATACCCGCGTTAAATCCCGCTTTAGTATCGAACGACGATCGCGGCGTTACAGCTATCGAGTGCTTCACTGGATCTGTCTCAGCGCAAAACATCGAATCCGAGTTTTGTCTCACGTACACGTCGGCATCCACGTACACCATCTTCTCGTACTCTTCAAATTTCCAAACGAACATCTTCACCACCCAATATCCGCTCGCGTATCGCGCTGATTTTGATACCAACGCTTTCGCCTTTTCGTTATTCTCAAACGGGTCTACGACTATAACTCTGATCGACTCTTTCGTCAACTTCTCTCTCACTTCCTCGCTCACCGCCGTGGATACCAAAGCGATGAAATCTCGATCTTCAACCGCGTACTTTCTAATCGTGTGCAATAAAACTAACACCGCGGGCAAAAATCCGTCGTTCCCTAACGCCGTAATCCACGCTTCTTTACACCCACTCGGCCCTCCAAATCCTTTCTCCGAAGCTTCCAAAGATTCTTGCACGTATTCTACTTCCGTTTGTTCTCGCGACCGGTGTCGCCCGACGCCGAGCGCTCGGCACTCTGAAGAGTGCATTTTCGCCTCTCTCCCTTCCTTATCGCATTTCAAGTTAAACAACAAGTCCTGTCTCGCGTTCCCTTTAACCTTTTTCGTGTACGACGGAATAGAAGAACTGAAAGAAGCAGGTCTGTAGTCGTATCTCTCGTGTTTGTGTTCTCCAATCGGTTCCGGTATTCCCATAGCTTTCCGTAACTTTTCCTCTCGCTCTCTCATTCGAACGAACGCGACGTTGTTATTCTTCTTTTGTCTTCTCAAAACTCCCACTTTTCCTCTCCCACTTGCCATTTCGTTGTCACTGCCACCGCTGCTGCTGCCGTGACGATGATGATGATGATGATGAATAGAATAATGCAATCCACCTTTCCCGCTCTCGAGCATTTCAAAGACGAGAAACAACAGCACAAGAGGTAAGGAAAAGACTTTGAGAAATCTTATCAGAGCTCTCTTGTTGCTCGTCGTTTTCACCATCCTTCTCTTCCTCTCTCTCTCTCTTTTCTCTGATAAACGGAGGAGACGAGGAGTAGTGTGTACTGCAGTATTTGTGTGTTTTGTACGAGAGTAAAAAATTTGAAGAAAAGATGAGAGCAAAAATAGGACAAATCTCTCTCCATTATTTTTAGCGTTCTATGTAGCATCAAAAATACATCGTTTAAGGCAGAAGAGAAAGAGAGAGATTAAAAAGAGGGGGAGGAAGAGGAGAAGAAAAACGACGACGATGATTTCCTTCTTTTTGTCTTCTTCTTCTTCCACGGTCGCATCATCATCAGAAAAGTCGTCGACGACGAAGATGACGATGATGATGTCACCGAGGAGGAGGAGGTGGTTGTTAACTAAAGGAACAACATCAAATGGAAGGAAAAAAAGCATCAACGCTTCTCCTCTCTTCTCCTGCGTTGCTTCTCTTAACGACGACAACAACAACAACAACAACAACATTAAATCCATCGTCAAAACGAAATCTGTGGTGTTCGTTCGTCACGGCCAGTCCACGTGGAACGAAAGAGGGATCATCCAAGGGTCCTCCGACGAGAGCGTGTTGACGGAGTTGGGAGAAACGCAAGCCAGACGGTCGTACGAGTTGTTACGGAGCGAAAAATTTGACCACTGTTTGAGAAGTCCGTTACAGAGAGCATACAGGACGGCTGAAGTCATATGGGGCGAAGAAAGAAACAGAGAGAAGATGGATACTATCGATGATTTGCGAGAGATTGATTTATACGCGTTTCAAGGGTTAGATAAGAACGATAAAGAAACGATCGAGAAGAGGGAGTTTGCGAACGCGTACGCGCAGTGGAAAACGGCGCCGGAGAAGTTTGAAGTGAGCGGACACTTTCCAGTTGTCGAATTATGGGAGAGAGGCGATAAATGCTGGAAAGAATACATTTTCCCGTTAGTGTTAGATGAATCAAAGTCGATCGATAGTTTGCTCGTCGTTGCGCACAACGCGGTGAATCAAAGTCTGTTAGGAAACGCGCTGGGAATTGGACCGGAATATTTTAGAAGGATTTTACAAAACAACTGCGGCATTACTAAAGTTGAACTCACAACTATATCGCTGGGGAAAGATAACAGTAACGAGTTGACACTCGTCAAATTGAACCAAACTGGTGGAGGGAACGCTCCAATTAAGAGCAATGTGGATGGTAAGCGGTACGTCGTTTTAGTCGCGGCGAAACACTTCGGAGACAAAATGAACGAAGCCATGGGTGAAATCAATACGATTCACACGCTCTTAGCCGACGTTTCGTTTACGAGGATCCTCTCCGTGTGCTCCGCTAGTGTCGATACTAATGTAGAGTGTGTTCTCACGAAAGGTCTCTCGGCGTTGTTCAAACAGAAGAACCTCGCGGAGTGCGTAAAATTGGAAACCGACGCCTCGAATGAAAGCGTTCAAGCCGCCGCGCTGGAAAGCACTGGAAATATTCTCGTCGTAGCAAGAGATGAAAAGGCGTGTCGACAAATACTTTCTGGCTGTTTGAACATTCCTACACATGTGAGCGAACGGATCAAGGTAATGCCTGGAGATGGTGTCACCATTGTTGATGTATCAAAAGGTTTTGACAAGTCTGCCGTGAACTGCGTGAATTTTATCTAGCACGATTCTATGTAAGCTGTACCACTACCACTTTATACTATTACTACTACTACATTACGTATTGCTATGAGAACGAACACTCACGATAGCGAGGACAGCGACGACGAGGAGGAGGATCCTTTCTTCTTTTTCTTCTTTTCTTTCTTTGAACGTTTCTTCTCCTTCTTCTCTTTCTTCGCTCTCTTCTTTGATCTTCCATCCTCTTTTTCGTCTTCGTCTTCCTCTTGGGGTAACGGTTTACCCTCTGCAATAGCCCTCGCGCGCTTCTCCGCCATCTCTTTTCGTTTTTTCAATTCATTCATGAGCGTTTGCTCGTCTTTCTCCTCTTCCTCTCCTCGCTGTTTCTCGTTTCCATCTTTCTCCTCCTTCTCGTCGTCGTCTTCCGAAGACGACGACGACGAAGAAGCCCCTTCCTCTTCCTCTCTCTTCACCTCCACGTACGCTTCCTTCGGAGCGTTCCCGTTGCACTTAAAGCACCTCTCCCTTCCTTCAAAGTTATCTCCTCCGCACAACGAGCACTTCCATTTCAAAATCTTCTTGTTAAACTCCTCTCGCAACCGATAGTCTTCGCAATGGTCCACTCGTAAAATTCTTCCCAAAACTTTACTTCCGTTTAAATTATCCACCGCTATAATCGTCGAGCGCTGATCTAAGTAACACACGAAGGCGAACCCTTTCGATTTCCCGGTCTTTTCGTCTCTGGGAACGAACACGTCCACGATTTCTCCGTATTGCGATAAAATAGCCAACACGTCGCCTTCTGTTAATTCCGAGTGAATGCCACCGACGAAAACGTACGCGGAGTGTTTGTATTTCGCGTGCCAACTGGCGGATTCTGGAAGACCTAACTCGATCTCTCGAAGAGAAGCGTCTTGTTGGTTTTTTATTTGCGTCAAGACGTTCATTTCTCTCTCTACTTCGTCGTCCTCGTCGTCGTGTTTGCTCGCAGAGAGATGAAGTTTTTGGAGATGTTTTTCGTCGTCACCGGAATTTTTTTCAGCTGCTGAATTTGCTTTTTTCTCTGTATGTTTTTGGCGGCGTTCCACACATTCTTTCTAAACACATCATCACCACGATGATGAGAGAGCATTCATCATTCGTATCGAAGACAACAACAACAACAACACACTATCAACAACAACAACGAGAAGAACATATATAAGAACAAGATGAATTCTTTGGACGACGCGCTTTTGAAAGCAACTTTGGACGACGCGAGATGTCAACAGACTTCGTTGGGAAAAAGCGCCGTCGCGCAATTGACATCTTTGCTTAAAGGTACGCGTTCATTATTCACGTATCGAGATACGAAAGAAGAAGAAGAAGAAAGTCGGTGACGATACAATAATTTAATCTTTGAGAGCTGACCATCCCCGTGATGTTCAAAATGACAAGCATATAACTGAGACTTTCTTCGTCTTCGCGACGGGCGACGACGCTTAACATCTATTCTTTCTTTACTTTTGTTCTCTCTGTAGCTCATCTTCGGAATCTTAGTGTATAATATCCAATCACTAACCATTATTTCTTCGTTCAAAATCATCAACAAAACAGGTTTAGAAGAGAAAGAATTGAAACTGAAGTTAGAGGAGGACGAGGAGGAAGAGGAAGAGGACAATGACGAAGATTATATTAACGCGTCCGCGAGAGATTTGTTCGCGCACACGAATATGAGCGCAAAAACGATTACATTCAAACCTCCGAGCTCAGTTAAAGCAGTTGGAGGCCATTCGTACGGAGGGGCATTAAGCTTTAACACGAATAATAGGGGAGGCAAGGACGGTAAGGAGGAGGACACGACACCTGCGATTGACGTAGCTATCGAAATGCCGTCTTCGTGCTTCAACGAGAAGGACTACTTGGATCATCGGTACCATTTGAAACGAATGGTGTATTTGAAGCACATACAGAAACAGTTATTAATGAGTAGGAAGAAGAAAAACATAGCAAAGAAATTCGTCAAGAAGTGCGATCTGACTTTTTATCAAAACGACAACCGAAAGCCGTGCTTGACGATAACCATCGATAATCACGAAAGAGATTTAAAAGTTCGAGTGTTGCCGTGTTGCGCTGCGAACTTGTTCCCAAAACAAAGACTCGGTCCAACGAAATCAAATTTGAAGAAAAATGAAGTCCGTTTCGAGTCGCCTCGGTATTCACAATCCATCGCGGAGGATGCGGCTATGCATAGCATCAACGAGTGGCTGCAAAATAAATACAAAGAGGTGAAATTTCTAGGGGCCGCTTCGGTTTTAATCAAAGCGTGGGCGTCTAGACGTCATCTGTTTGAATACTCCAACGATGGTATCACTGGCTTTTTCCTTTCGTGCCTTTTAGCGCACATGGTTGAAACAAGTGATGCGCTTTCGCCGGCAATGGACACGAATCAGCTCGTCCAAGGCTTTTTTGTTACGCTCGCGACGGCAAAGAAAAACAGCAGTGGTATAGCAAATAGTAAGAGAACAAATGGTAGCAACAAAAGTAGTGGCGAATTAGAAAGTAGCAGCATACCGAATTATTTCACCGGCGGTGTATTTTGTGATTCAGAACTAGATGAGGAGACGAAAAAGAGTTGGATCGGAGCCTTTAAAGTTGTCTTCTTGAGTCCATGCGGATCCCTGAATTTAGCCTCGCGAATATCTCAAGGTGCGATTGAAGAGTTGGTTCAAGAAGCGGTAAAATCGAGCGAAGTTTTAGAACAAGCCGGAAGAAATGCATTTGTGGAAGTATTTCTAACCGATTTACCGAGAGCTGTACGGTACGACCTTCACATGCAAGTCGAAATATCGCCGACATCGTCTCTGAAAGATGTTAAAGATATTTCCTCCGAGACTCGCATCGCGGAAGAGGAGATCTTCTCGATTATGAAAATCGCTATGAACGATCGCGCGGACGCAGTGAGGTGCGCGAGTATTGGAACATCAGCGTGCAACGCAAACAAAATATGGATTGGGGTCCAATTAAATCCCGAAAATGGTTTGAAAGTAATCGATGTTGGACCACCAACAGATAACGAGGCTGAAGCAAAGACGTTTCGAGCTTTTTGGGGGGAAAAATCGGAGCTTCGCCGTTTCAAAGACGCGAGAATTTGTGAAGCAGTTGTGTGGAGCTTTGTGCCCGCATCAAGAAGGCACCACATTCCAGCCGTTGCAGCAGAATATGCGCTGAAGAAGAACGTCAAAGGTATCGATTCAATCACGTGGACATCAAAAGTATTTGACGATTTGTTATCTTCCTCGGATGGCTCCTTCGTGGCTGTCTCGGAGCACTCGAAACATCTTTTGCAAACATTAGACCGGTTGGCAAGACGCATGAAAGAGATGAAAGACGTCCCGCTAAAAGTGTATAATGTTCAACCAATTTCTGCGGCATTTCGTGGATGCGATCCGTTTCCACCCAAGCAACATCCATTAATGTTTGGCATCGGTGCTGGTCTAGGAAAAGACGATGAAGTCATATCGGCTTGTCCACGAACGTTGAACGTTTTAGTGCAATTAGAAGGTTCGGGTCGTTGGCCCGAAGAGGAAGAAGAAATCATAAAAACAAAGCAGCTAATGGCAATTGAAATCGCAGAGAAATTGAAACAATCGTTCGGAACTCCGAACATTGTCTCGAACGATGGAACTGTCGATATATTACACGAAGGTTACGCGTTTCGATTATTTTTGAACGCCTCAAACGGCGGTCCTTTAATTCGAGAAATTGAGGCTGAGCAAGCAATTGTGTCGAAACACGCGATGTTGCTTGCATCAATTTCCTCGAGATTTCCGACGTTTGCAATTGCAGTACAAATTGCCAAGCGGTGGATAGCTTCTCACATGTTCTCTCCGCATGTTCCGGATGAAATTATCGAGTTGTTGGTTGCGAAAGTCTTTTGTCACCCGGGAGGATTGAGTCCACCGAATTCGAGAGAAGTCGCTTTTGCACGATTCTTAGAGCTTCTTTGTACGCATCCTTGTGGCATACTGCCTCTCGTGCTCGATCCCGAAAGTTCAGGAGGACAAACCGGCGAAGACTGCGCCGTTTCAAGAGATGCTATCAAAAGAGCGGAAGATTTACTCCTGCCGTCGGCTATGAAGGATGATGTTGAAGAAGAGGAGGAGAAGGACAGCGATGATGATGATGATAATAATAAGGAGAACGGTACAAAAGAAAGGATAATCGAGAAGAAAAAGTTCAAGGGACCGCCTTCGATGGTTATTCTTTCGCCTTACGATCTGACCGGCACGTTCTGGACGCGCGACAGAAATTTAGATGGCGAGAACGTTCCATCCGTAGTCACTTTGAAAAGATTACAAAGTATCGCTGCAAAGGCGCTCAAAACTTTGCAAACATATTTAGAAAACGGAGGAAATATGTTAACCGCAAACAACAATGCGGGAGAAGAAGAAGAGGAAGTCATGTGGGAAAAACTATTCCGGCCGAACGTGGGTGCATTTGACGGCGTACTTCTCTTTCGTAAATCGGTCTTGCCGTTTCCAGATGAAGCGTTGTTCACGCAAGCAAAGATGAGAAAAGTTTTGAAACGCGCATTCAAAACAAATCTATCCACCGCCGCAGATGATGAAGAAGAAGAGGACGAAGAAGAGGACGAAGATTTCATCCTTCACGAAAAGAAAAAGAAGCGTCGGAAAGAGTTATCGCTGACGAAACTTCCAAAGCGTCTTATGCAACTCGGTCCGGAAAAGGCTCGCGAAGCGTTGTTGGTTGGTTTTGATCCAATCAAAGCGTTTTTGGACGATTCGGAGAAACGGTGCGGCAACACCGCGCTATTCTTCCACGATAAGTACGGCGGTTCTTTCGTTGCGGTTGCGGTAAAACCAGAAACACTGCGCATCCATCGGGACGTGGTGAAGTTGCTTGAAAACGACAGCTTCGTGTTTGCTTCTTCTTCTTCTTCGCAACGAGTGCCGACGAAAGATGCCATCTTAGAAGAGTTGGCGACGATTCCTGGTGATGGCATCGTAGATGGATTGATGAAAGATAGAAGATAGTGGCCGTGTAAAAGTCGAAAATGTGCATCACTCTAACCCTCGCTTTTGTATTCGTATTCATTTATTTTCTTTGTTTCTCTGATATCTCTCTATTTCAAGACGAAAAAAGCTCCACTTGTGCGCCGGGAGGCGCATGATTCTTCCGATAAAACAGCGTTTTATCTTTATGATGAATTGGTTAAATCGCCCTAAGAACATATCTTGACGGGTTGTTCGCATAATGGCGTCTCGACGGTTGGCCCCTTCCCATACCTTGTTAAACATGGAACCGAAACCTGCCTCTGACCCCCTCCCTTCCACTTCCCTCGTTTTCTCTTTCTTCTTCTTGAAAGATGATTCCGGGCTTTTTTTAGTGGGGAGGGAGAGAAGGATGTAAACCTGTTTGTTCATCGGAAGAATCATCTGCGCTTCCCTCCGCTCCAAAATCTCCTTTAAGTATTAGTTCTTTCTCTTCAATCTATTTCCCCCTTTTTTTTCGCTAAGAATACGTGTGCGTGCGCATACACGTATTCTTCGCGAAAGAAAAGAGAGAGAGAGAGAAATTGCATCGTTCTCCGCCGTCACAGCACCCAAAAAAAAACACCCAAAAACCACCTTTTTCCTCTCTCTCGCCTAAAATTTCACTCTTCTCGTTTTGTACACTGTTTCCTCCTCGTTCTCTTCATTTAATAATTAATTACGCACGCACTTCACACGCACTTCACGGGCGACAGAGAAGAATAAGAAGAAATGGCTTCCTCCTTCGCATCACCCTCGGGATTCGTATCGTCTAAAAGTTCTGCGTCCTCCACTCCACGTCTGCGCATTAGCACACGTTCGAGACGTAGTAAAAGTGGAAATGTCAAAGTCGTGGCGGCGAATTTTACGAGCAAAAAAGCTTCCTCCTCTTCTTCCTCTCCGTCGTCGGGAAAGAAACAGCAGCAGCAACAACAACACACACAGAAAGGAGAAGTGGTGAAGTTTTCATCGTCCTCGAAAGGCAGAAGAGGAGGCTTGGATGTCGAGAGCAAAAGAACTTCCCCGAGTAAAGACCAACCGCATTTATACTTTGACGAGGCGGTAATAATCGTCTCTGGAGGAAAAGGAGGCGACGGCGAAACGTTCAAGAAAGCAAAACCGAAAGTTGTGAAGAACTCAAAATTCAAACGCGGAACGCAACAGGCGAAATTTATAGAACTTCCATCGGCAGAACCTGCGGATGGTGGGATTGGAGGGTCCATATATATCGTGTGCGATCGATTTACGGATTCGTTGTTGCACTTGCACGAGCGGAAAGAGTGGCGAGCGAAACGCGGGTTCCACGGGGGAGCAGCTGAATACGCGAAGCCAGGGAGAGAACGACACAGAGTCGCGCCGGAAATGGAACCACTGTGCATCAAAGTGCCACCGGGAACCGTGATACGAAAGAAACGGAGTGGGGAGTTGATTGCGGATTTGACGCAACCGGGAGAAAGAGTTTTGATAGCGAGAGGTGGGAACGGAGGTTTAGCAGCCAGACGAGCAGAAAAGGTTGCGGGAAGCGAAAGCATGGGTTTAGGAGGAAGAACAAAGAAAGAAGGATACGCGGATGATTTCGAAATATCGACGGTTGAAGTTGAATCAAAGGCGTGGGAGGCGACGAAAGGTGAAGACGGGGAGACTATGCAAATCGAGTTGTTGATGCGAGTGGTCGCGGATATAGGATTGGTAGGTCTTCCAAACGCGGGAAAATCGTCAATCTTAAAAGCAATCACGAAAGCATCGCCAGAGATTGCTAATTATCCGTTCACGACGTTGATGCCGAATCTTGGCGTCGTCAACACGCAGAAAGACGAAGAGGATGAGCTTGAAAAACTTTTAAAAATGGCTGATAACGGAGAGTTGTTGGAATCGAGCGATGCAAAAATTAAAAGTCAAACGCCAACGATTGCTGATTTGCCCGGTTTAATAGCCGGCGCGCACAAAGGAAAAGGATTAGGACGTGCATTTCTCAGACACTTAAGGAGAACGAACGCGATGGTGTGCGTCGTCGATGCGAGTTCGCAAGATCCTGCGGGAGACTATGCCACCGTGCGAGAGGAACTTCGTTTGTATAATCCAGAGTATGTCATACGACCGCACGTTTTGTGTTTCAACAAATGTGACGTCGAATGGGCGAAATTGCGCGTTCCTGAGCTCATTGAAAGCGTGGAAAGTATGGACGAAGAAAGAGTTGGAAGTAAACCGGTGAAAATATTGGCCACTTCGGCCGTAGACGGGACAGGCATGGAAGAGTTAGCGAAAGAATTAGCCAAGTTAATGCCAAAGTCGTAGCGGCCGGAAGCACGAGTTATGTGTGTATGCATAGATAGTATAATTTAGAAGAACCACTTGTTGTTGTACATGTAAGTATTATACGCTTTTTATTGAATCTTACTACGTTTTTACATATCGAAAAGTCTACATTCCACAAAGGCTTCCTGCCTATTCACGTTGTACCACCCGACTAATCTCGCCGTGCCTAACGCCGGTGGCAAAGGACAGTCTACGCCATAAATAATCTCTGGGTTTTTCAATTCTTTGCTCGCTTCATCTCTGCACTCTTGCAAAGACTTGCGTTCGGTCAATTTCTTCGCGCCTACGCGCAACGCATTCAGCGTATCTCCCCCAGAGGCGCGGATTTCTCCTTTGAACGTGATCGGTCCCAAAATTTGTTGACACAAAGATACCGTCACAGACGATGGATCGGGAACTAAAAGACCGTCCATGGTTAAAAACTTTTGCGCCCGAGTTGCAATTCTCTTTCCAACGTTGTCTTGTGCGTTTTCCTTTGAATTTTTATCGAAATTCTCGGGAATCATGTATCCAAAATTTGAGTCTCGCAATGCCAGTGCGTTTGGTTGTTCTTGGCGCGCTCCTACATCAACTCGTACGTCTATACTCGTTAAATCTAAGATGGCTCTTGAAAATGAACCGATTTGAAAGTGCATCGATGCGCTAAGAAAATTATGCAACTCGCATTTCAGCGGCGGAAGGGCGTTACTTGCGTTATCGAGCGCGGAATTCGTCGAGGCGTCCACGGTTCGATCGTTATAAAAATCGTCGTCGTCATCGTCGTCGTCATCTTCGGTCGATAATATGGAGTCGTCTATGGTTCTATTCATAGACGTATCGCCTTTGCCCTGTTTCTTTCTCATGCGTCTTCGCGACCTTGACGATGATCTTCCGATGATGTGTCTCCCATCTAAATTCCATCGTCCAATGACCCCCGCTATAAATCCAAACGTTAAGTTTGGCATTTGCGGCAACGCGGAATAACTACTCGCTGTCGTTGTCGCCAAGCTGTTGCCCGATTTTTTCTTTCTCCGACGCTTTCCTTTCCAAACCATTACTTGCTCTTCTACAGAAACACCCGCCCGCGCTTCTCGTCTTGGCGGTTTCTGAAATTTTTTAGCGCGAGACGAAGACGACGACGTCGTCCCAGCTCCTTTGTTTTTAACCACCTTTGCTTCAAAGTCTGGTAAATGCTTATCTAAAATCTGGCTAACACCCGCTTTATAATGCACCTGTCGACGTCCGCGAGAACTTATCGAGGCTTGTGCGACTGTTGGTCCATCGATGTAACCATCATCGACTTGATACTTTTCTCCAGAACTCAAGTCGCAACTCATCGTGTGCCCGGGTAAAATTTTACTCGTCAACGTAATCCTACAGCTCGTCGGCGCTCTATTCGCTCGCTCCGCGTCTCTTTCTTCCTCCGTTCTTCTTTCCATGCTTCCATCTAAAATGGAGTAAATTTTGGATAAGTCTGAATTATTGTTCGTGTTCCCTGCGCTATTTTTACGATTTGTTTTACCCGACAAAATGTTCTCATCCGCGCTCGCCGGTAAAATAAACTTTCGCACCAACCTCGTCAAAGACTTCATCTCTACCACCCCTTTCAACGTCGTCTTTTCAAAAACGCCAACACGAACCTTCGCGCCTAACCCGTACATGCTCGGTAACATCATCGCTCGATGTGGTTTCCCGTCTACCGTTTCTCTCGTGTTCCACATCCTCTGCGCGCGAATGCGTAGCGTCGCGGTTGACCACCACTCGTTACCTCCAAACTGCGTGACCACTCGATCCAACACGAACCCTCCTTCGTTTTTGATGTACGACGGTAACGCGGGGAGATTCAAGAACCGTTGCAGCATGTGCACTTGTTGCGATCGTGCCAATCCCGAGGGCATTTGAAACGAAAACGGTGTGGACGTTTGCGACGGATGTTGTCGAACGGTGCCTTCAATAGTCGTCGACGAGGACACGTCTTGTGAAAAGAACGATTTGTGCAAAGACGTCTTCAACGGATGTAAAGACGCCGCGCGCATTCCTTTGTTCGTCGCTGCTTTCAACATAAATCGACCACCGAACGGAGAACGCGAGGGGCGAGAGGTGGTGGTGGTAGCAGCAGTTGTTGGTTTTGTCGTCGATGATGATGATGATGATGATGATGTTGGAGTCGAATTTTGCGAAGAAGAGGACGAAGTTGATGATGATGCGCTCATGATGATGATTCAAAGTTTCTCTTCTTCGCTTCTCTGATTGAATACGGCAGATCGGAAACGACGACGATCGAAAGAGAAAGAACAAGGACGCCTCCACCGCCTCTTCTTCCGTGGTGATCTGCGTGTTGTTTTGATGCACCTCTCGAGAATTCTTTCAAAACTCTTCTTTGTAACAACTTTTTCTCTCTCTCGGATGTTTTTTGTTTTCGAAAAATTTTACTTGATTTTTGGGGTTCAGACAGAGAGAAGAAGAAGAAGAAGAAGAAGTTAAAGAAGAGGAGAGTCGTCGTTATTGTTTTTTACGGAGAACACGCATATGATCAAACACACTTTCTTATTTCTTTCTTTCTAGAGATCACCACATAAAGAGAAGACGTAATAAAGTGCATGCCGCAAGAAAACAACATCTCTCGTCATCATCATCATCGGAAAAAGACAACAACGTTCGGTCGTCTTTCTTTGATACAGAAGTCGTCGAGAGATTAAAAAAATTCTTCTTCTTTCTTCCGAGGTCTTCTGTTTCGCCGATTTTTGAATGATCAACAGAAGACGACTTCGACAGACAGAAGAAGAAGAAGAAGAAGATATAAATTATTATCATCATCATCATCACAGATATCCTCTGTTGTTCATCAAGAGAGAGTACTTCATTTCACCAACCGTATTTGTTGTGAATAAATAAACGACAAAATGGCGCTCGTCAACATCGGTGCGTCGAACGCATCGGACCAGTTTTATAGGTACAAGATGCCTGCGGTCGTGTCAAGAATCGAAGGGCGTGGGAACGGGATTAAAACCAACGTCGTAAACTTGGTGGACGTCGCAAAAGCGTTGGCGAGGCCACCGACGTACGTTTTGAAATGGTTTGGCTTTGAGTTAGGGGCGTTGACAAAGTACGAAGAGAAGGATGGGAAGTGTATCGTAAACGGCGCGCACGACGCGAAAGTACTCGCGGAACATTTGGAAGTGTTCATCAAGAAGTTTGTGCAGTGCTTCTCGTGTGGAAATCCAGAGACTGTGTTTTCTATCGATAAGAGAACGGAGTTGATCACGATGAAGTGCAAAGCGTGCGGGCACGTGTCCGAATGCGATCCGAGACACAAGCTGTGCAACTACATCGTCAAAAATCCGCCGCCAAAGGACAAATCGAAGGAGAAAAAAGATAAGCAGTTGAGACGTGCTGAACAAGAACGCGAAAATGAAGGTGCAGAGTTGGATGCGGCAGAGGAGAAAAGAAAGAAGAAAGAGGAGAAGAGGTTAAAGAAACTCGCCGAACAGAGCAGTCAAAACGAATCTTCGGACAAGGAGAAGAAAAAGAAGAAGAAAAAGTCCAAGGGAGATGACGACGACGGCGACGTCGAGTGGGCGACAGATACCTCCGCGGCTGCTGCAAAAGCTAGAGCGGAAGAACAGCTCACGGGTAACGCTGCTGAAATGGTTACGGTGTCCAAGGAATTGAAGACGCAATTGTCGCTAACAGAAACGAAAGAAGAAGAGGAAGAGGATGAGGAGTCGGAATCTGAATCTGAAGAAGAAGACGAGCGAATCACGAAACTTCGCGCGTACGCGGCGAAAGTAAACGACGTCGATCAAACTTTAGAGTTTTTGAACAACAAATTAGGAGTCGGTTCGGACGAATTGAAGGTTTACTTTTTGATCGAAGCGATTTTGGACGACGAAAAACCGGTGCCGCTGCAACTCAAGAAGAAGAAAGCGTTTATCTCCAAGTTTGTCGGCGACGACGAGAAGAAACAAAGAGGTTTATTGAACGCCTTCGAGTTATACGCCACAGAAACTAACACTGACGCGTACAAGATCTTTGCTGCTGTTTTGAACGCTTTATATGAGCTCGATTTGTGCGAAGAGAAGTACATCCGCGAGTGGTTTGAAGAACTTCGCTCGGCCAAAAAGTTTGGCGTCGACGAGAAAACTGCCAAGGCTGTTCGAAAGCAAGCGGCAAGTTTCATCGAGTTCTTGGACGAAGAATCTGACGATGACGACGACGACGACGACGATTCGGGCGATGATGATTCCGAATAAACGTGCATCGGCGGTTACCTGCGAAGAAGCACTCGCGTGCAAAAGTGCGCGGATATTGATACGGAATTCACGAGAAGGAGAGGAAAAGAGAAACTGAAATAATACATACCCATCACCTAACCCTTTTCTTTATAATATTGAGAGAAACACACAGAATGATGAATCATTACGCAGCGTCACTTTACTCTAAATTCATGCGCCAGTCGCGTATGTTGCAAAAGTGAACACATCGACGTGTCCACACAAGGCGACACAATAAATCCACACACTGCATGTTTCTTCGCCACTGCGTGCACAAAGCCTCGGGTTCTCGATTTCAAGCAGTAAACACGACGAATCGAATCTTCTGCATCTCGAATTCCCACTGTCATCATCACTCCAGTTTAACAAAGAATACGTTCCGCTCCGTCGCGTCTTCTTCTTCTTCTAAAAAACTACTCAATCCTCGACGAGAGATGACGACGACAACGAGAACCGCGACCTCCGCAGCGGCAACAACGATAACGCCGACGAAAGACGATACAAAGAATGAGAAAAGGAAAATCCGAGGGTTAATTTTCGATATGGATGGGACGTTAACCGTTCCGAATTTGGATTTTAACGAGATGATGCGTCGACTCGGGTGCAAAACGAACAATATCTTAAAAGAAGTGGACGAGTTTGACGAGGAGAGGAGGAAGAGATCGTACGAAATTATCGCCGAGATGGAAGTAGAAGCGCTAAAATCTATGAAAGCGATGCCTGGGGCCGTTAAGTTAGCAAAGTTACTGGACGAAATGAACGTTCCAAGAGGCTTGGTGACACGGAATGTGAAGACGTCGGTGGACCATTTTCATAACGTGGCCTGGAAAGATGGCGAGACAGATACTTTAATGAAAGCATTTCACCCGGTGTGTTCGCGAGAATTCACGCCGTATAAACCGGCTCCGGACTCGCTGTTGCACATATGCAAAGTGTGGGGCGTCGACCCATCGGAGGTCATGATGGTGGGTGATTCGCCGAAAGATGATGTAGTCGCGGGAAATCGAGCCGGTTGCGTGACGGTTTTAATCGATGTCGAGGATACGAATAGAAGTTATGATATAGATGCATTGGAAGGCGAACACATTCCGCACTTTATCGTTCCTAGAATTGAAGAGATTTCGCATTTGCTTGAGTTTCATTTTGAGGTTATCGGGGACGGAGTTGGTGAAACTAATCGGTAAATGTTAGTTACTTTATGTTTTATTCTACGAGGTAAGAGGCGTGTTGGTAATGCGATTTGTAATTGTTAAAAATAATTATTTATGAACTTTTGCTAAATTGCGTCATCAATTCTTGTTGCGTCCCGGCGTCGACGGCCGAGTGCGAGGAATACTCCATGGTAAATTCGCCCTTACCTTGAGTCATCGATCGTAGCTCGGTCGAGTAGCCAAACATCTTACTCAAAGGTAACAACGCCGTAACGCAGACATCGTCGTTCTCGCCGACTGAATCTAAAATCGTGCCTTTTCTCTGATTAATGTTGCCGATGACCGTACCTTGAAACTCGTTCGGAACTGTCACGTCTACTTTCATTATTGGTTCTAATATTTTCGGTCCCGCGTTTTTAAACGCGACTTTGAAAGCGTTTAAAGCGGCAATTTTAAACGCCAATTCTGAACTATCGACGGCGTGCGAAGCGCCGTCCGTAAGGACAATTCTTAAACCTTGAACGGGATATCCGATCAAACCACCGCCGTTGGCGGCTTCTTTGAAACCTTTCTCGACCCCTACGATATATCCTGGTGCAATAGCGTTTCCTACGATACCGTTTTCAAAAATAACATCCGTCGATCTGGTCTCTTCGTCAGCTTGAACAATCGGCTCGATGTATCCAACAACTCTACCGTACTGACCGGACCCTCCAGATTGCTTCTTGTGTAAATAATCAAACTCTGCTTTTTGGGTAATCGCTTCCCGGTAATTCACTCTCGGGTTCCCAACCTCGACGTCGACTTTGTATTCTCTTTTCATTCTTTCAACGTAGATGTCGAGGTGTAGTTCACCCATACCAGATATAATAGTTTGCGCACTTTCTTCATCCTGGTGAACTTTGAACGTAGGATCTTCGCGTTGAAAACGAGACAAAGCTTTTGAGAAGTTTGACGAATCAGTTCTCGATTTTGGTGCGACTGCGTATGACATGACCGGTTCTGGCACTCGCATGGAGGTCATAGCATAATTAATAGTTCCATCCGTAAATGAATCTCCAGATTGACAATCGACGCCGAAGAGCGCGACAATTTCTCCTGATTGAGATTCCTTTACGTCTTCCATTTCGTCCGAATGCATGCGTACTAATCGAGGCACCTTCAATTTCTTCCCTGTTCGAGTGTTGACAATTGTCATACCTTTTGTAATTGTGCCTTGATATATGCGCAAATACGTGAGCTGACCAAATCTACCTTCTTCCAACTTAAATGCCAATCCAACTAACGGAGCTTTTGGGTCAGAAACTGTCTTCACAGGCTCTTCGTCTTTATTCAAATCCAAAGCGATGTTTTCTACTTCGTGCGGCGCCGGGAGATAATCCACCACGCCATCTAACAAAAGCTGAACGCCTCTATTTTTATACGCCGAGCCCATGAAAACTGGGGCAAACTGATTCGAAACCACGCTCCGTCGAATTGCCTCTTTCAACTGCTCGACCGTCGGTTCTTCTTCCATGAGAAAAATCTCTGCTAAATCGTCATCTACGCCCGAGACAGTTTCAATTAACTCTTTTCGCTTTTCATTCGCTAAATCTTTTAAATCGCTCGGTATCTCATCGCTCACTTTAATGTCATTTCCGTGTTGTCCATGAAACGTAATCGCTTTCATGGTGACTAAATCCACGACCCCGTCATGCTTCTCTTCCAACCCGATCGGGATTTGCACTGCGGCACAATTCAATCGCAATTTATCCTTCACCTGTTTCAACACTTTCCACGGATCCGCGCCGACCCGATCGCATTTGTTGATAAAGCATAATCTCGGCACGTTATATCTTCGCATTTGTCTATCTACGGTAATACTTTGCGACTGCACTCCACCGACTGAACACAAAACCAACACCGCTCCGTCCAACACTCTCAGCGCGCGTTCGACTTCGATGGTAAAATCAACGTGACCTGGCGTATCGATAATGTTGATCGATGAATCCTTCCACGTTGTGTAAGTCGCCGCAGATTGGATCGTAATGCCTTTCTCTCTTTCAAGTTCCATGGAATCCATTTTCGCCCCGACGCCGTCTTTCCCTCGCACTTCGTGTATTTCGTTTATCCGTCCGGTGTAAAACAAAATCCGCTCGGTTAAGGTTGTTTTCCCAGAGTCAATGTGTGCGCCTGTTTTGCGTGAAAACGGTGATTATAGTTAGAGATGAATACGCGCGCGTGTATACGGAGAGGGAGTGATACCGTGCGTGTCGCGCGAGTTATAGGAAAGAGGAGAAAAGTCGAAGCGTCGTCGTATCTCGCACCCGCGACGGCCGCCAGCTCTCTCTTTACTGAGAGAGAATATCTAAGAATCGATATCGATCGAACAGAAACGAACAGAGGACGACGACGACGAGACCAGATAAAATGAACGACAAAGCAAAGAACTTACTGATGCCTATATTTCTCGCGCGCTTTCGTTCCTCCGATACATCGCTCGCGTAGTGTCTGCTCCTTCCCACTTTTCGAAGATGATGATGATGATGATGGTTTTGATGATGATGATGAGAAAGACTCGAGCTGCTGCTGTTACTCCCAGCAGCTCCGAGATAAATAAGAGCCGAAGAATCAATGGCAGTAGTAGTCGCGTTCCGCGACGCAAAACTCCTTCTGTTTTGCAACAGCAGAGTCGTCCACCCTCGTCGGCTCCTCATTGTTATTCTATGTGCGTATGATTTTATTAGGTGATTTTCCCAGAGAACAAGAAGGTGTTTTCGTCTGTTTTGAAACGTTTCGATCATCATTTCATCACACAACTACCTCACTCATATCACCACACGCTCTCTGTTGTAAATAACACGTAATAATAATAATAATATATGTCCTTACTCCAACGAGCGTTCTTCTCCAAAGAAGCGGTGATAAGTTGGACGATCGCAGGTGCCGGAGCGTACTTTCTTTACTCGCAACAACAGACGAAAACACCTTTGGAAACGAAATACGAGAAATACGGACAAGAGTTGATGCGAGGAGAAAAGTACACGAAGTTTTTAAAGGAACACGAGAAGCAGAAGAAGGAGAGGAGCAAAAAAAGAAGAGGTTGGTTCTTTACCAAGAGCGAGTAGAGAAAAGAGAGAGAGAGAGAGTATCGATTTATTTGACGACGACGACCCGAGAGCGCGTTTGAAAAGAGAAAGAATTTCACCTAGCTAGAGAAGAGACGACGAATATGGTTGCCTCTTTGACAGAGAAAAACAACAACAACAACAACAAGAGCTTAAAGCCGACGATTTCACGCGCGTTTCGCATAGCAAAACTGTATTACGGAAAGCATTCGACGAGGAAGAAAACGGCTCGATTGCTGGCGTTGACGTGCGTCTTGGCGTGCGCGTTGACTACTGGTCTCTCCGTCGTGTTTTCATACGCTCAAAGAGACATGTCTACTGCGCTCTCGAATAAAGATCAAGACGGTTTTTATAACGCTATTCAGAGATATATTTATGTTGTCGTGATTGCCGCTCCTTTGTTCGCGTTGTACGATTACGTGAAGTCTTTGAGCGCTTTGCATTGGCGCAAATATATGACGGAGAAGATGATGACGATGTATTGCGAACACGACAACTATTACTCGTTAAAGTTCAATAACAGCGTGATAGCCACAGCGAATCAGAATAATGAAGGATCAGGTGATGTTCAAAAAGAAGCTACGGTTACTACTTTAGACAATCCAGATCAAAGAATTGGTGAAGACGTTCGCGGTTTCGTTCATTCGATGACGACGTTGACGTTAGCAATCGTGCATAAAATTTTCAGCATGAGCGCCTTCTTCGCCGTTTTATACCAGATCTCACCGAAACTCTTATTCTTTTGCTTTGCGTATTCTATGATTGGAACCTACGTGACGACGGCAGTGTTTGGGGGTAAATTGATGCATTTGCACTTCGAGATCTTAAAGAAAGAAGCAAACATGCGTTTTTTTCTCGTCAGATTACGGGAGCATGCGGAGTCCATCGCTTTGTATAGAGGAGCGAAGAGAGAACTGAAAACATTATTACGAACACTTCAACAAGTGATTAAAATTCAAAAGGAAAAGATTGTTTGGAATAGACATTTAGATTTGTTCACAAACGCGTACGAGTTTGCGACGTTTTGTCTTCCTTACTTGATCATAGCCCCGCTGTATTTCAAAGGTGAAGTAGAATTTGGTGTCGTAACGCAGAGTTCGTACGCATTCCGAACGATTCAAAATGCTTTGAATATTATCGTGAATCGACTGGATCAACTTAGCGGTTTAGCTGCAGAGTCCGAACGGATCGAGCATTTTCTGATATTATTAGAACGGCATGAACGGGACGCGGAAGAAAAGAATGGAGAAAAGAGCAACGTCATCGAGCGGAGTTTTCTCGATGACAGTAGAGAGGCGTCGAACCTTTTGCTATCGTTGCAAAACGTTTCAGTCTCCACTCCATCGAGAGAAATGAATCGAGGGCAACTTTTGTGGACGAATTTAAACGTCGACATTGTGCGAAATGAAAGCGTTGTGATTACCGGTCCCTCGGGATGTGGCAAAAGCTCTTTACTTCGCGTTTTAGCCGGACTTTGGAAAAACGGATCTGGAAAAATTCTCGTTTCCCGTTTCTCTTCGTTCTTTTTCCTTCCGCAAGTGCCTTTTATGCCGGTTGGAAGTCTACGAAGTCAGCTCACGTTTCCAAAAGGCGTTCTCGACGTCGATGAGAACGAAGAGGACGACAATGCAAATGCGCTATCGAAGAAGAATAGGATGAAAATAAACGATGCGCTCGTGGAAGAAAATGCGCATTTGCAAAATTTGCTAGATTCTGTAGGTTTAGGTGATCTCGCTTCGCGAATGGGAGATACTTTTGACGACGATTCTATCGAATGGACGGATGTTCTCAGCGTAGGTGAGCAGCAAAGAATAGCGTTTGCACGATTATTATACCAGAAGCCCAAACCTACGATTGTTTTCTTGGACGAAGCGACGTCCGCTTTGGACGAAGTAAGCGAGAAAAAGATGTACGAGTTATTAGCGGCAGAGAAGTACACGGTCGTATCCGTCGGCCACAGATCTTCGCTCATGCAATTTCACTCGCAGCGACTTCGTTTCGTTTCTGGAGACGAGAAGAAATCACAAGAAGAAACGCATTCGCATCGCATCGGCAAGTTTATTTTAGAAGATATTTAGATTTTACTAGTGAGATAAAGTTCCCTTATGTGTGTACGCTTGTACTTGTTATCATACAAAAGTGAGTGCGTCGCCTATTCGAATCGATCCACCTTTTATACAACTCGCATATAGTCCGAAATAACTGCCTTTGTCACTCAATTTAATTTTCTCGCGCCCAAAAATGGACCCTTCGACGTCCGGAAAATGAGTTCTAATTTGTACATCCGGTTGTATGACTTCGTCAACTTCTCCGCGATTATTCGCAACTACTCTGGTAGAAGGACATCTGATAGTAGGCTCGTTTATATTCAGGACTACGTCGCCAATTCGTACTTTCTTTCCACACCAATCGAATTCTTTCCACGGGTCACCCCCAGAAGTTGTATCATCGACAATTATATTCGCCCTGAACCGCATCATAAACTCTTCTAGACTACTATCGCTATTACTGCTATCGCTACTCACTTTGATGCTCTCGTACACTTCTCTGGCCGTTGACTTTGTGATTATGTGTAGAACGTGTTCCTTAACTTTTCCGCCCACATTTGCAAAGCTAATACCGTCCGCGAAGACGAGTTTCGGTATTCCGTTTTGCGTATTTGCAGTTTCTAAACGTTCCGCGAAAAACGTTTCGATGACCAATCTCTCCTTCTCGTCGTCCAAATTTAAACATCGTGCAACTACTGTCTTCGTCTTCGCTTCGATGATCGATAACTGTCGTCGTCGACTCGTGTTAATATTTCCATCTTCGTTATTATTTTTTTTCCTTTCGGTGTTGCTAAAATCCTCTTCCGTAAGAACGCATTCGTATTTCCCTAGTTGAGGATCGGTTATCAGTTGGTGAAACAGATGCTTATTCGAATGATGTTGCGGATCTTTCCCCTCACCGGTTTGCAAAACGATATCTGCGTTCTCTTTCGTCGATTTCTCTTCCATCCATTTGTTCGCTCGAATCGTTTCCGCTCGCAAAAGTGCCAAGCAGCGGTCGTTAGGTATTGACGCAAAAGGCGTGAGGGATGTTCGCGCGAGCTTTTGTCCATTTGCTCCTTTCAGTGGGTATGTGTAAATGTGAGACACGGTTCCGAGAATAGACGACGGAGATGACATATTTTTCTGACTCTCTCTGTCTGTCGCTCTCGAAACTGCGGGGATGATGGATGAATGATATGTGTATATATTACTGAGCGTACAAAAAGTAAAGTTTGAGTTCTGAAGGTGTGTTGTGACTGGAATCACAGAAGCGTTTCATTCACTACTAATACATGGTATACATTCAACTTTAATAAGCTACCAGTTTACTTTCTCGATAGTATATGTCGCGCTCGTTACCCCTAATCCTTCTGGAATATCCGCTCCAATTCTCACGTGTTCTAAAGCACCGCTAAGATTTGCTATGGACGCGTTTGTCTCGAATTGCCTCGTCGCAAGTTCTCTCAATCGTTCCATCTTTTCAATCGCGCGAGCATTTCCTGAGAACGCCGGTAATCGGACGTCCAATAACGCCGAAGACCACTCAATGGATTGTTCTAACGACGGGAATGTACCTTTGTACTTCTTCGAAAAGTCAAAATTAACTTCGTCGTCAGGGTCCAATCTAGAGCTCTCTTCGTCGTTTTTGGCGTCGTCGGCGTTCTCTTCGTCCGCCGAGTCTTTCTTAGCATTGAATTCACCCTTGAGCGTTATCACGTGAAATTCTACCCAATCGACAAGGAAGGATAGAAATTCTACCGCATCTTCGTTGGATAAATTTTTCAGCGTCATCGAAGAGTCTTCGCGATGGAACATCGATCGAGCAACGATCGTGTGCATGGGCTGCGCCCAGGCTCCGAAATTCTCCACCGCAAACGTCCAAATTCTACAATCGTCCAAAGCCGCGCGCAGCTCGAGCTCTTCGTAAAACTGTTGCTGCTTTGACGTGCCTTTTTTCTTAGGTCCATCCCTTTTGTCTCGAGCGAGTTTCTCACACAACTTGACCTTTCTGAATGCAGACTTCCTATTTTTATCGTGCAACGCGTGGAAATTGAGAACGGGCGAAGATGTATTATTTTTCTTCGCACTCATGCACGCATCTACGATGCGTCGCAAATCTTCTGGATTCACCCACCAAGCAAAGATGCAGACGTTGACAGCATCAATCAATCTATCGTCTTCTAAAAGCTTTTCAATGAGACCTATACTGCTCATGGCGCCGCCTAAGAGTAAACCTCTGGAAAAAGCCTCAGATAAATAATCCCATTTCTTCAAAGTCCAAGCCGCTTTGATGGCAGCGTCTACGCAGTGCGGCGCGATGACAGCGCCTGTGCGAATATTGTTTGATGTTGGATCGTTCATACCGTAATACACGGCGTTTTTAATTTTATCTACTTTCTCTTCGCTATTGTCAGAGTCGTAATCGTCCGTATCGTCGTAATCAGAACCGCCAGAATCTCCGTTCCCTTCAAGTTTCTTAGTCTTCTTAGACGAAGCAGCAGCAGAGGCACCGCCACCTTGTCCTGTCCTTTTCAATCGTAAAGCTTCTTTAGTTTTCTGCTCGTTCTCATCGATCCATTTTATGGCCTCTTTCACGTGTTTATTCGCGAAAATCTCCAAACTTCTCAGCATTTGCTTTTCAGTTCCAGATTCTAACGTGGCGATGAAATCTTCCGCCACTTTTTCTTGTTTCCGCATTTTGTCTTGGTCCCAAAGCATGTTAATGTCGTTGCAAGCGCCTTCAAAATTCCTCTCTGGTGGGAGATCTTTCCAAATCGGTACGGTGATTGCTTTGCATTGCGGTTTAGTCGCAGCTTCAAACCCGCTCGTACTAAAAGCTCGTTCTGCCGCTTCCGCTTTCTTATTTCTCGCTTTTCCAAAAACATCTTTTTGTAACGCCGCCATACACTCCCGCAGACAAAGCTCCTCGAGTTCTAAACTCACGGAGTATATTCTATCGCTCAAAGAGACGTACAGGTCGCCACCAAACGCAGTTAAAGAAACTACCGACGTCGTTTCCGAATCTGGTATTTCAATGAAGCTATGAATGACGCCGTAAAGCTTATCGATGATTGCCACGGCAACGTTGTTATTAGCAGAGTTCTTTCCCTCGCTTTTGATTTTTGCAGCTAAGGCATAGTATCCTCCGCCAATGCTAATATAGTCAAACAATAATCCATCGCTTTCTTGTGTCACCGCGACTTTCTTTTTTGTCGTTTTCTTTCTGGACGCTTCTTCTTCTTCTTCTTCTTCTTCTCGCTTTATTTGTAAGCCGTCGAAAACGCGTTCTCGAACGAGAGTTCCATCCCCAAGATCATGCGAGGTCCAAACGCCATTCGACCACAAAAGACTAAAATGTTCATCATCGAACGATACTTTGACTACTTTACTACTCTTCATGGTGCTAATCTCAGCCATAGCGTCGCTTTCATCCAAATTAACTCTCACCGCTTTCTCCTTGGAAACGCGTTCCATAAGCTTCCG
>JACLAA010007255.1_pt1 | contig 54448 bp, 51 predicted proteins | sample 8027891 | NCBI WGS metagenome assembly JACLAA01 (sample SAMN15724900, study PRJNA655200) | protist metagenome | isolation source: fluorescence activated cell sorting (FACS) single amplified genomes of... | place: Spain: Blaines Bay Microbial Observatory, Mediterranean Sea | collected 2016-01-19 | reverse complement strand
AAAGGCTAAATTTTATGAGTAACGTATACGATTGGTTTCAAGAACGTCTTGAAATTCAAGCTATTGCTGATGACATTACTAGTAAGTATGTTCCACCGCACGTAAATATTTTTTACTGTCTAGGTGGTATTACATTAACTTGTTTTATCGTTCAGGTAGCAACAGGTTTTGCGATGACATTCTACTACCGTCCTACAGTAACAGAAGCATTTTCTTCAGTTGAGTACATTATGACTCAAGTTAACTTCGGTTGGTTAATTAGATCTGTGCACCGTTGGTCAGCAAGTATGATGGTATTAAACATGATTCTACACGTATGTCGTGTTTACTTAACTGGTGGTTTTAAGAAACCAAGAGAGCTAACATGGGTTACAGGAGTTGCTTTAGCATCTGTAACTGTATCATTTGGTGTAACGGGTTACTCGTTACCTTGGGACCAAGTAGGTTATTGGGCATGTAAAATTGTAACAGGTGTTCCTGACGCAATTCCTGTTATTGGAGGTTTAGTTGTTCAAGTATTAAGAGGTGGTGTGAGTGTAGGACAATCTACATTAACTCGTTTCTATAGTGCACATACTTTTGTTTTACCTGTTGTTGCTGTTGTTTTAATGCTTACGCACTTCGTTATGATTCGTAAGCAAGGGATCTCAGGTCCTCTGTAAAACAATTTTAACAAAATAAAACTTGTAAACATTATTAATAACTAAACAATATGTCTATTTTAAAAAAACCAGATCTATCAGATCCTAAGTTAAGAGCAAAATTAGCAAAAGGGATGGGTCACAACTACTATGGTGAACCTGCATGGCCAAACGATCTACTTTACATTTTTCCAGTTTGTATTTTAGGTACAATTTCTTGTTGTATTGGTTTAGGTGTTCTTGAGCCAACACCATTAGGTGAAAGAGCAGATCCTTTTGCTACCCCGTTAGAAATTTTACCAGAGTGGTATTTCTTCCCAACATTCAACTTACTTCGTGTTATTCCAAATAAATTACTTGGTGTAGGTTCAATGGCAGCAGTTCCAATCGGTTTAATCACTGTTCCGTTTATTGAAAACGTTAACAAATTCCAGAACCCGTTCAGACGTCCTTTAGCTTCTTTAGTTTTCTTATTTGGTACTTTTATTGCCTTCTGGTTAGGTATCGGAGCTACAATGCCAATTACGCAAGCTTTAACATTAGGATTCTTCTAATAAATTCTTAAAGCGTTAAAAACGAGAAGTTAACTATTAACAGCTAACTTCTCGTTTTTCTTTCAAATACTTTGGCCGACGAACACTCTATTTTTGAAGTTATTTATTTTTCTGATATTCGGAGAAGGTGGGATTCGAACCCACGGAAGCTTGCACTTCATCTGATTTCAAATCAGACGCAATCGACCAACTCTGCCACCTCTCCTCGACATTTATATTAGTTGAAAATAACTCGTATGTCAAGCAGTTTTACTTTCGGTTTTTCAAGATTAATTTTGTATAGATCTCGGGCAAGAAGGGATTCGAACCCCTGACACCGTGGTTCGTAGCCACGTGCTCTAGTCCACTGAGCTACAAGCCCTATAAACTTAATCTTTTCTATTAATACCTTATCACTTTACTAAAAAAGTGTATGAAAGTCAAATAGTAATTGTGTGTTCCGCAGATGAAAAAAGAAGTATCACCATTGTAAAAATATTAAGGATTGTTTATCAGGAAACCAATCTGGGGTGGTAGGGCTCGAACCTACGAATAGCGGAGTCAAAGTCCGTTGCCTTACCACTTGGCTACACCCCATAAATTCTTTTAAATTGATCTATATATCAAGATATCGCCTATATTTAAGATTGTCAAGTAAGGTTTCTTTTTAAAAATTTACTAAAAGAAAATAGAGAAAATAGTTACCAGTTTGGTAACTATTTTCTCTGTTCACTATGCTTAGCCTCGAAGACGTTTTGTCTAGTCTAAAGGACGCATTGAAAGTACTGGCTCGTTCTCACGGTTAATACCCTTTTCAAAACCTGCTGCTGCAGCTCTTGCACGACCCGCGTGCCAAAGGTGACCAACCCATAGGAAGAAACCTAGGAAGAAGTGAGAACAACATAACCAAGAACGTGGAGATACGTAGTTTACTGAGTTAATTTCAGTTGCTACACCACCTACCGAGTTTAGAGCACCTAGTGGAGCGTGAGTCATGTACTCAGCTGCACGACGCTCTTGCCATGGTTGGATGTCGTTACGGATTTTGTTTAAATCTAGACCGTTAGGACCACGAAGTGGCTCAACCCATGGAGCTCTCATATCCCAGAAACGCATTGTTTCACCACCGAAGATGATTTCTCCACTTGGAGATCTCATAAGGTACTTACCTAAACCAGTAGGACCTTGTGCAGATGCAACGTTAGCACCTAGACGCTGGTCACGAACAAGGAATGTAAATGCCTGTGATTGTGATGCCTCTGGACCAGTAGGACCAAAGAATTCACTTGGGTATGCTGTGTTGTTATACCAAACGAAAACAGCTGCTGTTAGACCCATAACTGAAAGTGCAGCTAGACTGTATGAAAGGTATGCTTCACCAGACCAAACGAATGTACGTCTTGCCCAAGCGAAAGGCTTTGTTAGAATGTGCCAAATACCACCTACGATACATAGGAAGCCTAGCCAAATGTGTCCACCTACGATATCTTCTAGGTTGTTTACACTAAGAATCCAACCGTCCCCACCGAATGGAGATTTAAGAACATAACCGAAAATGATTAATGGGTTTAGAGTAGGGGCTGCTACAACTCGAACATCACCACCACCTGGAGCCCAAGTGTCGTAAAGTCCACCAACGAAACAAGCCTTTGCTACAAGAAGGAACGAACCAATTCCAAGAAGGATTAGGTGAATACCTAGAATTGTAGTCATCTTGTTCTTATCACGCCAGTCGTAACCAAAAAATGGGAAGCTTTCTTCTAATGTATCAGGACCAATTAGTGAGTGGTAAACTCCACCAAATCCTAAAACTGCAGATGAAATTAAGTGTAGTACACCTACTACGAAGAATGGGTATACATTTGTAACTTCACCACCAGGTCCAACACCCCAACCTAAAGTTGTAAGGTGAGGAATAAGAATACAACCTTGCTCATATAGAGGCTTCTCAGGAATGTAGTGTGCTACTTCAAAAAGCGTCATAGCACCACACCAGAAAACCATAAGACCTGCGTGCGCAACGTGTGCACCAAGTAGTTTTCCTGAAACGTTAATTAAACGTGCGTTACCAGACCACCATGCGAATCCAGTAGATTCAATATCACGGCCTGCGATTACTGTGTTAAAGGGCGTTTCCACGTGGTAATACCTCCTCAGGGAAGATAAAGTTTTCATGAGGTTGATCTTGTGCTGCCATCCATGCACGAATACCTTCGTTTAGAAGGTTGTTCTTAGTGTAGAATGTCTCGAATTCTGGATCTTCTGCTGCTCTAAGCTCTTGTGATACGAAGTCGTAAGCACGTAGGTTTAATGCTAAACCAACGATACCGATTGCACTTGTCCACATACCAGCTACTGGTACGAATAGCATGAAGAAGTGTAGCCAACGCTTGTTTGAGAAAGCAACACCGAAGATTTGTGACCAGAAACGGTTAGCTGTAACCATTGAGTAAGTCTCTTCTGATTGTGTTGGAGTGAATGCACGGAATGTGTTAGCCGCGTCACCATCCTCAAATAGAGTGTTTTCTACTGTTGCACCGTGAATAGCACATAGTAGAGCACCACCAAGGATACCAGCAACACCCATCATGTGGAATGGGTTAAGTGTATAGTTGTGGAAACCTTGAATGAAAAGAAGGAAACGGAAGATTGCTGCAACACCAAAACTTGGTGCGAAGAACCAACTTGCTTGACCTAGAGGGTATACTAGGAATACTGTAACGAATACAGCAATAGGTCCTGAGAACGCAATAGCGTTGTAAGGACGAATACCAACTAGACGAGCGATTTCGAATTGTCTTAGACAGAAACCAATTACACCGAATGATCCGTGTAGCGCGATGAATGTCCATAATCCGCCGATTTGGAACCAACGAACGATGTCACCTTGTGCTTCAGGACCCCAGATAAGAAGTAGTGAGTGACCCATACTGTTAGCAGGTGTTGAAACTGCTGCTGTAAGGAAGTTACAACCCTCTAGGAAAGAACTTGCTAGACCGTGAGTGTACCAAGATGTTACGAATGTAATACCTGTTAACCAACCACCAAGTGAAAGGAATGCACACGGGAATAGAAGAAGGCCTGACCAACCAACGAAAACGAAACGATCACGCTTTAGCCAGTCATCAACAAGATCGAAAGGACTACGATCTTGATTTTGTCCGATTGCGATAGTCATATTAAATATTGTTTTTGATTAAATAAGTAAATTTTTTTCTATCTTATAAGTTAATTAACTAATTTAGTTAACCATCAAAAAATAGATTAAAATAGAACTTGTCTTAGCAGTCTATAACATAATTATAGTATCAAATCTAAGAGAATGGCTGAAAACCCTATCACTAAAATTTAATTTGTGAAAGTTTGACTTTAGCAGACTATTAGTAATTTTCGTTTTCACTTAATTTCCCTGTGATTTTTAACCAGTTTTGAGCTTCAATATAGTTATTGGGGGCTAAACGTATAGCTTTTTTCCAGTAATTACTTGCTTTTTCAAAACTATTTTGTGCAAGCTCAAATTCTTTTTTTTCTGACGCTTTTGTTCCTTGATAATGGTAAATAACGGCTATATTATTCAATGCTTGAGGTAAACGCGAATTTAGTTCGAGAGCTTGATGATAATATTCTAAAGCCTTGGAATAATCTCCGTTATTACTATAAATTAGTCCGATGTTATATAAAATATAACTTCGATCATAGGGATCCTCTTCCAACTTTAAGGCTTCATAATAATTTTCTAAAGCTTCGGCGTAGTCACCACTAGATTGGGCTGACATACCATAACGATAATATGAAAATGCTTGTTTCTCGTCTTTAGTTGCGGGAAGTACTTTTAATAAAATATCAGCTAAAACAGTAAATGTTTTATCAATAAAATTATCATTTTTTTGGTTCATTTGTGTTGTAGAAACTTTTTATTAAAAATTTAATTTGCTCTATTTTAGTCTTTAAATTGATGTTAATCAAAAACAAAGTACACTATTTCTAATTATTACACATTTCTTACATTATTTATTTGACACTAAGTGACAAATTTTTTAAGATATAATTCATGTGGGTTATAGCTTAGCATCGCTATTGCACACGTTTGAACAAATTTAACATTTAGTAGTAATGTATGGCTAAGCAAAGTATGATTCAGCGCGAAAAAAAACGCGATCGGCTGATTGCTAAATATATGACTAAAAGAGAATCTATTAAAGAAGAATTAAAAAATGCTAATTCTTTTCAAGAACGTTTATCTCTTTATAAAAAATTTGAAAGGATTCCAAAGAATTCATCACCATCTCGTCACCGTAATCGTTGCTGGGTAACAGGCCGTAGTCAAGGATTTTATAGGGATTTTGGCTTATCACGCCACGTTTTAAGAGAAATGGGAAATGATGGTCTAATTCCTGGTTTAAAGAAATCAAGTTGGTAAATACTTAATTATTTAATGTATGACAAAAAGAACACTTAGAGGTACAAATTTAAAAAAAGTTAGAACGTCGGGTTTTCGTAGTCGAATGTCTTCAAAAACAGGTCGTAGAATTATTAATTCAAGACGTAAAAAAGGTAGAAATAAATTAACAGTTTAACTTTCATTTAATATGATCAAACTTAGACTTAAAAAATACGGACGTAAAGGTCAGCCATGTTACCGTATTGTAGCTATGGATAGTCGTACAAAACGTGACGGAGCCTCAATCGAAGAATTAGGTTTTTATAATCCAATGACCGATGAGACACATTTAAAATTTCAAAGAATTAAAACACGATTACAGCAAGGTGCGAAACCTACTGAAACAGTGTATAACATTCTTGTTAAAGCAAAAATATTTCAATAATTTTTTTATTTTTATAATGGAGCAAAATTCGTTTCAATTAAAATTAAAAATTTTTTGGTGTAAAAATTTCCTAGGATTAAGTATTAACCAGATAGGTTTAGATCAGCACTACTTCGTAACACCTTATTATTTTTGGCCCAAAACAAAAGCTTGGGAACAACTAAAACTAAAATTAGATTCAAAATTTTGGTTGCCCCAAACAGAAAAACTGAGAATATTAAAAATTAGTAGTGATGTAATGAATTATTGGCTTTCATACCGAAATACAAAGACGGTTGAAAATTTTAAAAAAGATTTTCCAGAAGTTGAAGTTCTAAGACTCCGTAAATAGGCTTATAGCTCAGTGGACAGAGCACCAGATTCCGGTTCTGGGTGTCGAGGGTTCGAATCCCTCTTAGCCTATGTATAACTTGTCCAAAAAAGAAAATTTTACAATAAAGATCGAACCAAATAGATTGTTAATACAAACAAAATTACGCTAACATGCATCCAGCTGGATTCGAACCAGCGACGTCTCTATGAGAAGCGGATTATGAGTCCGATGCCTTCGGCCACTTGGCTATAGATGCTATTTTGGAGCTGGTGGGACTTGAACCCACGTCCATCTAAATTTTCATAACTACTCTTTACCGAATGAAAAAACAGATTGAATATTTAAAGTTGGAGATAACTTTACATAAAATTTCCGTAATAATATGTGCCTCTTTTAAAAAAGGTTAAGTTCAGCGATAAATTAAAGAAGGAAATGGCTGAAAATTCGTTAAAATATTACGCTAGAGCCAGTGCTGGCTTGTTGAATAATACTCTTGAAGTAAAAGATAAGATGTTGTTTGCACTTATTTTAAAAAGACTTTACAAGCCTTGTCTAGACTAATCTAAAATTTAAATGTCGAATCCGAAACAGCCCCTTATTCTTTAAGGATATAAAAAATAATTTAATTTTGTCAAACCTTCTAAACTAGTGGGTAACAGGAGATTAAATATATTTAAATACTAAAAAACACTCCTACTGCACGTTTTAAAACTCGAAATTTTACATTTGCTGCCTGAACAAAGTTTGTTAATGAATTTCCTTTAAAATTTGCTGAAAAAGTATCGATCTCTTGAGAGTTAAATTTTGGGGGGACAAAATGGTTAGCCTGACAGTTAAATAAAGTTTCAATAACATTTGTATTGCCTAACGATTCGCCTAAGATTTTATCTTCCCAATCTTCTAGAAAATCTTCGAGATTGTAAACAAAAATTTTAGGTTTTCTAACTAGAGAATCGAAAGTCTTAAAATAACTACCCTTAAAACGACTTACTTTTCTTCCGTGATCTTTTGTAAACTGAATAGCTTGATCTTTTTCAAAAAAGATATAGTTTTCATATCTGTCAGAATTTCCTGCATCTTGAAGAGAACCTTCCATAATACGATTCTGCCCAAAGCCTGCCGTATAATCTATATAATTTAGGCATCGACTACCAATTGCATCTAACATGCCAACAATATTAAAGTATTGTTCAAACCAAAAATTTCTAGGGTTTTCTGTTAGTTGCACAATATATACAGGAACGCCTTTAAAATATTCATTACTGTGTAAAAATGAAGAATTTGGTGAAACAAAATCGCCCAATTTTTTTAGAGAGGGGAAAATATTAACGTTTCTTCTGCGCAGACGAAGTTGTTGTTGCCCTTCTTCCACAATAAGATCGGTCTTTCCTTGATTATTTGTTAATAATTTTTTTACCTCGTCAAAATTTGGCACAAAACGAAAGTCTATTCCGGGGTGGTGCTCCCGTGTTATTTTATAGGCAGAATCTAAACTAATACAATGAATAGATAAACCAAGAGTTTGAGTCCCTTCAAAATCCGATCGCGCAACTTCCTTTAAGTACTTTTCAGCATCAGAATAATTCATGAAAAATAAACCGAATTCTAGTTTTTTTTCCGCAAAAGTATCGAATGCACCACACGAATCGTATACTTTTTCATTAACAAAATTAGTGATCGTTTTCGAACCTAAAACATTTGAGGGCTTATTTAAAATAACCTCATTATGTCCGTTTAAGATAACGAAAACAGGAATGGTGGATAATGATGTCTGGATTTTTTTCGTTTTTTTAAGAAAAAAATTGGAAGAATTAATTTTATTTAAAAATCCGTCAAAATACTTTGAAAGTGGATAATTTTGTATTGTAGCTTCGGTGGGAGCTTCGTTTAAAAAACTACTATTAATAAATTGAGATTGGATTGCTTTATTATTGGAATTTGTTCCGACAAAAATATCTTCCTTTAATTCGTCTAAAACATCCCATTTAATTTTTATTTTTTTAGGATAACTATAAATATCGTCAAAATAATCCGCAATTTTTGACCTGTTATTTAACTTTTTAATATTTTTAGTGGTTGTTTTAGATTTTGTCTGGTTTAAATAATGATTACTATTGTGATCCTTTATTATTTCCATAAAATTATAAAATTAAAATATAACTCTAATAAATTTCTAATATTGTTTGCAAAATTTCAAGACCTAGTTTATTATAATTATATAAGGGCGGTTAGCTCAGTGGTAGAGCGCCTGCCTTACAAGCAGGTGGTCATAGGTTCAAATCCTATACCGCCCAAGTATTTAAGTATTCTATTTACGTAAAATTCTAAAATTTTAAATTGGTTAGAAGGTTAAGAAACCTTCTAACCATCTCTACAAATTGGGCTCATCGTCTAAGGGATTAGGACAGGGACCTTCTAAGTCTCTAATGTAGGTTCGAATCCTACTGGGCCTATTAAACAATCAAATTTAGTTAAAAACTTCTTCAAAAACAGAGCTTACTTTGTCTCCAGAATCAATTGATTCTAACGGGTCTTTTCTAAGCCTATGTCTTAGACATAACGTAATTACCTTTTCGATATCTTCTACTGTAACTTTTGCACGCCCATTATATGCCGCATATGCTTTTGCTGCACGATTAGTTACAATGTCGCCACGTAAACCATCCACGTCTAAACTACCGCAAACCTGTGAAATTTTAACTCTTAGTTCGTAATCTAATTCCACTTTTGGAAGAAGTTCCTGCGCATCTGTAATAGTTTTTTTCAGAATATCCAGTTGTTCTGAATTGGCTTTTAAGCACTCTTCTGGGTTTTTATCAAAATTACTTCTTTCTTCTACAACACGTACGCGTGTTTCTGGATCACGTACCGTTCTAATTTCCGCGTGCATCCCAAAACGGTCTAATAGTTGTGGTCGTAATTCTCCTTCTTCAGGGTTACCTGAACCAACAAGCACAAATCGGGCTGGGTGCTTGATCGAAATACCTTCACGCTCAACTGTGTTCCACCCTGAAGCAGCAGAGTCTAATAAAATGTCAACTAAGTGATCATCTAATAGGTTTACCTCATCAACATATAAAATTCCTCTGTTAGCTTTGGCTAAAAGTCCAGGTTCAAATGCTTTAACCCCTTCCGTTAATGCCTTTTCGATATCAATAGTACCACAAACACGATCTTCAGTAGCACCTAAAGGTAAATCTACCATTGGAACTTTTTTATACTCAAAATCAAGCTCTTCATTGTTTTCAACAGCAGCTTTGATAGTTTCACTCATTAACTCAAAATCCGAAATCGAAGAGTTAAATGGATCATCTGCAGCCACTTTAATAGCCGGTAGTAGATCAGCAACAGCACGAATAGTTGTTGATTTTCCTGTTCCACGGTCGCCCATAATCATTACACCACCAATTCGTGGATCAATTACGTTTAAAATTAGGGCAAGCTTCATTTCTTCTTGACCAATAATAGCCGTAAACGGAAAAACCGGTCTTTCATTTTCGATATTCTTTTTTGCAACTGCAACCATTTTATATTCTGTTGACGATTTATTAAAAAATATTAAAATAATTTATCTATAAAACAATATATACTCAATTGACTAAATAATACCGCATACAAATTTAATTAATTTAAATAATAACATAATAGGAATTAAAAAACATTATTTAGAAAGACCAATAGTCGGAGAACTCGGTTCAGCGAAATCAACAACTTTCGCCTTTCCTGAAAGATAACCTAAACGACCCGCCATTACTCCCAATTTCATAGCATAAGCCATTTTTTCTGCCGAATTTGCTTTTGCAACTGCAGTGTTCGTTAAAATACCATCAGCCCCAATTTCCATAGCCTCCGAAGCTTGGCTTGGTGATCCAATCCCTGCATCGACAATGACAGGCACTTTTGTTCCTTCAATAATAATTTTAATATTGTATAAATTTTTTAAACCTTGATTAGACCCAATAGGGGAGCCTAGTGGCATTACAGTTACACAACCAATTTCTTCTAGTTGTTTTGATAAAATCGGATCTGCATTAATATAAGGCAGAATATCAAAGTTTTTAGCACATAAATACTCGGCTGCAGTAATAGTTCCTAAACTATCTGGAAGAAGATATTTAGGGTCGGGAATCACTTCCAATTTTAAAAAACTATTGTTTGTATAATTTAAATTTTTTAAAAGTTCACGCCCTAAAAACGCTAATCTTATTGCCTGTTCAGATGTTTGACATCCTGCAGTATTTGGCATTAGCCAGATTTTGGCCCAATCCAAATTGTTTAATAATTTATCAATACCATCCACGGTTGAACTTTGTGCTCTTCTTATTGCAACTGTAAGTATTTCACAATCACTGATTGTTATGGCATTTTTCGCTTCTTGAAAATTTTTATACTTACCAGTACCGAGCATCAATCTTGAAGAAAATTGTCGATCAGAAATAATTAGAGGATCGTCTAATAAATGAATACACATAAAGTTAATAACTGATAACTTAATGCTCTTAGTATAACTGAAAATATAACATTTATTAAAATGTTATAATAATTGAAATATTAGATAGTTAAAGCCTAAGAATATTATGGCTCGTATTATAGTTATAACGTCCGGTAAAGGTGGTGTAGGTAAAACTACAACAACTTCTAATATCGGAATGTCACTTGCCCGACTAGGGCATCCTACTTTATTAATTGATGCTGATGTCGGTTTACGTAATCTTGATCTTTTATTAGGTCTGGAAAACAGAATAATTTATACAGGTCTTGAAGTTTTAAATGAAACTTGTCGACTTGAGCAAGCGATAATAAAAGACAAACGACAATCCAAATTATCCTTTTTACCTTTGTCTTCTAATCGGGCTAAAGCAGCAATTACCTCAGACCAAATTAATAAATTAATTGAGCTCATTAAAGCGGATTACGAATATATTTTAATTGACAGTCCGGCAGGAATTGATAATGGCTTTCAGACCGCAATCGAATGTGCTAATGAGGCAATTGTTGTTGTGACTCCAGAAGTACCTTCTATTCGTGATGCGGATCGAGTAATAGGGATACTTATGTCTAAAGGTATCGAAAAAATTAATCTTATTATTAACCGTATTCGACCTAATATGGTTAGAACCGACGATATGATGTCAATTGAAGACGTTACAAACATTTTAGGAATCGATTTGGTAGGTGTAATTCCAGATAGTGAAAAAATTATTATTGCATCTAATCGTGGAGACCCCATTGTTTTAGAGGATAAAAATTGTTTACCAGCTATTGCGTTTCAGAGTACGGCAAGACGGTTAAATGGTGAAGAAGTTAATTTTTTAAATCTAGATACCCTTAGTGGCCAAAATCCTGTAAAGCGAATAATTGGAAAATTAATCAACCGATCTAGTTCGTAATATTCGTTGTAGAGTAATTAGAAAAACACCTATTTACATGTCCACCCTTTAAAGTGACTAAATAAAAAATAAAAAACGGAACCACAATCATTTAAAATAAAATTCTGTGGTTCCGTTTTTTGTGGTTGATAAAAGTGTAACCCAACCATTATGCATTAGATTTTATTAACAAATTAAGACATTCGCTTTAATTGCTGTAATGCAACTCGACCGATATTAAATAAAGCCCAAGAAGCAGCTGCTAATAGTGGAAATAAAACAACTAGAAGTCTAGTATCTGCCATAAAAGTAAATTTGTGTTTACAATATATTAAATATTTTTCTATTTGAATATTATTATACATCTTTTATAACGTTAGTCCTTAAAACTAAAGGAGAATTTTTTGTATGTAATTATTTTTTGCTAGATTTCATCATTATTAACGCATAACGTTATATGAATTGCTTACATTTTAGATTTTAAAGATTTGTTGGAAAAATTTCATGCGTTTCTATGTCAGACCTTCCCTTTACACTCGATCAATTAAGAATTTTACACGCTATTTCAAATGAAGGAAGTTTTAAAAAGGCTGCTGAAAAGTTGTACATTTCACAACCGGCAGTCAGCCTTCAAGTACAAAATTTAGAACGACAACTAAATACACCGCTATTTTACAGAGATAAACGAAAAGCAAGATTAACAGAAACTGGCCATTTATTAATAAAATACTGTGATCGGATTTTAAGTTTATGCGAAGAAACATGTCGTGCTTTGGATGAATTACATACTTTGCAATCAGGCGGTTTAATAATCGGTGCAAGCCAAACCACCGGTACATATTTAATGCCGCGTTTAATTGGAATTTTTCGTCATAAATATCCGCAGATTTCGATAGAGTTACAAGTACACTCAACAAGAAAAATTTCCTGGGGGGTTGCTAACGGTACTATTGATTTAGCTGTAGTCGGAGGTGAGGTTCCACAAGAACTGCAAAACACTTTAGAAGTATTTTCGTACGCGGAAGATGAGTTGGCACTTATTTTACCTTTATCTCACCCCTTTTCTTCTCGTGAATTTATTCAAAAAGAAGATTTATATCGTTTAAATTTTATTGCTCTAAATACTCAATCTACTATTAGAAACGTTATTGAAAATACGTTAACCGAACATGGAATTGATAGTCGCTATTTTAAAATTGAAATGGAGCTGAACTCAATAGAAGCAATTAAAAATGCAGTCAATTCCGGACTGGGTGCTGCTTTTGTTTCGGTATCCGCAATTACTAAGGAATTAGAACTTGGCATGCTCCATTGGGCAAAAATAGATGGTATAACGATAAAACGAACTCTTTCTGTTTTATTAAATCCAAAAAGATACTATTCGAATGCTACTCAAATATTTAAAGAAGAAATTCTGGGCATGCTAATAACGTCTTCTTCAAAACCCAATACAAGTTAGTTTAAAAAGACTCTGAAATAGTTAAAGAACTTTTTTGATAATTACATGAAATTCTATTGACACAAAAAGTAATCTAGTATATTATATTTGTATATAAATATAGCCCCCATCGTCTAGAGGCCTAGGACATTTCCCTTTCACGGAAGTAACGGGGATTCGAATTCCCCTGGGGGTACTAATTTTTCGTAAAATAATGTTGTGCGTATTTATAATGCACAGCATTATTTTATTTTTACGTTTAGGCAGGGTCTATAATCCTACTTCAGATTGTAACTTTTTTCCATTACGATATGAATTCTTTTTTTTTTTATAAAAAATTGATTCAATTTTTGCTCGGAAAGAACAAATCGAACTTTCTAGTTAGTTTTAGAGATTTTCTTATTCTTTTAAATTGGATCGCCTTTTTTAGACTTCACAAGTAATTCCCTTTTTATAAGTCGACAAAGAATATTTTGAACAGGTCGCCTATCAGGCCCAGCTTTTTTTGAATGGTTATAAATTTTTTAAGAAAAATACCAGGATTTCTATATTTTAATATAGAAATCCTAGTACTTTTTTTTGAACCGGCGTAAAGGGTCTTATAAAGATGAACCAAGACCAGAGTATGCGCCGAAGAAGAATAGTATTAGTAAACCTCCAGCGGCAAGTCCGCCAACTGTAGCCACCATCCAAAGAGGCACTCTTCCGATATCACTCATATTGATTATTGTTATTAAAAAATAAGATCTACGTGTAGAACAAACGGTCTAAAAAAACTTTCCTAGTTAAAGAAATAGCTTGAGAAAAGAACTGCTAATACAAAGATTAGTAGTAGACCCCAGTACAGTGATGTACGATTTAATTCTACGGGCTGTTTATTAGGGTTTGGTGAACTCATTTAAAATCTCCTATCGCTGAATAAATTGCATTGATGTAATAGCGCCAAGGAAAAATACCGTTGGTACCGCTAAAGCATGGATCGCTAGCCATCTAAAAGTGAAAATAGGATATGCTACTGGCTGATTTGTATTAATCATTGAAATGAAACGAACGTTTTTGTAAATTATAATCCCTTAGTTAAATCTTCAAGTTCCTGCTTAGCACTAAATCGATCGTTCACCAGAGGGATTTGTTGACGATCTTGAGTAAAGTACTCGTTAGGTCTTGGTGTACCAAACGCATCGTATGCTAGTCCAGTACTAACGAAAAGAAAACCTGCAACGAAAAGTGCTGGGATAGTAATGCTGTGAATAATCCAATAACGAACACTTGTTAAAATATCCGTAAATGGTCTTTCTCCTGTTGAACCACCTGACACAACTCTTTCTCCTATTAAAAAATTTAAAATTAATTGGTTTTATTTTTTGCTGTTTAAAACAAAAAATATCTTCAAGATATCATAGATTTATCCCGGATAAAAATCCAGATTAAAAATTGATACCTAATACTTTTTAAAAGCTACTTGAATAAATTATATAACCTATTTAAAGATTTTGCACAAGATTTCATCAGATCAATTAAATAACGAAATAAAAGGCCTTACCATCCTAGAATAATGAGTTAATTTAGTTGACCAATAATATAAAAGCGGGTAGAGAGAATCGAACTCTCATCATTAGCTTGGAAGGCTAAGGTTCTACCACTAAACTATACCCGCTGTAACTATAATACAATTATAAAGGAATTAAATCTCCTCGGCAATACTTTTATAAGTGTTCGAATAGGGTCTACTGACCTTTCCTAAAGGGCGCTTAATTACTTTATGATATTGATATCTAAGTATCCCTTAGTCAAAAGCTGAGCCTTACAATAAAATTTACTGTTGATTCCCCCTTTGCAAAATGTAGTTTAAATATTACAATCTAATTATATGATTTACCTTTTTTTACTATAGATTAGTTAAATTTTAAAGGCGATATGGCCAAGTGGTAAGGCAGTGGATTGCAAATCCTCTATCCCCAGTTCGAATCTGGGTGTCGCCTCAATTTTAAAACACTGGGGGTATGGTGGAATGGTAGACACAACAGACTTAAAATCTGTTGACTTAATCAGTCGTGAGGGTTCAAGTCCCTCTACCCCCAATTTTTAGATCTTCTGTAGAACAAGAAATTTCCAAATATTTAAACCCAAGTAGACCATATTTGCAAACTTTAGTTATAATTTTATACAAGAGTATAATTTACAAAAAAAATATTTTTTTAATAAACAAATTATGTCACACAGTGTAAGAGTTTACGATACTTGTATCGGATGTACTCAATGTGTTCGTGCCTGCCCTTGTGATGTACTAGAAATGGTACCTTGGGATGGTTGTAAAGCTGGGCAAATTGCATCTGCGCCACGTGCAGAAGATTGTATTGGGTGTAAACGTTGTGAGACAGCTTGTCCTACAGATTTCTTAAGCGTGCGTGTATACTTAGGAAGTGAAACGACTCGCAGTTTAGGTCTAACTTACTAAATAAAATTTTCAAATTAATATTAATAATCAAACTATGATTAACTGGAATATTATTGCTCAATTAGTTTCGCTTGGTGCTGTTGCTCTTTCAGGTCCTGCAATTATTTTTCTTTTATATTTTAAACGTGGAAACCTTTAGATACTAAAGAATTTCATACCTCAAAATTCAAAAAGGCTAATGATAGGTTTTACGTTAGCCTTTTTGAATTTTTTTACAGCATCGTCGTGGAAACAGAGAATTGTTCAAAAATATACGGGTGGTTAGTTTCCATTTTAAAGTGCGGACGGAGAGACTCGAACTCTCATGAGGGTTGCTCGCTAGAACCTAAATCTAGTGCGTCTACCAATTTCGCCACGTCCGCTTTCTTATGTTTATATAATACTAAAAACTTGTCTAAATTACAAAACAAATCTTTAACAAAAAAATCGAATAGGCTGCAAAAAAATTACAGCCTACTCAATAAACGTCAGTTTACGTAGTTACCCAATCTACATCAACATTCTCTAAAATAATTGAAGAGTTGTAAATTTGTAGAATGATAACTAGAAATACTAAGAATAAGCCCATAAAAACTCCCATTACTGGTGTAGTTCCCCATCCCGGAGCTACTTTACCGTACTCTGAGTTAAGAGGTCTTAGAATTTCCCCTAATCTTGTTCTTAATGCCATAATTTTAAGTTAAAAGAGAATTTAATAGTACAAATATATAATCCGACTCATAATATATATTATAAGCAAGTTTTCGTTTTTTTTTACAACTTGTTAAATAACTATTTTTATATGGAAACCGCAACTATCTTAAGTATTTTTATTTCTGGACTTCTTCTTGGAATTACCGGTTACTCTGTATACACTTCTTTTGGTCCATCGTCAAAAGAACTTAGAGATCCTTTTGAAGAACATGAAGATTAAAATAAAAAAAATTTATTAGAAAAATCATTCGCTAAATACATAGCGAATGATTTTTTTTAATTGTAAATATATTACTTCTTAACAATTCTAGGTGGATCTCTAAAGAAGATCGCAAAGAAAATTACGATTAGAGTTCCAATTAGTAGAAATGTGTATACTAATGCTTCCATTTTTTAACTTAACTAAATTAATAAAAAATAATGTTGGACTTTTTATTAAACAACGCCTGTTTTCTTAGTACTCTTATCTCCAAGTTTTTGGAAAGCACCGAATTCAACCTGCTCAATAACTTCTGTACCAATACCAGCGAAAACGTCTCTGAATAGAGTACGGCCTCCGTGCCATAAGTGTCCAAGGAAGAATAGTAATGCAAAGTTTGCATGTCCAAAAGTATACCAACCTCGAGGGCTGCTTCGGAATACACCATCTGACTCTAGAGTTGTTCTATCAAATTCAAAAACTTCTCCAAGTTGAGCTTTTCTTGCATACTTCTTAACAGTTGGAGCATCTGTAAATACTTGACCGTTAAGCTTACCGCCGTAGAAGTTACAACTTACACCAACTTGCTCAATACTATACTTTGATTCTGCACGTCTGAATGGAATATCAGCTCGAACAATACCATCCTTATCAACTAAGATTACCGGGAATGTCTCAAAGAATGCTGGCATTCTTCGTACTGTAAGCTCACGACCTTCCTTATCCTGGAAAACTGGGTGACCAAGCCACGCTTCTGCGATACCATCACCTTTGTTCATAGGACCTGCACGGAATAAACCACCTTTTGCTGGGTTATTACCAATGTAATCGTAGAAAGCTAGTTTATCTGGAATACGTGACCAAGCTTGGCTTAATGATAGACCTTCGTTTAACGATGTTTCAACACGTCGCTCAATTTCTTGTTGGAAGTATCCACTATCCCACTGATAACGAGTCGGACCAAATAGCTCGATTGGTGTAGCTGCAGCACCATACCACATCGTACCTGAAGTGATAAAGGCAGCAAAGAATACAGCGGCAATACTACTTGATAGTACTGTTTCGATGTTACCCATACGAAGCGCTCGGTAAAGTCTTTGTGGTGGACGGATTGTTAAGTGGAAAGTTCCAGCTAAGATACCTAGGATACCTGCAGCGATATGGTGAGAAGCAATACCACCCGGGTTAAATGGGTTAAAACCTTCAGCACCCCAAGCAGGAGCTACACCTTGAACACGACCTGTAATTCCGTAAGCATCAGAAACCCAGATACCAGGACCAAATGTTCCTGTTACGTGGAAAGCACCGAAACCAAAACACAGTAGAGCCGATAAAAATAGGTGAATACCAAAAATCTTTGGTAAATCTAGTGCAGGCTCACCTGTACGAGGATCTCTAAATAACTCAAGATCCCAATAAACCCAGTGCCAAATTGCTGCTAGGAAACACATACCCGAAAGGACAATGTGTGTTAAAGCAACACCTTCAAAACTCCAGATTCCTGGATTTGAAACACTTTCTCCTGTAATACTCCAACCACCCCATGAGTCTGTTACACCAAGGCGGGCCATGAAAGGCATTACATACATGCCTTGACGCCACATTGGGTTTAGAACTGGATCTGATGGGTCAAAAACAGCTAACTCATAAAGAGCCATTGACCCTGCCCAACCAGCAACTAGTGATGTGTGCATTAGGTGAACAGCAATTAAACGACCTGGATCATTTAGAACTACGATATGTACACGATACCATGGTAGTGCCATCTAATCTTTTCCTCCTGTAGAAAAATTTTTTACTTTCTTACTTTCATTAAAATTGTAAAAATAATTTTTTCGAACAAATTAAATTACAAATTCCTGATATATATTATAATATCGATTTTGTTTAATTTAATTTTTAAAATTCTCCAAGCTTTGGAAATATCTCTTTTGAATGCAAAAAGGGCTCCTTTCATTTTTTGAAAAAATTTTCAAAAATATTATAGCCAAGTAGGGATAAATTTGTTAATCTTATTTATATCAGAATTTAGAAGTTAGCGGGTGTAGCTCAGGGGTAGAGCGCAACCTTGCCAAGGTTGATGTCGCGCGTTCGAATCGCGTCACCCGCTCGTAATTTTTAAAGTTCACTCGATTTTCGCAAATCTATAACGGAGCTTAGCCAATATCGATTTATACAAATAATAATTATTTTAATACATTTAGTTCTGGACAAAAACTACAGGGAATAGTTATTATTAAGAGAAAATAGTTTATCCTCAGTAGCTCAGGGGTAGAGCGGTCGGCTGTTAACCGGTTTGTCGTAGGTTCAAATCCTACCTGGGGAGATAAATAAAAAAATCCATGATTTTGTAAATAATAAATTATCTACAAAATTATGGATTTTAATTGCTTGTTAATAAATTAACTAAGCAGGAACGGTGTTAAAGATACCTGTAAGGATAACTAATGCTGACCAAAGACCAGCACCACTCCAAACGATACTTTGTGATTTTTCCCATTCACCAGGTGTAGCCAGGATTACTGGTACTCCAACAACCATTGCAAAAGATACTAAAATAAGAAGAACAACAAATAGTTGTACGATTCCAATCATGTGACGGCTTTAATTTAGCTTAAATATTTAAAATACGTGTTACAAATAATTAATTTGTAATAAGAATTCCCTTATTGTTATTTTATAACACCTTTTGCAAAAATTTTAACACGTTCTTTAAACTAAATTGTTATATAATTTACATATAGTTTTTTTTCATACTAGAGAGGTTAAATTAACAATGGATATGAGCTTTTTACTATCCGCTTTACCTGAACCATACACAGCTTTTCGTCCGATTGTGGACGTTATGCCTTCAATCCCAGTACTGTTCCTAGCATTAGCTTTTGTTTGGCAAGCCTCTGTAGGTTTTAGATAATTTAATATAGAACAAATACCCAATAAAACATAAAGGTATTAGTCCAGAAAAACCGAAATTTATTTTCGGTTTTTTGAAATTTTGTCCATCAACTAACTTGAATTAGCCTTAAATTTTAATCATGGTAGATACTGCTTCAAAAACAGGTTTCATTTCACAAATTATTGGACCTGTACTAGATATCGAGTTTCCTAACGGTGAACTTCCAAAAGTATATAACGCGTTAGTTATCTCATCTGGTGACTCAAGTGTTACGTGTGAAGTACAGCAACTTCTAGGTAACAACAAAGTTCGTGCCGTTTCAATGACTTCGACGGATGGTTTAAAGAGAGGTGCTAGTGTTATTGATACTGGTGCTCCAATTACAGTTCCTGTAGGTACTAAAACATTAGGTCGAATTTTTAATGTTCTTGGTGAGCCTGTAGATGAACTGGGTGCTTGTGATGCTCCTTCAGGATTACCAATTCACAGACCTTCTCCATCATTCACTGATCTAGAGACTAAGCCAGCTATTTTTGAAACAGGTATTAAAGTTGTAGATCTTTTAGCACCTTACAGACGTGGTGGTAAAATTGGTCTATTTGGTGGTGCCGGTGTAGGTAAAACTGTACTTATTATGGAACTTATCAACAACATTGCGAAAGCACACGGTGGTGTATCAGTTTTCGGTGGTGTAGGTGAGCGTACTAGAGAAGGTAATGACCTTTACTGTGAGATGAAGGAATCTGGAGTTATCAACGAAAACAAGCTTGATGATTCTAAGGTAGCTTTAGTTTACGGTCAAATGAACGAGCCTCCTGGTGCAAGAATGCGTGTTGGTTTAACAGCTTTAACAATGGCGGAGTACTTCCGTGATGTAAACAAGCAAGACGTACTTCTATTTATTGATAACATTTTCCGTTTTGTACAAGCAGGTTCTGAAGTATCAGCACTTCTTGGTCGTATGCCGTCAGCCGTAGGATACCAGCCAACACTAGCTACAGAAATGGGTGTTCTACAAGAACGTATTACATCAACTAACGAAGGTTCGATTACTTCTATTCAGGCTGTATATGTACCAGCGGATGATTTAACAGATCCAGCTCCAGCTACAACTTTTGCTCACTTAGACGCAACAACTGTACTTTCTCGTGGTTTAGCATCTAAAGGTATTTACCCTGCGGTAGATCCACTAGATTCGACTTCAACTATGCTTCAGCCTGAAATTGTTGGAGACCTACACTATGGTACAGCTCAACGTATTAAAGAGACTTTACAGCGTTACAAGGAACTTCAAGATATTATTGCTATCTTAGGTTTAGATGAGCTTTCAGAAGAAGATCGTCAAACTGTAGCACGTGCTCGTAAGGTTGAACGTTTCCTATCACAACCTTTCTTCGTTGCAGAAGTATTCACAGGTTCACCTGGTAAGTATGTATCTCTAGCAGATGCTATTACTGGATTCAACGACGTTTTAGACGGTAAATATGATGATTTACCAGAGCAAGCGTTCTACCTAGTAGGTGACATTAACGAGGCTATTGAAAAAGCTGAAAAGCTAAAATAATAAAACTATGAGTTTAAATGTTCGTGTAATCACACCAGACAAGGTTGTTTGGGATGCAATGGCTGAAGAACTGATTCTTCCAAGTAGTACTGGACAGGTTGGTATCTTAACAGATCACGCTCCTCTTCTAACAGCTCTAGACATTGGTGTAATGAGATTAAAGTCTGATGCTGGCTGGACTTCTATTGTTTTAATGGAAGGATTTGCTGAGGTAGAAGATAACAAAGTTACAATTCTTTGTAATGGTGCAGAAGAAGGAAGTTCTATTGATTTAAAAACTGCTCAAGATGAACTTGAAAAAGTGACTTTATTAGTTGATGAAGCAACAACTAAAAAAGAGAAAATTGAAGCAACAATTGAACTTCGTAAAGCTAAAGCTCGTTTACAAGCTGTAGCTTAATATTTAGTACAAAAAGTTTCTTTTTTGTAAGAAATAAAAAAAATAAGTCACTAGGAAAAATATTTCCTAGTGACTTATTTTTCTATTAAATTTTCTTTTAAGGATTTAAGATTCCTGTAAAATCTCAAATTTCTCTCCAAGAAGGACTTTAACTTTATTGTCTTCGCCAACGTCAACAACTGCCGTATCACCTGCTTTAATTTTTTCTGAAAGCACTTCTTCAGCTAGACTATCCTCAAGTAATCTCATAACGGCACGACGTAATGGTCTAGCGCCATATGTAGGATTATAACCTTCGTCGATTAATCTAGTTTTAAAACGGTCAGTAACTTCTAGCTGAATTCCTTTCATTGAAATTCTTTCGAAAACTTCTTTTAACATGATTTCAGCAATTTGACCAACTTCGTCTTTAGTTAATTGTCTGAATACAATAATTTCATCAAGACGGTTTAAAAATTCAGGTCTGAAATATTGCTTAAGTTCCTCATTAACGAGAGACTTAATTCGGTTGTAGTGAGAACTAGATTGATCTTCTCCAAGCTCAAATCCTAGGCCGCCGCCACCTTTTTCGATTACTTTTGATCCAACGTTCGAAGTTAAAATTAAAAGCGTATTTTTGAAATCAATTGTTCGACCTTTCGAATCTGTTAATCGACCATCTTCAAAAATCTGCAGCATTAAGTTGAAAACGTCTGGGTGGGCTTTTTCAATCTCATCAAATAAAACAACTGTATAAGGTCGACGACGAACAGCTTCGGTAAGTTGACCGCCTTCGTTATACCCTACATAACCTGGTGGTGAACCAATAAGTTTCGAAACGGTATGTCTTTCCATGTATTCTGACATATCTAATCGCACCATTGCTTCTTCGGAACCAAAGAAATAAGTTGCTAAAGCTTTTGTAAGCTCTGTTTTCCCAACTCCTGTGGGACCGGAAAAGATAAAACTTGCAATAGGACGGTTTGGACTTTTTAGACCAACACGAGCACGTCTAATAGCACGTGAAACAGCGACTACTGCTTCATCTTGGCCAATAATACGACTGTGTAACGTCTCTTCCATTTGTAGTAATTTCTCGGACTCACTTTTCGTAAGTTTATTTACCGGAATACTTGTCCAAGCTGCCACGATTTGAGCGATATCCTCCTCCGTAACAGTAGGTGTTTTGTTTACATCTTCTGAAGCACCCTTTTTACTCAGTGCAATCGCATTAATTTGAGATTTTATCTCCATTTCACGTTCTCGTAATTGACCTGCTTTTTCAAAATCTTGGTTACGAACTGCTTCGTCCTTTGATTTTAAAAGATCTCGTAATTCTTGGTCGAGTTCTTTTGCTGCAGCAGGTAATTGCGAATTCATTAGACGAACACGTGAACCAGCTTCATCGATAAGATCAATCGCTTTATCTGGAAGGAAACGATCAGCAATATATTGATCTGCAAATTTGGCCGCCGCTGCTAAAGCTTCGTCCGAAATAACTAACTTATGGTGCTTTTCATATCTTTCACGAAGCCCATAAAGAATTTCAATCGTTTCTTCTACAGAAGGCTCACCTACCATTACTGGCTGGAAACGTCGTTCAAGAGCAGCATCTTTTTCAATGTGTTTTCTGTATTCTTCTAAAGTTGTTGCTCCAATACACTGAAGTTCGCCTCTTGAAAGTGCAGGTTTTAAAATATTCGCTGCGTCAATAGCCCCTTCGGCAGCTCCCGCTCCAATTAAAGTATGAACTTCGTCAATAACAAGAATTATGTTATTCGCTGTTCGAACTTCATCCATAATCTTCTTTAAACGTTCTTCGAACTCACCTCGGTATTTAGTTCCTGCGATTAAAAGACCAATATCTAACGCAACAACCATTTTATCGTCAAGAGTATCTGGAATATCTTTATTTGCAATACGTTGAGCTAAGCCTTCAGCAATAGCTGTTTTACCAACTCCAGGCTCTCCAATTAAAACTGGGTTGTTTTTTGTTCGTCTTCCAAGAATTTGAATAACTCGTTCAATCTCTTTTGCTCTTCCAACAACAGGGTCTAATCGACCTTCTGTTGCCTTTTGGGTTAAGTTAGTTCCAAATTCTGCTAAAGTTGGAGTTTTACTACGAGTTGTACTTGATCCGCTAGCAACTTCTGTATTTTCTCCTAAAGAACGAATAATTTGACTTCGAACTTTTGAAAGGTCTACACTCAGGTTTTCAAGAACACGTGCGGCAACGCCTTCACCTTCTCTTATTAACCCGAGTAATAAATGTTCTGTACCAATATAGTTATGCCCTAATTGGCGCGCTTCTTCCAATGAAAGTTCGAGAACCCTTTTTGCTCTAGGGGTAAAAGGTATTTCAACAGCGACAAAGCCTGATCCACGACCAATAATTTTCTCTACTTCAACACGAGCATCTTTTAAATTTACTCCCATAGATTTAAGAACTTTTGGCCCGATGCCTGTGCCTTCACCTATTAATCCTAGAAGGATTTGTTCTGTACCTACAAAGTTATGCCCTAGACGCCTTGCCTCTTCTTGGGCTAGCATAATAACTTTAATAGCTTTTTCCGTAAAACGTTCAAACATAGTATCCCGCATAACGAAATTATCATTATCTTTGATACCTATTATGATATCATATTTTAATCGCTTCTAAGAAGGTAAAATCTCTGTTAGATGCTTGTATTATTTGACTTACTAAATAATATTAAATTATAATTTATAGTGAGGTTATTATTAAGCGCTCTTAGTTCAGTTGGTAGAACGTAGGTTTCCAAAACCTGATGTCGAGGGTTCAAGTCCTTCAGGGCGTGTTTCAATATCGTTTAAAGCTTGTATTTGTTTTTTCTCTCTGATTTTCTGGTTTAATGAGTTTTATAATGATATATTTAATCTAGAGATTCTAAGGAGAGGTGGCTGAGTGGTTGAAAGCTTTAGATTGCTAATCTGATGTACGTTTTTAATGTACCGTGGGTTCGAATCCCATCCTCTCCTTTTCTGTAAAATTGATTTAGTAAAATAATACCGTAAAGAATTAGAAACGTTCGACTAAATCTCAATCTTGTGTGATGATGTAACTTTTCCTTAATTTTAAATACGTCTAACCGGCAAAAGACATGTTATAATTGTAGGAGTTATTAAAAAAACCTTTCGTTTAACAAAATGGATTTATTAAGCTTAGGCTGGTCTTCTTTAATGGTTATGTTCAGTTTTTCCCTAGCATTAGTAGTTTGGGGTAGAAACGGATTTTAAAGGCGGTATTAAGAAGACTTTTATCGAGAAAATTTATTTAATTTATTATGCAAAAAGAAATTTTTACCGTAGCAGGTGTTATGTGGGCTTTAACTTTAACAGGTTTAAGTGTTGGTTTTGGTCTTCTTAAAATTCAAGGCGAGTAATTAATTTTAGGCCAAAATTTAATTTCATAAAATGACTTTACTTGAAAGTAGTTGGTTTCTAATAACGGTTTCTATTATTGCAATTGTCTTATTAGTCGACCCTAAAAGTTCAATGACAGGCTCAAGTATGACTCCAGTATTAGGATTATTTTCTAGTGCTAGTTCGGGCCAACAATTTATCTATAATTTTGGTGCAGTACTTATATCATTATTTTTTGTTTTAACCATTTTTTTAAGTTTGAACAATTAAAATTAAACGCGAAGAAAACATTCTTCGCGTTTAATTTTTTTTAAGCAAAAAATGCGATATTTGCTAATAAAGTGTAAGCAACTACATCGCCTCCAAAAGCTCCAATACTAAATCCACTTGTGAATTGGCGCCAACCTTTCGAAGACTCTAGACCTTCTAATTTTCCATCATCCTGAAATTGTGCTAAACCATATATTGTAAGACCTAACGTTAACACTAGAATTAGACCTAGTGCCGAAAGAAATCCAACAAGTAAAGCGTTTTCTGAATTACGAAGAGGACCTAGGATATAAAATGGTCCGATAATAAAGTACCCATGTGCCATACCAATTTCAAGACCTCTTAAAAGAGGAGATAAGCCCTTTCTATAAATAGGTAAATTACCTAAATACAATTTAGTTGCTGTTGAAGTCGTTACCGGCGTAGATAAGTTTCCTACAAAAGGATCATTATTATAAGGCTTAATAAATTCGCTCATGTATTAAATTTTCTGTAAAAATTTATATTGCATTAATTTTTATTATAACCTTCAAAATTTTTTATTATACACTTTATTTACGGCACTTCATATTTATTTTGAGTATGATTAAAGTATTAAAAAAATTATTATTCAAATAAAAAGAGAATTTTAGAATTAATGAAACTACGAAATAAAATTTTAAAGATAAACGGTTCTAAATATTTATTTGATTCCAAATTTACAATTTTCGATCTAATGAAATATTTAGGGTTTAATAAAAATGTAATCGTAATAGATTATAATGGGCTGATTTTAGAAAAAACTCTTTGGAAAAAGACATTTTTATGTAATGGCGATTCTTTAGAAATCCTCTCTATAGCTGGAGGAGGATAACTAATTTGATTTATCAATAATCGGGATGACAGGATTCGAACCTGCGACCCTCTGCTCCCAAAGCAGATGCGCTACCAAACTGTGCTACATCCCGTTAATATAGATATATATTAGCTTATTAAGAAACATTATTCAATCCATATTTTTCTTCATTTTGAATAATAAAGTTTTGTTAAGTCCAACAACCGTAAAAAAGGATTTTTTCATAACTTTTTCAATTTACTAAAAAAAATAATTGATGGGCTTATTAAAGAATTTAATAAGCCCATCAATCATTTTTTCAACAACTAATACTTATGTTCTAAAGTATTTGCTGGCGTAATTTTAACCAAATTTACCTGTTGTTGAAGCAATTACAAATGGTGCATAAGTAAAGATATAACCAGTTGCAAAGTGAGCAAGACCTACAAGTCTAGCTTGAACGATAGATAGAGCAATTGGCTTATCTTTCCAGCGAACAAGGTTCGCAATTGGAGTACGCTCGTGAGCCCAGACTAAAGTTTCAATAAGTTCTTGCCAGTATCCACGCCAAGAAATCAGGAACATGAAACCTGTTGCCCAAATTAGGTGACCAAATAAGAACATCCATGCCCATACGGCTTGTGCATTCATACCAAAAGCGTTATAACCGTTAATTAACGGAGATGAGTTTAACCAAAGGTAATCACGTAACCAACCCATAATATAAGTTGAAGATTCGTTAAATGCGGCAGCGTTACCGCCCCAAATAGTCATGTGTTTCCAGTGCCAGTAGAATGTTACCCATCCAATTGTGTTCAGCATCCAGAACATTGCTAGATAGAATGCATCCCATGCAGAGATATCACATGTACCACCACGACCAGGCCCATCACAAGGGAAACTGTAACCAAAGTCCTTCTTATCAGGCATAAGCTTTGAGCCACGGGCATCTAAAGCACCTTTAACAAGAATTAGAGTAGTTGTGTGAAGTCCTAATGCAATTGCGTGGTGAACTAAGAAATCACCAGGACCAATAGTTAGGAATAAAGAGTTCTTACCACTGTTAATGGCTTCGATCCAACCAGGTAGCCAAATTTTACTACTAGCAACACTTGCTGCACTAGTTGATGATGATAGTAAAACATCAAAACCATAAACAGCTTTTCCTGACGCAGCTTGAATAAACTGAGCAAAAACTGGTTCAAATAAAATTTGCTTTTCAGGTGTTCCGAAAGCAACACAAGTATCGTTGTGAATATAAAGACCTAGAGTGTGGAAACCTAGGAATAAAGATACCCAACTTAAGTGTGAAATAATAGCTTCCTTGTGTTGAAGCATTCTAGCTAATACGTTGTCTTTGTTAACTTCAGGATCGTAATCTCTAACAAAGAAAATTGCACCGTGGGCAAACGCACCAACCATTAGGAAACCAGCAATGTACTGGTGGTGTGTATAAAGAGCTGCTTGCGTTACGTAATCTTTTGCCATAAAAGCGTAGGCAGGAAGAGCATACATGTGCTGTGCAGTTAATGATGTTGCAACACCAATAGAAGCTAGAGCTAGACCTAGTTGCATGTGTAAACTATTAGTAATAGTTTCAAACAGGCCTCTGTGTCCAGAACCTAAACGACCTTTAGGAGGTACGTGCGCATCTAAAATTTCCTTCATACTGTGTCCAATGCCCCAGTTTGTTCTGTACATGTGACCAGCAAAAATGAATACAATTGCAATTGCTAGGTGGTGGTGAGCAATATCTGTCAGCCACATAGATTGCGTTTGTGGGTGGAAACCACCAAGGAATGTTAAAATTGCAGTACCTGCACCTTCGTTTGTACCAAAGATGTGACTTGCAGTATCAGGGTTTTCAGCATATACACCCCAGTTACCTGAGAAGAATGGAGTTAATCCTTCTGGGTGAGGAACATTTGTTGTTAAGTTATCCCAACGAATGTGCTGACCACGTGACTCAGGAATTGCTACGTGAATTAAGTGTCCAGACCAGGCTAATGAACTTACGCCAAATAAACCTGATAAGTGGTGATTTAGTCTAGACTCGTTGTTTTTAAACCAAGCTAGACCTGGACGGAATTTAGGTTGTAAATGTAACCAGCCTGCAAATAACAGTGCACATGATAGCATTAATAAACCTAAAGCACCAAAGTATAGATCAGTATTAGATCTCATACCAATTGTATACCACCAGTGGTAAACACCAGAAGTAGCAATGTTTACTGGGTAAGATACACCACCCCTAGTAAATGCTTTAATAGCAGATTGACCAAAGTGTGGATCCCAAATTGCGTGTGCAATTGGTTTAACCTTTAATGGGTTTAATACCCATTGCTGGAAGTTACCTTGCCACGCTACGTGGAATAAGTTCCCAGATGTCCATAAAAATATGATTGCCATGTGACCAAAATGAGAGGCAAAAATCTTTTGATAAAGACTTTCTTCCGTCATCCCGTCATGGCTTTCAAGATCGTGAGCAGTTGCTACACCGTACCAGATTCTTCTAGTAGCGGGGTCTTGAGCAAGTGCTTGACTAAACTTAGGAAATTTAGTAGCCATAAAAATTTATTCTCCTTTTTTTATAATTAACCCACAGAGACAATTCTTGCTAAGAAGAATGACCAAGTCGTACCAATACCTCCTAGAAGGTAATGAGCTAAACCTGAAGCACGACCTTGAGTAATACTTAGAGCTCGAGGCTGAATAGCAGGGGCTAACTTAAGCTTGTTGTGCGCCCAAACAATTGATTCAATTAATTCTTGCCAGTATCCACGTCCACTGAATAAGAACATTAAACTAAATGCCCAAATGAAGTGTGCGCCTAGGAAGATTAAACCATAAGCTGAAGTAGCAGAACCGTATGATTGAATAACCTGTGAAGCTTGAGACCATAAGAAGTCACGAAGCCAACCGTTAACATCAACAGCACTGTTAGCGAAGTTACCACCAGTAATGTGTGTAATTTTACCTGCAGAAGAAACGGTACCCCATACATCAGATTGCATTTTCCAGCTAAAGTGGAATAGTACTACTGAAATACAGTTGTACATCCAGAATAGGCCTAGGAAAACGTGATCCCATGCAGATACTTGACAAGTACCACCACGACCAGGTCCATCACAAGGGAAACGGAAACCTAAATTAGCCTTATCTGGGATTAGACGAGAACTACGCGCAAAAAGTGCACCTTTAAGTAGAATTAATACCGTTACGTGAATAGTAAAAGCGTGAATATGGTGAACCATAAAGTCTGCCGTACCTAAAGAAATAGGCATCATAGCAATTTTACCGTTAACAGCAACAATGTCCCCACCAAAAGCATAACTTGCAGTTGATAAGGCATTTGGTGCAGTACTACCAGGAGCTAGTGTGTGTAAAGATTGAACCCACTTAGCAAAAATTGGTTGTAGCTGAATTGCTTTATCAGAGAACGTATCTTGCGGACGACCTAACGCACGCATTGTATCGTTGTGGATGTATAAACCGAAACTGTGCATTCCTAAGAAAATACAAACCCAGTTTAAGTGTGAAATAATAGCATCACGGTGTCTTAATACACGATCTAAAAGGTTGTTATAAGACTGTACAGGACTATAATCACGAACCATAAAAATCGATGCGTGTGCTCCAGCACCCACTACACAGAATCCACCAATCCACATATGGTGTGTAAAGATTGATAACTGTGTTGGATAATCAATACCAATGTATGGGTAAGGTGGCATTGCGTACATGTGGTGAGCCACAATAATACTTAAAGAACCCATCATAGCAAGGTTAATTGACAGTTGAGCGTGCCAAGAAGTCGTTAAAATTTCATAAAGACCTTTGTGCCCTTCACCTGTTAGTGGACCTTTGTGAGCTTCTAGAATTTCTTTCATGCTGTGTCCAATGCCCCAGTTTGTTCTGTACATGTGACCAGCAAAAATGAATAGTACTGCAAGTGCTAAGTGGTGGTGAGCAGTGTCACTTAACCAAAGACTTCCAGTAATGGGGTTTAAACCACCTTTAAATGTTAAGAAATCCGAGTATTCACTCCAATTTAGTGTAAAGAATGGTAATAAACCTTTCTTGAAACTTGGGTATAACTGACCCATAAGCTCTTGATTGAAAAGAAGCTCATGAGGTAAAGGAATTTCTTGAGGTGCTACACCAGCATCAAGAAGCTTGTTTACAGGTAAACTAATGTGAATCTGGTGACCTGACCAAGATAAACAACCTAAACCAAGTAGACCAGCTAAATGGTGGTTCATCATAGATTCTACGTTCTGGAACCATTCTAGTTTTGGTGCCGCTTTATGATAGTGGAACCAACCAGCAAACATCATTGCTGCTGACATAAGTAGACCACCGATGGCTGTCCAATATAGTTCAGTTTCGTTAGTAATACCGCAAGCACGCCACATTTCGAACCAACCTGATGTAACCTGTACACCAGAGAATCCACCACCAACGTCGGCGTTTAAGATTTCTTGTCCTACGATAGGCCAAACTACTTGCGAACTTGGTTTAATAGTCGTTGGACTAGTTAACCATGCTGAGTAGTTTGAAAAACGTGCACCGTGGAACCACATTCCACTTATCCACAAGAAAATTAGTGATAGTTGACCGAAGTGCGCACTAAAAATTTTTCTTGAAATATCTTCTAATGAATTAGTTTGGCTATCAAAATCGTGAGCATCAGCGTGTAGGTTCCAAATCCAAGTAGTTGTTTTTGGTCCTTTAGCTAATGTTCGAGAGAAGTGTCCAGGTTGTGCCCATTTTTCAAATGATGTAGCAACCGGATTCTTATCTACAACAACTTTAACTTTTTTAGCCTCTAGTTCTTTCGAGCTAACTTTCATTTTTACTCTCCTTTTTTTGAGACTTACAAATACGAAATATTTAAACCGTTTTTAAACATTATTATTAAGTCTAAACAATAACTAAAAAAACAAACCTTAAGACTAGACTTCAAACGAATATAAATCTTTCTAATTAACTATTTTACTTTAAAAAAAGTAACTTTATCAAAGTTTTTTAAAAACTTTTAAATTTAGAAAGGAAAACTGGCAATTAGAATACTTAAATTATTCTTAAGGCTTGTCTGATTTTCTGGAGGCATATTGAATTTTCATTAAAAAACCCCCTTCTTACAATATCTATGTGTAAGAAGGGAGCTTCTTAATGAATTAACTATTACATAGTCTTAGCGTCGGCGATACACTTCTTAAGTGCTTCTTCGCTTTCTGGAGAAAGCTTTTGCTCGCTCTTAATTGTTGATAGTAGTTGAGGAGCAGAACTCTTAAGGTAAGTTCTAAACTTAGTAAGGAAAGTTTTAACGTCAACAACTGCAACGTCATCAAGGAAACCGTTAATTCCTGTGTAAATTGTACAAACTTGCTCTTCTACAGGAATAGGAGCGTTCTGAGCTTGCTTTAACATCTCACGTAGACGCTGACCACGAGCAAGCTCGTTTTGCGTAGCTTGATCTAAATCTGAAGCAAATTGTGAGAATGCTTCTAATTCTGCGAATTGTGCAAGTTCTAGTTTTAATTTACCAGCTACCTGCTTCATGGCTTTAATCTGAGCAGCAGAACCTACACGTGATACTGAAATACCTACGTTAATTGCAGGACGGATACCTGCGTTAAATAGATCACCAGATAGGAAGATTTGACCATCTGTAATACTAATAACGTTTGTTGGGATGTATGCTGATACATCTCCTGCTTGTGTTTCAATAATTGGAAGTGCTGTCATACTACCACCACCAAGAGAATCACTTAGTTTCGCTGCACGCTCTAATAGACGTGAGTGAAGGTAGAATACATCACCTGGGTATGCTTCACGTCCTGGAGGACGACGAAGAAGTAGAGACATTTGACGGTATGCTGAAGCTTGCTTAGTTAAGTCATCGTAGATAGCAAGTGTTGCTTTTCCGTTGTACATAAAGTACTCAGCTAAAGCTGCACCAGTGTATGGAGCAATGTATTGAAGTGTCGCAGGATCATCTGCGTTTGCTGTTACAACAATCGTGTATGCACTAGCACCTCTTTCTTCAATTGAAGTACAAACAGCCGCTACCGATGAAGCCTTCTGACCTACAGCAACATAAACACAAATTACATCTTCACCTTTTTGGTTTAGAATTGTATCAATTGCTACTGAAGTTTTACCTGTCTGACGATCTCCAATGATTAATTCACGTTGACCACGTCCGATTGGAATCATTGCATCAATTGCAGTAATACCAGTTTGTACTGGCTCACATACTGATTTACGAGTAATGATACCAGGAGCAACAGCCTCAACAAGTCGAGATTCAGTAGACTGAATATCGCCTTTACCATCGATCGGGCGAGCTAGAGCATCCACAACACGTCCTAGGAAACCTTCACCAACAGGTACTTGAGCAATTTTTCCAGTTGAACGTACAGAGCTACCTTCAAGAATATCAAGTCCTGTACCCATTAAAACTGCACCAACGTTATCGTTTTCAAGGTTAAGCGCGATACCAATAGTCTTATCTTCGAATTCTAGAAGCTCACCCGCCATAACCTGCTCAAGGCCGTATACACGTGCAATACCATCTCCAATTTGAAGAACTGTTCCTACATTATCGATTTGAACTTCTTGATCGTAACTTTCAATTTGTTGACGGATAATGTTACTAATCTCGTCAGGTCTAATGTTGATCATATTTCCGTCTAGATTACTTTTAGTTTAAAGTTAGTTTTAAAAGATGTTTGATCTTTAATTGTTTAAAAACAAATTTATTTAAGCCCCTAAAAGAGAACTAATTTGTTTTAGTTGACCGCGTATACTTGTATCGATCATTTTAGAGCCGATCTCAATTGTAAAACCACCAATTAATTGAGGATCAACTTTAAGGGCAAGTTTAATTTGCTTTGCACCAGTGATAATTTTTAGTTTTTCTGCAATGTCTTTTTGTTGTTCTGCAGATAACTGAATAGACGAAGTAATTTTCGCTATTTCGATAGATTCTTGCTTGTATGAAAGTTCTAAGAATTTTTGAGCAATACTGTCAAGAACCTCAATACGACTACGATCTACAAGCAGTAATAAAAACTTTAAAGTGTTGCCACTAATTTGTTCGCCAAGAATATCTTTGACTACATTCTTTTTAGCATCTCGAGTAATTAAAGGATTACCTAAGAATTTTTTTAAATCAGAAGAGTTTGCAAGAAATTGCGAAACGATGTTCATATCGTTTGTTGTTTCTTTTAAAGAGTCATTTGATTTAGCTAAATCGAGAAGTGCCTCAGCGTATGGCTCCGCAACTTTACTTAAAACAATTGACATAATTTACTCGGCTAATTTAGAAATATTTCTATCAATAATTTGTTTTTGTAAACTCGAGTTTAACTTACCTTCTAGCTGCATTGTAATGCGTTGTAAGGCTAGGGTAGCAACGTAGTCAGAAATCTGCTTACGAACTCGAGCTTCGATTGTACTAATTTGTGCTTTAGCTGTTGCTGTTAGACGCTCAATTTCTGATTTACCATCAGTTAGAATTGAACTTTTTACTGTAGCAGCTGTTTGTTCTGCATCTTTTCCAATCGACTCAATTACAATTTGAGCTTGAGCTAACTTAGTTTCACCTTCAGTTAGTCTCGTTGTAGCTTCTTGTAGTTTTTCTTCCGATTCTTGGATTGCACCAAGAATTTTCTGTTGACGTTCTGAAAGACTTTCAGATAAAGCACCGCTTAGTAAATAAAATAGACCACCAGCTAATAAAACGATGTTTACTAGGTTAGCTTCAAAAATATCTGTATTAAGTGATACTCCCCCGTCAGAAATCTGAGTAGAAAAACTATTTAAAGTCTGATTTAATAAATCCATTTTTTTTAAGAATAGTTAAAACGACAATTAAAGAACGACTTCTTTACCTAGTAGTTTTTCTTTTATAAGTTGACTTAATTCATCTACTTGCGTTTCTAATTGCTGAAGTGCAAGAGATTTTTGGGCTTCTAACTCTTTGTTAGTTTGCTCAATTAATTTTGCAGCGTCTAGACGAGCTTGATTAATTTCTGTAGCAACAACATCCTTAGCTTCTTTTTCAGATTGCGCAATTATTGCCTGAGCATTAACGCGAGCTGTTTTTAGCTGTTCATCGTATTCGTTGTACAGTTCATCAGCTTTAATTAACTTCTCCGAAGCTACCGTTAAATTATCGTTGATATAAGTTTCACGCTCATCGATAACTTTTGCTACGGGCTTATAAAATACAAACGTTAATGCCACAGTTAGTAAGATGAACTGAATAGCCATCAAAGGTAGTGTTGCATTAAAATCAAAAAGCCCACCAGCCCCTTCAGTCATAGCCAACATTTGTGTTGTAGGCATAAATAAAATATTCATTTATATTTAAGATATAGAATAATGTTTACGGACTTAGGCAAAGCTAAGAGTGCCAATATAATATATTTGAAAATAGCGCTTAGTTAAAAACTAAGCGCTTTTTCAAACAAATTAACCAGCGAATGGGTTAGCGAATAGTAGACAAAGTGCAACTACAAGACCGTAAATTGTTAGTGACTCCATGAACGCTAGAGATAGAAGAAGAGTACCACGGATCTTACCTTCTGCTTCTGGTTGACGAGCTAGACCTTCAACAGCTTGTGCAGCAGCACTACCTTGACCGATACCAGGACCAATAGCAGCTAAACCAATAGCTAAACCAGCAGCAATAACAGAAGCACCTGAGATAATAGGATTCATAGGAGATTTTAATGTAAGTTTTTTATAATTACGACGTTTATGAAATTAACAAATTTCTTAGTTGTTTTAAATAGTTATTTAACCAACTAAAATAAAATTACTCGATAGATTCAGCAATGTAAGCAGCAGATAGTGTAGAAAATACTAACGCTTGAACTGAACTAGCGAAAATACCTAAAACCATTACTGGAAGAGGTACTAATAACGGAACTAGTAGACATAAAACGGATACAACGATTTCATCAGCTAGAATGTTACCGAATAAACGGAAACTTAATGAAAGAGGCTTCGTAAAATCTTCTAGAATGTTAATTGGTAAGAAAATTGGCGTTGGCGAAATATAACGCGCAAAAAATCCTAAACCTTTTGCTTTAAAACCGCCGTAGAAATAACTTAAAGAAGTTAATAAAGATAAAGCTACAGTAGTATTAATATCGTTTGTTGGCGCGGCTAATTCACCTTCAGGAAGATGAATAAGTTTCCAAGGTACTAAAGCACCTAACCAGTTTGAAACGAAGATAAATAGAAAAAGAGTTCCTACAAATGGAACCCAAGGGCGGTACTCATATTCACCGAGTTGGTCTTTTGCAATACCAGCAACGTATTCAAAGACTGATTCAACAAAGTTTTGTAGCCCTTTAGGAACTTGTTCTAGTTTTAAAGTACCAAGAACAGCTATTGTCAGAATAATCGCTATTACAAGCCATGTAACTAATAACACCTGTCCATGTACGGTTAAACCAGCAATGTTCCAATATAAATGTTCCCCTACTTCAACAGCAGCTAACGAAAAAAACATAAACAGATTATAATTCGACGTGAATAGTGCAAAATTTTTATTCCCTATTTAAGATTTATACCTAGCTTGTATGTTTAGGTACACAAAACTCATAAAAATAATTAAAAAATTCATTTTTGCTGGTTATTTTTACTAGTTGGCTGTCGAAATCACAAGCAAAAATGAATTTTTTAATTATTTTAATAAGCGGACTGTCTTCCCGTTATAATCGCATCAGATAATGCAGAAATTATCAGTTTAATCGAACGAACTGCGTCGTCATTTGCCGGAATCGGGATATCAACTAAATTAGGATCGCAATTCGTGTCTAAAATTGAGATAATTGTCACACCTAATTTTTTGCACTCAGCAATCGCTGTAGCCTCGCGTTTTGGATCAACAAAGATTGCAATATCAGGTACTTGTAACATTCCTGTTAAACCACCAAGATTTTGCTCCAGTTTTTCTCGCTCTCTACGTAGCAGTGCGGCTTCCTTTTTTGGCAACAAGTCAAGTTCACCACTTTCTTCCTTTTTATTTAGGTCTTTTAAGTATTCTACACGACCTTGAACTGTTGACCAATTTGTAAGGGTACCACCAAGCCAACGGTGGTTTACATAGTGTGCCTCACATTTTTTAGCTTCTTCCGCTATAATGCCTGCTGCTTGTCTTTTTGTACCGACAAAAATAAATTGTTTACCCTCATTTGAGGCTTTTTGAACATAATTGTAAGCATGCGCTAGTAATCTTGCTGTCTGAACTAGATCAATAACGTGTATCCCGTTTTGTTCTGTATAAATGTATGGGAACATTTTCGGATTCCAGCGGCTTGATTGGTGACCAAAATGCACGCCAGCATCCAAAAGTTCTCCTAATGTAACTAGTGTCATAATTTTTCTTTTAAGGGGCTAAATAACTTGAATTATTTTTAGTGATAAACGATATTAAAAATTTTCAAATAAAAAAGTTTAAATTGTTTATTAAATTTTACGTGAGTAGTACTCGATTACAAAAAGCTCGTTTAATTTTAAAGCTATCCATTCACGATCAATGATTCCTAAAACTTTTGCTGTTAAGGCTTTTTTATCAAAGTCTAAGTTTTGTGGAACATTTGATAACGCAGGAAGTTCTAGGTTCTTGGTAACTAATTGTTTTGATGCTGCAGAATCTTTCACGGATACAACATCACCCGGTTTACACTGATAGCTCGGGATCGAAACGCATGATTTGTTAACAGTTATATGTTTATGACCTACCATTTGTCTAGCGGCCGCAATTGTTGGTGCCATTCCTAAACGGAAAATAACGTTATCTAGACGCATTTCTAAGAGTTGTAAAAGAATATTTCCAGTCGCCCCTTTAACTCTTTTGGCTTGTACTATATAGTTCATTAATTGCTTCTCGCTTAAGCCATAGTTAAAACGTAACTTTTGCTTTTCTTCGAGACGAATTGCGTATTGTGTTAATTTTTTCTGTGTAGCGCCATGTTGACCAGGTCGCTGTGTTAACTTTGGTTTTTTACTCGTTAATCCAGGCAAATCGCCTAGTCTTCGAGTAATTCTTAGTTTTGCTCCTGTGTATCGAGCCATAAATTTTTTTTATCTAATATATTATTTAGTATTAGCTAGATTTCTTATTATTTAAAATACTATATTTTACGTAAAATTTCAAAAATTGTAAAACTTTTCTTGGAGTTCATAAATTTAAAATGGACAAAAAGGTTTCGTTAACGTAATTTTCTTAACTGGGCCTGACATGCAAATTTTGAATATTTTGTTACCTAGCGAAAATGTTGATCTAGTTTTTTCTCAACATTAATCAGATCGAGATTTTATTATAAAAGATTTCAGACGTCTTTCAGACGGATTTTTAATAAGCAAATTCGTTGCTTTTTGATCACCAACTTTTTTTAAGTTATCAAAACTGTTAAATCCTGTGCCAGCTGGAATTAAGCGCCCTATAATAACGTTTTCTTTTAATCCATTTAACCAGTCCTTTTTACCTTCAATAGCAGCTTCGGTTAAAATGCGTGTTGTTTCTTGGAAGCTTGCGGCTGAAATAAAACTATCACTATTTAAAGAAGCTTTGGTTAATCCTAAAAGCATTGGTTTATAAGTCGGCGGTTCTTCCCCTGCTGAAAATGCGGCTTTTGTTATTAACTCTGCTTGATTAATTTCAAGAATTTCGCCAGGTAATAATGTTGTGTCCCCACCATGAGTGACGAGAACCTTCGAGGTCATTTGTTTAATGATGATTTCAATATGTTTATCTGCAATTTGAACTCCTTGCGATAAATATGTTCGTTGTACTTCATTTACTAAAAAAAGTTGAAGGTGCTTAAAGCTTTTCTTACAGGCTTCATGGACCGGACATTCTAGTTGATAGTAATTAAACAGAGTTTCTAATTTATCATGCGGATTAATAGGACCATCGGTTAGGGGCTCTAAAAATTCAACGTATTTTCCGTTACTAAAATTTACTTTAATTTGTGATTCAACATCGAGAACTAATTTATCGCTTGGTGATTTGATAATTTCAATTTTTTTATTTTTTAAGTAAGCTTTCCCTTGACTTGGCGAAAGTAAACAACCATTTTTTATTTTTCTCGCTTCCAAAATTTCTTCCACTTTAGGTAAACCTTGTACAATATCTACCGTTTTCAATTTGTCGTACACTAAAGTGCCTAACATATCTGATTTTTCAACCAGAGCTTTAAAGTCAGTTCTTAAAACTGTACCTTCTGAGATTAGGTAAGGTCGGCCTAACCGAATAAAGATAACACTGTCTTCTATTTTGTAAATTTGCCCAGCATACTTTGAGCGTGTTCCAGAGGTTAAATACGTTCCAATACGAACAAGGTCACCTGTTTCTACATAACGCGTTTCTTTAACATTATTAAAGGGACATCTTTTTATAAAGCTGTCTTTTAAAACAAGTATCTCTAAGTTATTTGTCTTATTAACCGCGGCTAGCGTACCAGAAACATTTGTGATCATCTTGATTTTGGCTATTGTTGTTTTGGCCGGTACATATTGATTATTTTGTGTTAATTGTTTTAAAAGTATTCTTTCTCTAAAATTGTTATCCTTTAAGCTAAAATTATTAAGTTTTAACTTTTCGTATAAAGTTAGTTTCAGTTTATAAGATGGAATTTCGGAATCGTCAGACTTTAATAGTAAATATTCAATTTTTGCGTTTAAGTTTGAGTATTCATTTCTGATATCTAATACAAGGAAAGTTTGTAATAAATCTACACCAGTTAAAGATTTAACTCTTTCTCCGTCTTTGTAAAAAACTCTTTTTACTGTTCGGAAGGCAACGCTTCGATTTTGTAAATTTGGGAAAAAACGGTATTTTATAAAAAATCCTTTTTCTTGGGGAACTTTATAAGTAATGACAGGGCGTAAAAGAATATAGTCTAATCCTTGAAAGTTTATAAACTCTAAATAAGAAAGTTTTTGAACTAAGATATTTGAATAAAGTAGTTCGCCCGGCTTTACAAATCGGTTATAGGATTCTACTTGATTTTTTTGTTCCTTCGTTATTTGATATAATTCGCCTGGTTTAATAATTAATTCATAATTAGTTTCGTCCATTTGTACGAAACCATCTATTTTAGTATAAACATTTGGCAAGATTTCCGTTCCCTTTGTTATAAAATTACCGTCTTTTAATTTTATTTTTTCGAAATTTGAAGAACTTAATTGATGAGTTTCTTCTGGCACCCAATATAAAAAACCTGAAAATATTTTTTTTGTACTTCTCTTTTTTTTATTTCCTGGATAAATTGTCGAATAAAAAATAATCCCTCCAGTTTCAGTTTTATAAACGTTTTCTTTCAAACAAGCAATGGTTTGCCCGTGTTGAATTAATTCGTTTTGGTTTACGGTAAGTTGGAAGAATTTTTTGTTATTTGAAGTCTTTAGCTCCAAAGTATCTTTGGTGTCGTTGCTTTTTAGAATCAGACCATTTTCAATGATAATTGACGAATTGATTATGTTGATCTCGTTATTACTTACAAAGTTGTCAAAATTAACAATTCCCGGACAAGTATTAACAACTTTTTTGCTCGCAATAGTGTCGTTTGGAAGAAATTTTTGTCCTACTTTTATATCCAACATGGAAGAACTTTGTAAAACATGACGATCACCATAAAGTACCCATATCAGACCGTCAGTTTTACTAATTTTTTTAGTTGCTCCTTGACTATCAATACTTTCTTCGATTTTTATGTTTTGTAAGAAGACTTCGCCAGAAATTTCTGTATAAATATCTCTTCTATCCTCCTCTAGAATAAGATTTGCATCCTTTTTTATTTCCGCGACAACTTGGTTACAATAAATTTTTTGATCATTGTTTGCCAATAACATTGCGCTACGAGGAATCTTTAACGAACAAACAGTATTTGTTTCATTCTCAATGTATATAGTTGCGTCTTCCATTAGGTTAAAACCTTTTTCACCGTGTATTGTTCTAACAATGGAAGTATTAGATTTCAAACTATATTTTAAAGTTCCAGTAAAAGGGGCACGAATTTGTTTTGTTAAATCGCCGGAGAATACCCCACCTGTATGAAAAGTTCGCATGGTTAATTGCGTCCCAGGTTCGCCAATCGATTGTGCGGCAAGAATTCCAACGGCTTCTCCCAAATCAATTAGCTTTGAATAAGACAAATGCCAACCGTAACAATTTCGGCAGACAGAACGTAAAGCTTCACAAGTTAAAGGCGAACGTACTGTAACATCATCTAATTTATATTCGACAATTTGATTAATTAAATGCTTATCTATTTCTGTGTTTATTGGAATAATGGTATTGGTTTGTGGCACGTATAATGGTTTGGCTAAAAGTCTACCAATTAAACGATCTTCAATTGTCAACTCAGTTTTATATTTTTTAAATAAATCGTCTAATGATAGCCCGTCTGAACTTAAACAATCTTCATCACGGACAATAATATCTTGGGCAACGTCTACTAAACGTCGTGTTAAATAACCAGAATCCGCAGTTCGAAGTGCAGTATCAACGAGTCCCTTTCTGGCTCCGTATGAAGAAATAATATATTCTGTAACTTTTAACCCTTCACGAAAATTACTTTTAATTGGTAAGTCAATAATTTGGCCTTGAGGATCCGCCATTAGGCCTCGCATTCCAACAAGTTGTCTTACTTGGGAAATATTTCCACGAGCTCCTGAAAAAGCCATTATGTATAAGGGATTTAAAGGATCACTTTCTCTGAAATAAGTAAGAACTTCATCTTTTAAACTATTATTTGCATTATTCCATATATCAATGATTTTTTGAAAACGTTCCACAGCGGTAATATTTCCACTAATGTAGTTTTGTTCTGTAATATCAACTTCATTCGTTGTTAAACCAATTAAACTTCGTTTTCGATAGGGAACACGCAGATCTTCTATACTTAAAGAAATACCTGACATTGTGGCGTAATGAAAAGTCAAATTTTTAACTTTATCAGCTATTAATGATGATCTTATAACCCCATAATTATGAAAAGTCATATACATCAATTTTTGTAGTTTCTTTTTATTTATTACTTCATTAGTAAAGACCATTCTTTTTAAATTGTTTATTGAATATTAATTATTAAGTTCGTTAGTGATTGTATTCAAAGGATTGGTTTAAAAGAATTCGTCCAGGACTTGTTTTTACATACATTTGGATGATACTTCCGTCTAAATTCTTTTTAACCTGCATCTCAGGAGTTAAACATAAAATACGATCATCAAATTTTGTTTCTATAAAATTTGAATTTTTGTATAAATCTAAATGCTCTGGGTCATTTTTATTAAGACGAACCCAGACAAAAGTATGTAAATTTAATACGGACTGTTTGTAAGCTGTAATAACGTCGTCGAAACTATAAAAGTATTGATCTTCAACTGTTTGGGCTGTTGGATTATTAGCTGTTAAATAATAACAACCAAGGACCATATCTTGACTTGGCGTAAGTATAGGTTCCCCTGTGGCCGGGGACAAAAAGTTATTTGGAGCAAGCATTAGCATCCGTGCTTCTGCTTGTGCTTCGAGACATAAAGGAATATGGACGGCCATTTGATCTCCATCAAAATCTGCATTAAAAGCCGGACACACTAAAGGGTGGAGTTTAATTGCGCGCCCTTCAACAAGTGTTGGTTCGAATGATTGAATTCCTAAACGGTGTAGAGTAGGTGCTCTATTTAATAAAATTGGATGTCCATCCATTACCTGTTCTAAAATTTCCCAAGCTAAAGCTTCGTTATTTTGAATTATGTTTTTTGCGGCCTTTATATTATTTACTAAACCTTCATAAATTAATCTATGAATCACAAAAGGTTGAAAAAGTTCAATAGCCATTTCCCGAGGTAAACCACATTGGTTAAGCTTTAATTCAGGACCTACAATAATTACAGAACGGCCGGAGTAGTCAACACGTTTTCCTAATAAATTTTGTCGAAAACGTCCTTGTTTCCCTTCAATGATATCTGATAGCGATTTTAAAGGGCGGTTATTTAACCCGAATACAGCTCTTCCTCTTTTTCCATTGTCAATTAACGCGTCTACCGCCTCTTGGAGCATTCGTTTTTCATTTCGAATAATCAACTCTGGTGCCATAATTTCTTGTAATCGGGCTAATCGATTATTCCGGTTTATAACACGTCGATATAAGTCGTTAAGATCGGATGTTGCAAACCGACCCCCATCAAGTTGCACCATTGGTCGTAGATCAGGAGGTAAGACTGGAATTATATCTAATACCATCCAAGAAGGCTCAGATCCGGAAGACATAAATTGATCGATTACCCGTAAACGCTTAATTAATTTTTCACGGTCCGGTTCTTTAGCCGACGGTATCAATAAGCGTAATTCTTTCGATTCATTTTTTAAATTTAATTGGTTAAGAAGAGTTTTAATTGCACCGGCTCCGATTGAAATTTCTACGTCACTAATATCAGTTTTATTTGCGCCGAACAGCTGCCAATCAGTTTCTACAAGAAGTTGTTTATAAGAAAGTTCGCTACTTTTCCCAGGATTAATTACTACATAAGAATTAAAGTAAACAATTTGTTCTAATTCTTTTAAAGAAATATTTAAAATTGAAGCGATTTTACTTGGTCTCCCTTTTACGTACCAAACATGCGTAACAGAAGACGCCAATTCAACAAAACCAATTCGATGACGTCTAACATTAGATTCAATTACTTCAACACCACAACGTTCACAAGTAATCCCTTTATATCTAACTCGTTTATATTTACCACAATGGCATTCCCAATCATTTACAGGACCAAAGATACGTTCGCAGAATAACCCCCCCATTTCTGGTTTCAGTGTTCTATAGTTTATCGTTTCGGGTTTAATTACCTCGCCAACGGTTTCCCCATTTGGAAGTATTCTTTCTCCCCAACTTCGAATTCGAGCTGGCGACGCTAAATTTATTTTCACGTAATCAAACGATCGTTCTGTTTGTAACATAAATTTAAAGTAGTTTCAAAACTTTAATTACTATTTAGTATAAAAATAAAAAATTACGAGAAGGGAAGTTTTAAAAATTGATCGTCAGGATTTATTTGAATGAAATCGGCCTCAGAAGTTTCGATAGCTTCACTCATTAAATTGATTTCATGCTCGGTTAATTCATTATTGTTATATATATCTAATTTATAAGTCGCAACATCAAGACATAATGCTTGTAGTTCACGCATCAACACTTTGAAAGATTCTGGTATTCCGGGTCTTGGAATTGGTAAACCTTTAACAATAGCGTTTAATGTTTCATTACGACCTTGCATATCATCAGATTTAATTGTTAAAAGCTCTTGTAAAGTATACGCCGCACCAAAAGCCTCAAGAGCCCAAACTTCCATTTCACCAAGTCGTTGCCCTCCTTGTTGCGCTCTACCTCCTAATGGCTGTTGAGTAACTAAGGAATAAGGTCCAGTCGAACGAGCATGTATTTTATCATCAACCAAGTGAACCAACTTTAACATATAGGCTCTACCAATAGTTATTGGGTTCTCGAAAAATTGTCCTGTTCGCCCGTCTCTTAACATCATTTTTCCTGGATGGTGACGAGAAAAGAGCCATTTTTCAGAAATTGAAGCCTCTTTTAATTTTTTATTAACCAAAGCTCTTGAAGCTTCTGAACCATGCATTTCATCAAAAGGAACTACCTTAAATCTGACATTTAAATTGTCGGCTGCCAATCCAAGGAGGCACTCAAAAATTTGTCCTACGTTCATTCGGGAAGGAACGCCTAAAGGATTTAGAAGCATATCAACAGGAGTACCGTCTGGTAAATAAGGCATATCTTGTCGTGGCAATATTTTAGATATAATACCTTTATTACCGTGCCGTCCTGCCATTTTATCGCCAATTTGAATTCTACGAGTTTGGGCAATATACACTTTTAATATCTCGTCTGTTCCTGGAGGTAAATCGTCGCGGTTACTGCGTGAAAAAATTTTAACGTCTAATACACGACCACAGGTTCCGTGGGGCAATTTCAGAGAGGTATTTCGAACGTCTCTTGATTTTTCTCCAAAAATGGCTCTTAGTAGTTTTCCTTCTGGCGGATAGTCTGATTCCCCTTTCGGGGTCAGCTTACCTACTAGAATATCTCCGGCGTTAACCCAAGTTCCTATTTTTACAATACCATTTTCATCTAAATTTCTTATTGAATATTCACTAGCATTAGGTAGGTCCTTTGTAATTTCTTCCATACCTAATTTGGTTTGACGAATTTCAATTTCAAACTTTTCAATATGAAGTGATGTGTACAAGTCGTCGTAAAGTAAGCGTTCACTAATAACAAAAGCATCTTCGTAGTTATAACCTTCCCAAGGCATATAGGCGATTATAATGTTTTGTCCCACAGATAATTCTCCACCTTCAGTTGAGGCCCCATCGGCAATAATTTGACCTGTAGCAACTTTTTCATTAATTGATACAAAAGGTCTTTGGTTTATACAAGTGTCTTGGTTTGACCGTTGGTATTTCGTTAAGTTGTAAGTAAAAATCAAACTATTTTTATCTTTTACCAAAACTTTCCCGTCATTAATTTGAATTACTTTTCCATAACACGCACTTAATATCGTCATACCAGAATCTCGTGCTGTTTGACCTTCCAAACCGGTTCCTATTAATGGTGCTTCTGGAAATAATAATGGCACTGATTGTCGTTGCATATTAGAGCCCATTAAAGCTCGGTTTGCATCATCGTGTTCTAAAAACGGAATTAGTGAAGTTGCTAAAGATACTACTTGGATAGGAGATACAGCAATATAGTCAACTTCAGTCGAAAGAACATTTACTAAGTCTTGGCGATATCTGACTGGTATAGTTTTATTTTTTATAATTCCGCTTGCACCAATCTCGAGATCTCCAGCCGCTAGTCGATATTTATCTTCTGAGGTAGCATCTAAATAAATCGGGTAGGAATCTTGAAGGACTTTTCCGTCCTCTACTTTATAAAAAGGTGTTTCAATAAAACCATATGAATTAACTCTTCCGTAGGTTGACAATGAACCAATTAATCCAGCATTTGGCCCCTCTGGTGTTTCAATTGGACAAATCCTTCCATATTGACTTGGATGGATATCTCGAACAGCAAACCCTGCTCGGTCTCTAGTAATTCCACCAGGACCAAGAACCGATAAGCGTCGCTTATGTGTTAATTCGGCTAAAGGATTTGTTTGATCCATAAATTGAGAAAGGGGATTTGAGCCAAAAAATTCTCGTATGGAGGAAACCAAAGGTTTCGAATTAACTAATACGTTTACCCTTAAGTATTTTTGCTCACAAATAGCCATTCGTTCTTGAGCGATTCTTTCAAGCCTATTTAAACCAATTCGTATTTGGTTTTGAAGAAGTTCCCCTACAGATCTTATTCTTCTATTTCCTAAGTGATCGATATCATCTTCGGCCGTAGGTGCAAGTCGGAAATTGATAAGTTCGTTAATTATATATAAAACATCCTTAGATGTTAGAATATGGATCTTGCCTTTTATATCGAGGTTTAATCTTTTATTCATTTTGTATCGACCTACACGGCCTAAATCGTATCGTTTAGGGTCAAAAAATCTTGAATATAAAAGTTGTTGGCCCGCTTTAACTGTGGCAGGTTCACCGGGCCTTAATTTATTGTGTAATTCTAAAAAAGCATCTTCTAGGGACAAATTTTCATGCTCTTCAAATGTTTTTTGAAAATATTCAGGGTGGTCTAAACGGTTAAAGATATCTTGATCTTTTAACCCAACCGTCTTTAAAAAGATATATGCGGAAATTTTTTTTGCTTTATCAATTTTTACACTTATTAAATCGTCTTTGTCGATTTCAAATTTGACCCACGTTCCACGATTGGAAATCAGGCCTGCAGTATAAGAACGAAAATTTTGTTTATCCGAGTCTGTTTTATAATAGATTCCGGGACTTCTAACTATTTGGTTTATGATAATTCGTTCAATGCCATTTACTAAAAATGTTCCTTCATTTGTCATCAAAGGAATATCACATAAAAGGACCTCATTCTCTGTTGTATTGTTTAAATCATTCAAATATTTGAGTTGGACTTGCGTATAAATTCTAACGCTGTAACTGGTATCACGGCGTTTTGCTTCTGCAAGTGTATATTTTGGTTGGCGAATTTTATAATGTTTGGCGGATAGGTTTAATTCGAGTTCATCAAGGTAGTCTCTTATAGCTGAGAAATTTTCTAATTCTTGAATAAAACCTAGTTCAAGAAACCAACAAAAGCTTATACGTTGCGTTTCTAATAAGTTTGGTAACAGATACTTGTAGACATTCTTTTTTATGCTAAACATTAGTGGAAATCTGTTTAAGGTTTTAAAAATGAAAATTTAGAATAGACAAGGTATAATATAAAGTTTTTATAAAAAAGGGGTTAAGAGGATGTTTAAGATTACGAATTTTTTAATCTTGACCTTTGTAATATTTAAATTGGGAAGGAAGTTGCCAAATTTTAAAAATTCGGCATTTTTCAAAAAATAATATTATTGTCTGAGCTTTAATTTTATATAAAATAGTGTAATCGTCCACTATTAATTAACAACAAAATTAATCTCGTTTATGGTATTATATTCATGTATGGAAAATAGGCGAGCGTAGCCAAGTGGTTAAGGCACTGGGTTGTGGTTCCAGCATTCGCGGGTTCGATTCCCGTCGTTCGCCCTTACTATTCAGTCTCCAAGAAAACATTTAAATATTTTGCTATTGTAATAGCCTCATTTTCAATTTTATTCAATGCAACAGGCTGTTCAATACCTGTTAATGGAATTTCTCTGCTATCTGTTAAACATAATAGCAATTGTCGTTTAGGGTTAAGACCTTCTTTTATTCTCATTTTAATTGATTTAACCTCTTCAAATGGGAAAGTAAAGATTAATTCTCTATTTTTTCCAGGGAATCCTTTACGGTATAGCTTAACCTGTTGAATATCTCGATTATATTCATTGTAACCAGATCCAACATTCCACCATACTGTTAATGAAATAAAAATCCCTAATATGGAACCAACGGTACCATAAAACAAAAGTGCGATACCTTGAGGAATAAATGAGATTTCACTAGCATCAGAAAAAAACAATAGGTTTACCCCAAAAAAACTAGATAATCCAGTTATAAAAAAACCAAAGCCACCTAAGCTAACCGTTAAAGCCCAAAAAATATTACTTAAACGCCTTGATCCATTTAAATCCGATTTAATATTCGAATTCGTTTCTGTGTAGTTCATTAATATTGTTCTTGTAATAAATCTTTAAATACGAAGAATATTGGATTAAGTTCAGACAAATCCTTAATCCAATATTTCTATAGTTTGACAAGAGCAAGACTAGATTAATCGTATAGTCTTTAGTCCGTAGTATAGTCCAGCAGCTACGCTGAACATTAGTGTCATTAATAAAATGTAACCAATAAGAGTACTCATAAATTACTATTGTAATGTTGTTTTTTATGTAATGAAAATATCGATATGTTAATATATTACCATATAATATAACGTATTTACCGTAATTTCCTACGGTAAATTAGTTTATTATTAGCTCTTTTTAAGACCATCGATAACCCCGCGCCAAATTAAACCAATTAATTGACCTACAACCGATGTCAATGTAAAACGCACCCCTTTACTTACAAAATAAATTGTTTCGTCTAAACGGCTAACCAAGAAATCTCTTAATTCCACAATTGTTAAGGGTATTAAAGAAAGATTACTGAACGATTGAATTTGTTTAGAGCGGTTGGCATAAATTGTTCGGCCGTAAATTCCATTTGTTCGCAAAAGAAAAATTTCATAACGATTATTGTACAAATCGATTGGCCGCTGTAAATAGATTTTTGTAAGTAATTGCCAATTTAAATTATTTTTAAATCGTTCAAAATTTCGTAATGATAAAAATTTTGATCTGTATAAAGTTTGACGAAACGCATAAACAGAAGAAAATTTTACAATACTAAAATATACGACACAATTACTGATCTCTAGAACCATATTGTCAATTAGGGCTTCAATAAAACTTTCAGAAGCCGAAGTATAAACAGGATAGTAAATTAATCGAAAAATTTGTGATTTTGGATCTACTAATACGTAAAAAGGAACTTGAAAAATTAATTCGGTATCTTTTAGAAGGTTTTTGGTGTATAAAGATTTTTTTAGGATTTTCAAATTGAATTTTACTTTGTAGCCATATTGTTTAGTTAAAAAATCTTCACAACTTTTTTTAATGCATTGAAGAAAAAGCGTCTTACCCCGTTTTTGCATAATCTTATTGGGGTCTCCTTTTTCAAGAAGTTTGGTATACATTTCTTCTACTCGAATAACTATTATGGAAAGTAAGTCTTTTTGTATTTCATTTTTTAAAAGGTCTATACCTAAAAGTTGCTGGTTACCTTTTTTTCTGCTGAAGTTCGTTTTGTATAAAATTTTTGAAAAAATACGTGCAGTCAAAAGTTTGACATTTTTTCTTTTAAAATTTTTATTCATAGTCAGATTATCTCTTTACACGAATTATTACAAATAACAATTTTAGAGATTAAAAAACAAAAAAAACCGAAAGCTCAGCTTACGATTAAATATTTTCTAATATTTAATAGTATTCTAAGCTTTCATTCAGGTTTTTAGTAAGATGCAAAGGATAGCGTGTCCGGCATATAACGTTGAATTTCAATTATAAATGCCGCAGTAAAACTCATCCACGCAGTTATAAGCACGGGTGCTGTAGAAAGGTACTTTAGTAAATTTTTATCCATAAGTCTAAATTTTTAATAAAAAAATTAATTAACGCGGAGACACTGTAATCTCGTCACCAGGTACAAGTAGATCCCCAGAAACTAACTCTTTCCAAGCCGCTAAAGGCCAAAGGAAACTTGCAGACATCATACCAAGTGCTACAGGCACGTTAATAATGATTTCATTTTCATTAGGTTTATCCGTTGTTTTAGTATATTGTAAGTAACTACGACCTGACCAACCAATGTAACCTGCGATGTATAAAAATAGAATTCCTGGAAGTACAAATTCTCCGGCATGGCTTGGTCGTCCATCGGCGATTAAGTGCGGCAGACCATCTGCGCCACATAATAAACCTTGCTTCCCATACTTATCAAATCGTGCTTTTGTACGACCGATTTGTTCCTCAAGACTTAAGTAAGCAGGGGTCCCTTCTTCATAATTAGCTAGACGTGCAGTTAATTTTTGAACACTACCATCAAGTCTTTTTTTGAATACAGCAGAATCTTTACAAGGCACTAAGCCTGCTACATCCGCGGATGCGAGTTGTGGTGTTCCTATAAAGACTGCAAATGTAAGAAAAGATAAAAACCAGCGTTTCATAGAAAAAAATAAATTTTTTTTATTATTAATAAACTATCTATTTATTATTATATAGACATCTGAACGAATAATTACGTATTAATAGATCTTCTTACAATTTTTCGAAAATCTTCTTGAAAGAACAAAACAGAGCGATTCGAATTTCCGCCGATTTTTAGCTTTTCACCTAATTCAACTAACCATATTTGGGAATACGTAAAAAAACTTATATATATACTTACAATTAATAAAAAAAATGACACGTATACAATACCAAGGCCGGGGTCTGACTTTATCTGCAATCCCGTACATGTAATAAAGTCCGAAATCTGGATACTTAAACTATTATTTATTTTAATAAAATCACCAATTCCTGACTCTTGAACCAAAAGCCCCTTTGAATTATAAAGAAAAACTTTACCGTTTAAATCATTAACTACAACTGTTAAATTTGTTGTCATAACGTTGTCTAAATTTAAAGTACCAAGCCAAAAACGACCACCCCCTTTTGTAATTTTTTTTAGCGGGATTTGGAATACTTTGTTGTCATCAAGACGTAATTTAAGCCCAACAAGGTCCCAGTCTGTTTGGTATAAAACTGTATCTTTGTATATTAAAGGCTCATTTACAAATATTGTTTTTCTTTTTACTTCGTTACCTTTTTGGTCAAATAAAGACAAATCAGAATAAAATTGATCGGTTTTTAATTCTTTTGTATATGTAATCCAGAAGTTGTTAATGCGGCAATAAAGTGCTTGAGGTATGTAAGTGACATCCCCAAATTTGGTTAAGTTTTGAATATGAAAAATTTCACCACGCGGAACAATTTCTTGAGCAGTGTAACCAGCAAAAGAACCAAATGTTGAGCCTATAAGAAGAATTATGATACTCGCATGCACAACAATAGGGGCTATTCGACCTAATAATCCAGAATAAGCATAACCTTTTTTGTGTTGACGAAAAAAGTGATATTGGCTGTCATTACAGTTAAATGCAATAGAATTAGATGCCTCTAACTGAACATTGTCGTTTATTTTAAGATTTTTATATTGTGAAGGTTTAATAATAAATCTCCATATTTTAAATGTTTTAACAGAAGGTAATTGTGTTGTAAATGTGCAAGCAATAAGGGAACTTCCAAATAATAAAAGTACCAAGACAAACCACCAAGCCGTATAAACTTTGTCAAAACTTAAAGATCTAATTACCTTCCAACTTAAAAAACCGAATAATGGATTTGTTTCTGGATAGTTTTCTTTGTAAAAATTTAAACTTTGGTCTTGCTCAATGATCGTACCAATTGCGATCATAAAACCAATAGCGATTAATAAACTTATTGCGAACTGTAAATTAGCTAATTTTTTCCAAAATTTTGTTTTGCTTATATTGGACATAAAATTTCATACTTGTCAAAAAGGACCATTTAAATTATTATTTGTATATAGAAAAAAACAGCCGGGATAGCTCAGTTGGTAGAGCAGTGGATTGAAAATCCTCGTGTCTCCAGTTCAAATCTGGATCCTGGCATTATTACTTTTTTAAATTCTTTGTTATTTATATTTTTTAAATTAGTTTAAAATTTTTATTAACACGCTAATAACAAAAATATAGGACAGTTAAAAAATAATTTACCAGAGCTATTTAAGGATCAATTTCCTAAATGTATATTAACGTAACAAATAAGTACTTTTCTATATTAACATTTTTATGATCTAGAGGCAGCTACTCTATTGATTAAATATACTTATACTTTTAATAAACAAAGTATGCGACGAATTCTAATTTATCTGTGATATCTTATTTTATAAGATAAAGGAATAATTAATATTTTATTTCGCTTGTTATATTTCATTTACTTTTATAGTTTTTAAAATATAAAACCCAGCAATCGTTTAGCATAACTTTAAACCAGGAGGTTTTCATGTCACAAGCTGTAGAATCACGTACTCGAATCAAATCAGAACGTTACGAATCAGGTGTAATCCCTTACGCAAAAATGGGTTACTGGGATCCTGATTACCAAATCAAGGAAACAGATCTTCTAGCTCTATTCCGTTGTACTCCACAACCAGGTGTAGACCCTGTAGAAGCAGCAGCAGCACTAGCTGGTGAGTCTTCAACTGCTACATGGACTGTTGTATGGACTGACCTATTAACTGCATGTGACCTATACCGTGCGAAAGCATACCGTGTAGACCCTGTACCAAGTGCAGCTGATACTTACTTCTGTTACGTTGCTTACGATATCGACCTTTTCGAGGAAGGATCTCTAGCTAACCTAACTGCATCTATCATCGGTAACATCTTTGGTTTCAAGGCTGTTAAAGCTCTTCGTCTAGAAGATATGCGTTTCCCTTACGCACTTCTTAAGACTTTCCAAGGTCCAGCTACTGGTCTAGTTGTAGAGCGTGAGCGTATGGATAAGTTTGGTCGTCCACTTCTAGGTGCTACAGTTAAGCCTAAGCTAGGTCTTTCTGGTAAGAACTACGGTCGTGTAGTATTCGAAGGTCTTAAAGGTGGTCTAGATTTCCTTAAGGATGATGAGAACATTAACTCACAGCCATTCATGCGTTACAGAGAGCGTTTCCTTTACTCAATGGAAGGTGTTAACCACGCTGCTTGTATGTCAGGTGAGGTTAAGGGTCACTACCTAAACACTACTGCTTCTACTATGGAAGATATGTACGAGCGTGCAGATTTCGCTTGTGAGTTAGGTTCAATCGTTGTAATGATTGACCTTGTAATCGGTTACACAGCTATTCAATCAATGGCTTACTGGTCACGTAAGAACGACGTTCTTCTTCACCTTCACCGTGCAGGTAACTCAACTTACTCTCGTCAGAAGAACCACGGTATGAACTTCCGTGTAATCTGTAAGTGGATGCGTATGGGTGGTGTTGACCACATTCACGCAGGTACTGTAGTAGGTAAGCTAGAAGGTGATCCTCTAATGATTAAAGGTTTCTACAACACTCTTCTTGACTTCAAGACTGATGTTTGTCTACCAGAAGGTCTATTCTTCGCGCAAGATTGGGCTTCTCTACGTAAGTGTGTACCAGTAGCTTCTGGTGGTATTCACTGTGGTCAAATGCACCAACTAATCAACTTCCTAGGTGATGACGTAGTTCTTCAGTTTGGTGGTGGTACAATTGGTCACCCTGATGGTATCCAAGCCGGTGCAACTGCTAACCGTGTAGCTCTTGAGTGTATGGTTCTAGCACGTAACGAAGGTCGTGATTACGTTGCTGAGGGTCCTCAGATTCTAAGAGACGCTGCTAAGTCATGTGGTCCTCTTCAAACAGCGCTAGACCTATGGAAGGATATTACTTTCAACTACGCTTCAACTGATACTGCTGACTTCGCAGAGACTGCAACAGCTAACAGATAATTCTACTAGACTCTTTTCAAGAATCTAAAGAACATCACATCTTTATAGTAAAGTTAACACTAATTTGTATTAACTTTACAAAAACTAAAACCATTAATTTTCATTTAAGGAGTACATAATGAAACTAACTCAAGGAGCTTTCTCTTTTCTTCCTGATCTAACTGATGAGCAGATTACTAAGCAAATTCAGTACGCAATCGATAACTCATGGGCTGTATCTATCGAGTACACTGATGATCCGCACCCTCGTAACAACTACTGGGAAATGTGGGGTCTTCCTCTATTCGATATTAAGGATCCAGCTGCTATTCTTTTCGAGGTTAACATGGCTAAGAAAGCTAAGCCTAACTACTACGTAAAGATCGCTGCATTCGATAACACTCGTGGTGTTGAGTCTTGTGTACTTTCATTCATCGTTCAGCGTCCTGCTTACGAGCCTGGTTTCAGACTTGTACGTCAAGAGGCAGCTGGTCGTAAGCTTGTTTACACAATTGAAGCTTACGCTCCATGCATGAAGCCAGAAGGTGAGCGTTACTAATCGCTTATAATAAGGTTTAACAATAAAAAAGAGCTTTGCACACTGTGCAAAGCTCTTTTTTAAATTATTTTATATTAATAACATTTCAATCTGTGGCGGTTTCAATTTAGATCCACGTTCTATAAATCCATTGATAAACAATCCGTTTTTATCTAAATTTTCTGGCGAATCTTCAACTTCATCCTTCTTTTGGACATCGATAATGTAAACTAGGTTTCCGTATAATATTTCCCTTGATTCAGAGTTACAGTCTAGTTCATAAGTCACTTTGAGCTTAATATTTTCCCTTTTGTATGATAGCTGTTCTGCAAACTCCTCGCCCATCATCTCCTGAATTCTTTTTTTAATTTTTCCAAATGACATCGTTCCGCTAGTTGTCCAATATTTATTTCCTTTTGAATTCATTTCTATCCTTGCTGTGATAATTCCTCTTTTTTTTTTGAGGTAGCCTTTTACAAAAAAATAAGAATTCAAGTAAATAAAGATTATCTTTTAATAAAAATAAAAGATAATCTTTATTTTTTTTAATGTACACTTACAAATTTTACTTTTTTATCTGATTCGAACTGTACAATACCATCATTCAACGCATAAATCGTATAATCTTTGCCTACCATTACACCTTTACCAGGTTTAAATGTAAGACCGCGTTGACGAACAACTATACCTCCAGACTTTACTGGTTGGTTGCCGTATACTTTTATCCCTAATCGTTTAGAATTGGAATCACGTCCGTTTTTTGTACTACCTGCCCCTTTTTTATGTGCCATAATTTATACCCTATTTAATTTTTTACTTCCTGAATTAAATGATTAAACGTTTTTTTGTCTAAAACAGATAATTGAGCAAGCATTTTTAAGTTTAAACCTATAGAAGATTTCTTTAAAGAATTACGGAAACTGCTATAGTTTAATCCTTCACTACGAGCAGCAGCGTTAACACGACAAATCCATAATTTTTTAAAATCCTGTTTACGGCGTTTTCGGCCGACATAGGAATAAATTAAAGCTTTCATTACTTGTCCATTAGACGTTCTGAAAAGACGAGAATGAGCTCCTTTAAATCCTTTAGCAAACTTTAAGATTTTTTTACGTCTTGTTCTAGCTACGCTACCTCTTTTTACCCTAACCATAAATAAATATTATACTTATTTCTTAATAATTGAATTAATTAGAACACGTGTTAATTTACGACGACTCCCAAAAGTTTTTCGTGTTTTTTTCTTTGGTCGCATTTTATAAACTCGAATTTTAGGTCCTGAAAGATGTCTTAATACCGTTGCTTCAACGCTATAACTACTATCTAAAAACGGTTTACCAATAGCAACCGAATCATCTTTATTCACCAATAGAATTTGATTTAAACTAAAAGTATCACCACGATCTAATGGAAGTTTATCAAAATCG
>JACLAA010004729.1_pt1:15000-54651 | contig 54651 bp, 49 predicted proteins | sample 8027891 | NCBI WGS metagenome assembly JACLAA01 (sample SAMN15724900, study PRJNA655200) | protist metagenome | isolation source: fluorescence activated cell sorting (FACS) single amplified genomes of... | place: Spain: Blaines Bay Microbial Observatory, Mediterranean Sea | collected... | reverse complement strand
AACGGCTGGGGAAAGTTTATTAATTTACTTTTTTATTGTTCTAATTGTTATAATCTTCCAAGATGCTTATAAGCGAATTGATATTATTTCTGCAAAACAATTAAGTTTTACAAATTATAATCAGTCACAAGATTTGTCTGAATTAAAAAGCAGTTTTATTCCACTTAAAATTAATTTAGGCGGTATCATGCCTCTTGTATTTAGTTCGACAGTTTCAGCAATTTTAGTATATCCAGTGCAAGCTTTATTTGCGACTATAGCATCCGCAGGAATCTTGTCACAAGTACTACCCTTTTATTCTTTTGCCCTAAATGTTACACTAATAGTGTTTTTTAGTTGCTTTTACGCTGTTATAGTTTTAAAACCAGGTGATATATCCCAAAATTTAGCAAAATCAGCGTATACAATTCCGGGAGTGCGCCAAGGTGATACAACAACAAAATATCTTGAACAAACCATTAATCGTTTATCGTTTATGGGTGGTTTATTTCTAGCTTTTTTAGCGTTTTCACCTTTATTTATAGGTAGCCTTTTTCAGGTAAAGCTGTTTAGAAATATTACATCTTTACTTATTCTAATTGGTGTAATTACAGATGTAACTTCTCAAATTCAGGGTTACCTCGTGTCTCAGAAATATGAGACATTTAAAAAAGCAAGTTAATTTTAACGAAAAATATTTGTATGAAAGTGGTAAGTTCGATTGGAAATTTGAAAAATCGATCGAAAGATTGTCAAATCGTAAAACGTCGTGGGCGAATTTATTTAATTTGTAAAAGTGATCCGCGACTTAAGGTTAGACAAGGTCGAGCAAAAATGAAACGTAAATAAATTTAAAATAAATGGTACGTATTTCAGGAGTAGATCTTCCGCGTAATAAGCGGATTGTAATAGCATTAACTTATATATTCGGTATTGGTTCTACAACCGCAACAAAAATTTTAGACGAAGCCAACATATCACCAGATATTAGATGTTTCGATTTAAAAGATGAAGATGTCAATCGTTTACGAACAATTATCGATGACAGTTATCAAACAGAAGGTGATTTAAGACGTGTTTATTCATTAAACATTAAACGATTAACCGAAGTGGGTTCGGCAAAAGGTCGACGTCATCGTGTTGGATTACCAGCACGTGGTCAACGAACACGTACAAATGCAAGAACACGCAAAGGTAAAGTCAAAACTGTTGCAGCCAAGAAAAAAGCTCGATAAGATTTTTAATCGGGTGTTTTTAATATAAAATCGAATCAATTTTTATGATTAAAGTAAAAAAATTCACTGGTAAGAAGTCGAAAAGGGCTACAGTTAATACTGGTGTGGTGCACATAAAATCCACATTTAATAACACTATTGTTAATATTACCGATAAACAAGGCAATACATTATTTTGGGCTTCGGCCGGAGGTAGTGGATTTAAAGGAGCAAAAAAAGGAACACCTTTTGCGGCTCAATCTGCAGCTGAGAAAGTTGGGTTAATGGCCTATGAACAAGGAATGAAACAAGCAGAAGTTGTTGTAAGTGGACCTGGAAGTGGTCGTGAGACAGCAATTCGAGCTTTACAAGGTTGTGGTTTAGAAGTTTTAGTTATTAAAGACGTTACACCAGTACCTCATAATGGTTGTCGTCCTCCTAAAAAGCGACGTGTCTAGTTTTAAGTATTCAAAGCATTATCAAACAATATTTAACAATTTTTTAATTTAATATGTTTGAAATCCATTGTTTAGAGTCAAAAACCGAAAAAGCAACGAATTTATTTTCAAAATTTTCTATTGATCCGTTGCAAAAGGGTCAAGGGATCACAATCGGAAATGCCCTACGACGAGTAATGCTATCTGATTTAGAGGGTTTGTCAATTATTGGGGTTCGAATTTTTGGAATTAACCATGAATTTTCGACCGTAGATGGTATAAAAGAAGATATTATTGATATTCTTTTGAATCTAAAACAATTAGTCATTAAAGGGGAAATAAATGAACCTTCAATGGCTCGACTTATATTTCGAGGTCCTGGAATAACAACAGCAAACGATATTGAATTACCTGATAATTTATCTATAGTAGAACCTCGTCAATATATTGCTACAGTACTAGATGATGTTTCATTAGAGATGGAATTATTAATTGAAAAAGGAACAGGTTATTCGTTAAGTGAAAAAATTATCAAACGGGTACCCAATGGATTTTTAGCGCTTGATGCAGTATTTATGCCGGTGCGAAAAGTTAATTTTTTTGTTGAAACGGCAAAAAGTAAATTAACATCGGATATGGAAAATTTAATACTTGAAGTTTCTACAGATGGGAGTATAACTCCCATAGAGGCTGTAAGTTTAGCTTCAAGTTTTTTAGAAGAAGTTTTCCGTTCATTAAAGCTCGAAAAGTCTATAGTGCAAATACCTCTTGTAGAAGAAGAACAAAAACAAGAATTTACGTCTATTATGATCGAAGATTTAGAATTATCTGTACGTGCTTATAATTGTTTAAAACGATCTAATGTACATACATTAAAAGATTTATTACAGTATTCTCAAGAGGATCTTTTAGAGTTAAAAAACTTTGGTCAAAAATCTGCAAGTGAAGTTTGTGCTAGTTTAGAATCCCGTTTTGGACAAACTTTACCAAAACGAAAAATGTAAACTTAAACTTCCACGAAAAATTTTAAATAAAATTTTTAGAAAATTGCACAACCATCACATTTTTTAAACTAACGATTGTTAATAGATAAGATTAACTCTTTCCAAGAGATTCATTTCGTATAATCTTTGAACAAAAAGCAAATTTTAATAAAGCTAAAAAACGCAATATAAAAACCCATGTCTTTAACAGATACAAAGCCAGTTTATTTTGGAATTGGTCGTAGAAAAACTTCGGTTGCGAAAGTTATTGTGGTTCCGGGTAATGGTTTGATGTTAGTAAATCATAAGCCGGGCGCATCTTATTTACAATTTAATTCCGAGTATATAAATGCTTCGAAAGCTCCTTTAACAGCATTAGGACTTGAAAATACCTATGATATCCATGTTATTACTCATGGTGGTGGTTTAAGGGGTCAAGCAGACGCGATTAAACTTGGTTTAACACGAGCTCTTTGTTATATTTCAAGTGATAATAAAAGTTATTTAAAATCACTCGGTTATTTAACTAGAGATTATCGTGCTAAAGAGCGTAAAAAATATGGATTAAAGAAAGCTCGAAAAGCTCCGCAATTCTCGAAGCGTTAAATTTTTAATAATAACAAAAAAAATTAGAATAAAATGCCGAAAAATTCAATTCACCCAACATGGTATGACAATGCCAAAGTTTATTGTGACGGTCAATTAATTATGAAAGTTGGGTCAACGCAACCAAAATTAAATGTTGATATTTGGTCAGGGACCCATCCATTTTATACAGGCTCGCAAAAGATTATTGATACAGAAGGCCGTGTAGAACGTTTTATGAGAAAATATGGATTAGAAGATCAAACTTAAGGAATAATTTTTATGCCTACTATACAACAATTAGTTCGTTTTGAACGTGTAAGTACTAAAAAGAAATCAAAATCGCCGGCATTAAAATCTTGCCCTCAACGAAGAGGTGTTTGTACTCGTGTTTACACATCAACACCTAAAAAACCAAATTCAGCTTTACGAAAAGTTGCACGTGTTAGACTAACGTCTGGATTTGAAGTTACTGCTTATATACCTGGAATTGGTCATAATATTCAGGAACACTCGGTTGTCTTAATTCGTGGTGGTCGTGTTAAAGATTTACCAGGTTGTCGTTACCACGTTGTACGTGGTACGTTAGATGCTGGAGGTGTTAAAGATCGAAGACAAAGTCGATCTAAATATGGCGGTAAAAAACCTAAAAAAACTGATTAATTAAAATATGTCTCGAAGAAATAAAGCACAACGAGCATTAGTTCAACCAGACCCTGTTTATAATAGTCGTTTAGTTACTTTATTAGTATCAAGAATATTAAAATCAGGAAAAAAATCGATTGCTCAAGCAATTGTGTATAACTCGTTAGAAATAATTTCTGAAAAAACAGAAGAAAACCCAGTTCTTGTATTAGAAAAAGCGGTGAAGAATGTAACACCTCAAGTTGAAGTTAAATCTCGACGAGTAGGTGGTTCTACATTCCAAGTTCCTATAGAAATAAGAGCTTATAGAGGCACTAATATTGCTCTCCAATGGATTAAAGAATCTGCAAAAGGCAGATCGGGCAAAAGTATGTCTTTTAAATTAGCTAATGAAATTTTAGACGCTGTTAAAGAAAACGGTAACGCTATTAAGAAGAAGGAACAAATGCATAAAATGGCAGAAGCAAATAAAGCTTTTGCTCATTATCGATACTAAATATTAGTTTAAATTTTATCCTCGCCAAAGGTATCCACAATAAATAAACATTTTAAATAATAATTTTTTTACATGGCACGCGAAAAATTTGAAAGATCAAAACCACACGTAAATATTGGTACAATCGGGCACGTTGATCACGGTAAAACAACATTAACTGCTGCTATTTCAGCAACTTTAGCTATTTATAACCAGGAATTAGCTAAAAAATTTGATGAGATTGATTCTGCTCCTGAAGAAAAAGCACGAGGTATTACTATCAACACTGCCCATGTTGAGTATGAAACAGAGACGAGACATTATGCTCATGTAGATTGTCCAGGTCACGCGGATTATGTTAAAAACATGATTACAGGCGCCGCTCAAATGGATGGTGGAATTTTAGTAGTATCCGCTGCGGATGGTCCAATGCCACAAACACGAGAGCATATTTTATTAGCAAAACAGGTTGGTGTTCCACACCTAGTTGTATTTTTAAATAAAGCGGATCAAGTTGATGATGAAGAACTTTTAGAATTAGTACAACTTGAAGTTCAAGAACTTTTAGAGAATTATGATTTCCCTGGAGATGAAATTCCATTTGTTTCTGGTTCTGCTTTATTAGCTTTACAAGCCCTTGAAGGCGGTAGTAAAAATCGTGGTGATGACAAATGGGTTGATTTAATTTTTGCTCTAATGGATGCCATTGATGGTTACATTCCAACGCCAGAACGAGATACAGAAAAAACATTCCTAATGGCTATTGAGGATGTTTTCTCAATTACTGGTCGAGGTACTGTTTCGACAGGACGAATTGAACGTGGTGTAATTAAAGTTGGTGACGATGTTGAACTTGTTGGATTAAAAGATACAAAAGCAACAACTGTTACTGGTATCGAGATGTTCCAAAAAACACTTGATGAAGGATTAGCCGGTGATAATGTTGGTATTTTAGTTCGTGGTATTACAAAAGCAGAGATTGAACGAGGCATGGTTTTAGCTAAGCCTGGTACTATTACACCTCACAAAAAGTTTGAAGCAGAAGTTTACGTTTTAAACAAAGAAGAAGGTGGAAGACATACTCCATTTTTCACAGGTTACAGACCTCAGTTTTATGTTCGTACAACTGATGTAACAGGTACAATTGTTCAATTTACTGGTGATGACGGTAGTGCAGCTGAGATGGTAATGCCAGGTGATCGAATTAAGATGACCGCTGAGCTTATTAACCCAATTGCAATTGAACAGGGTATGAGATTTGCAATTCGAGAAGGTGGAAGAACTGTAGGTGCTGGTGTAGTTTCAAAAATTTTAGACTAAACACATAACTCCTTTCAATAGCGCTTCTTAATTCTCTTAAGGAGCGCTATTGAAAGAAAAAATGAAATATTGCAAATAGATATATACATTTTTGAAAATTATTTGATATAATCTTAGTGTTTCTAATGTTTCCGAAGGGTCGCTAACTCAATGGTAGAGTACTCGGCTTTTAACCGAATAGTTCTGGGTTCGAGTCCCAGGCGACCCATTAATTTTTCGTCAAATCAAACAAAAAAATACTTCCAACCCCCTTCTTACTTGAAACATTGATTGTTGAATTGTAATCCGAATACGGTACTCTGAAAGTCTGTCTAATCTTCATCCAAGTAACTCCTCCTGTAAACACTTAATCAGCAAGTCTTTTTCTTTTTTATTGTCTTCAAAAAGATCACCAGATTCCAAGTTAGTTTTGTATGTTGAACCAAGGTTTTCTAATAGTGATTTAATATCTCGCCCATCGTTGTTGGCTGCTAATATTGTTGACAAACATTGGTTCATTTCGATATAAGACCCATCTACTAGCTGTGCTTTTAACTCTAAAAATTTACTTTCCCCAACAGATTCAATAAAACGATCACGGAGGTCTAAATAAATAGACTTGTCTTCACCGGAAAGTGCCTCCTCTCCTTCTCATTTTTAAATTACTTACGAATTTGACGCTGTATGATTTTTCATTGGGAATAATTGTACTGTTAAAGATAGATGTTATAATAATAGCAAAGTGATTCTACTAGTTTTAGTTATTATCCATTTTGATAAAGTTACTTCTTATAGTGGCCAAATTTAAATTCCCCCATTTGTATTTCGCTCATAAATTTACATAATTGCGAATAACATCCTCCCTTTATATTTTTTTATTGCCAAACTAATTTTAACTTATGTTCAATACATTTTTGCAAAATTCGACACAACAAACCCTATCCAACTACAAAGACGATCTTAAGAGAATAAATGCGTTTGAAAAACAGCTACAGGAACAAAATGATGCCCAATTGCAACAAATTGCAGCGAATTTGAAAAAAAAAGCACAAAGTGGTGTTCCGAAAGATTCTATTAGAAGCGAAGCTTTTGCTTTGGTACGTGAAGCTACAGACCGTGTTTTAAAAATGCGTCATTTTGATGTTCAGTTAGTAGGTGGATTAATTTTAGATCAAGGTAAAATTGCTGAAATGAAAACGGGCGAAGGTAAAACATTAGTTGCTTTGCTGCCAGCATTTTTGAACGCATTGTACGGTAAAGGAGTTCATATTATTACAGTTAACGATTACTTGGCTAAACGAGATTCTAAAATCGTGGGTCAAGTTCATCGCTTTCTTGGTTTAACTACTGGTGTAATTCAAGAAAATATGAATGCCGCTGAACGAAAACAAAACTATGATTGTGATATTGTCTATGTAACAAACAATGAATTAGGTTTTGATTATTTAAGAGATAATATGGCTTTTACAAAAGATGAAATTGTACAACGCCCTTTGTATTACTGTATTGTTGATGAAGTTGATTCGATTTTAATTGATGAAGCTCGTACACCATTAATTATATCAGGTCCAAGTCAAGTTCCGACGGAAAAATATTTACAAACTAAAAAATTAGCTAGCACGTTAAAAAAGAACATTCATTATCAAGTTGATGAAAAAAATCAGACAATCACACTTTCGGAAGATGGTCAACGGTTTTGTGAAGAAGCTCTATTAATTACAAACCTATATAGTTTAGAAAATCCATGGATTTTATATATCTTAAATTCGATAAAAGCGAAAGAATTATTTAAACTTAATACGCATTATATCGTTAATGAAGAAGGTGAAATAGTTATAATCGATGAATTTACAGGTCGTACAATGGTCGGGAGGCGTTGGAGCGACGGTCTCCATCAAGCGATTGAAGCCAAAGAAAATTTAGAAATACAGGATGAAAGTCAAACTTTAGCGTCGATTACTTATCAAAATTTATTCCTGCTTTATGAAAGTTTGTCGGGAATGACAGGAACTGCAAAAACCGAAGAATTGGAATTTAATCGAATATACAATTTAGATGTTGTTTCCGTACCGACTAATAAAGAACTTAAACGTAAGGATTTTCCCGATTTAATTTATAAAAATCAATACGTTAAATGGCAAGCAATTGCGAATGAATGTGTTGAAATGAACCAATTAAAAAGACCTATTTTAGTAGGAACTACGACGATCGAAAAATCGGAATTGTTAGCCGCATTATTGAAAGAATATAACATATCTTATCGTTTATTAAATGCACGACCTGAAAATATAGAAAGTGAATCTGAAATTGTTGCGCAAGCTGGATGTTTGAACGCAGTTACAATTGCCACAAATATGGCGGGGCGAGGTACTGATATTATTCTTGGTGGTAACGCTTCATTTTTAACAAAGTTTGAATTTAAAAAATTTTTTAAACTTGCGAAAACTAAAACGGTTGCAACGGATAAATTTATCGTTTTACCTACACCTCCCTTACCAGCTTTAGAAATATATAATGAAATTAAACAATTTTTTAAAGAAGAGGATTTAAATTTTTTAATCGAAAATCATACTTTTTTTCTAGAAAATATTCAAGAACGTGATTTTGTTACGAATGAACCATTACAGGCACTTTATAACGCTTATAATCATAGATTAAAAGAAAATAAAGAAAATTTAGAACAACAAAGGTATGAAATATTAAAACTTGGTGGTCTTCATATTATCGGTACTGAACGACACGAATCAAGGCGTATTGATAACCAACTTAGAGGCAGAGCAGCGCGCCAAGGGGATCCTGGTTCTTCTAAATTTTTCCTCAGTTTAGAAGATAAATTATTACGTCTCTTTGGTGGTGATCAGATTTTAGGAATTATGCAAAATATAGGTTTTGATGATACAACACCTATACAATCGCAAATTTTAAATCAAAGTTTGGAAAGTGCGCAAAAAAAAGTAGAAGCATATTACTATGAGATGCGAAAAAATTTATTTGATTACGACCAAGTTCTTAATATGCAGCGAAATGGTGTATATGCAGAACGAAAACGCATTTTACAACGTGATAATCTTCGAGATTGGATAATGGAGTATGGTGAACGAAGTTTATACGATTTAGTATCGTATTCGACAAAACAAAGCGAGAATGGGAATACAAATAATATTGTAGTAAATCAAAAATTACAAGAACTTTTGGGGGTACCCTTTACTTTAGAATTAACCAATGAACCGAAGAAGTTAGATGTCTTTAAATATTACACACAACAACAATTTCAAATTAGTTATGATTTAAAAGAAGTAGAAATGGAGACAATTGAATCCGGGTTACTCCGAGAATTGGAAAGATCATTTTTACTTCAACAAATTGATTACTCTTGGAAAGAGCATTTACAAAAAATTAGTTCTTTACGCGAAGCAATAAATTGGCGAGGTTATGGTCAAAAAGACCCGCTGACCGAATATAAAAAGGAAGCTTACAATTTATTTGTTACGATGATGACTAGAATTCGTCATCGTGTTATATATTTTATTCTTAGATCGAAAATACTTTTAGAAAATTAATTACTGATCTAAAAATGAAATCTTTGATTTTTGAAAAATAGTTTGATTGAATTATGCAAATTCAAAGTACGTGTTAAAGCCTTAGCATCAAAAATTGAAAAAAAAAAGAAGAGTCTTACAACTCTTCTTTTTTTTTTTTGATAAGAAAATCTATTTACATACCGCTTTTTACTTCGGCAATAGCTTTCTTTAAAGCTTCCTCACTTTCAGGAGAAATCTTCTTTTCAGACTTAACTGATGAAATGAACTGCGGTGCAGCAGTACGAAGGTACGTTCTTAATTTTGAAAGGAACGTTGGAACATCTGCAACTGCAATATCATCAAGGAAACCATTAATACCAGAGTAAATTGTCGCAGCTTGCTCTTCTACCGAAATTGGTGAGTTTTGAGCTTGCTTTAACATTTCTCTTAATCGCTGTCCTCGCGCTAGCTCGTTTTGAGTAGCTTGATCAAGGTCTGATGCAAATTGTGAGAAAGCCTCTAGTTCAGCAAACTGTGCAAGTTCTAGCTTTAATTTACCTGCTACCTGTTTCATTGCCTTAATTTGTGCGGCAGAACCTACTCGTGATACCGAAATACCTACGTTAATAGCAGGACGAATACCAGCATTAAATAGATCACCTGATAGGAAAATCTGTCCATCTGTAATCGAGATTACATTTGTCGGAATATACGCTGAAACATCACCAGCTTGTGTTTCAATAATAGGTAATGAAGTCATACTTCCACCACCTAACTCGTCGCTTAATTTAGCAGCACGCTCTAATAAACGTGAGTGAAGATAGAAAACATCACCAGGGTATGCTTCACGTCCTGGTGGACGACGAAGAAGTAATGACATTTGACGGTATGCAGAAGCCTGCTTCGTTAAATCATCATAAATTGTTAACGTTGCTTGCCCGTTATACATGAAGTACTCTGCAAGAGCAGCACCAGTATATGGTGCGATATATTGTAGAGTTGCTGGAGCATCAGCACTAGCTGTTACAACGATTGTGTAATCAGAAGCACCACGCTCTTCAAGAACGTTTACTACTGCAGCAACTGAAGATGCTTTTTGACCTACTGCAACATATACACAAACACACTCTTCACCTTTTTGGTTCAGAATTGTATCAATCGCTACTGAAGTCTTTCCTGTTTGACGGTCACCAATAATTAGTTCTCGCTGACCACGACCAATTGGGATCATCGCATCAATCGCTACAATACCAGTTTGTAATGGCTCACATACTGATTTTCTTGTAATGATACCAGGTGCAACTGCTTCTACAAGACGACTCTCTGTTGAAGCGATATCACCTTTACCATCGATTGGTCGTGCTAACGCATCAACCACTCGACCACGGAACGCATCACCCACTGGAACCTGCGCAATTTTACCAGTTGAACGTACAGAACTACCTTCAAGGATGCCGATACCAGTACCCATTAAAACGGCACCTACGTTATCGTTTTCTAGATTTAAAGCAATACCAATCGTTTTGTCTTCAAATTCTAAAAGTTCCCCAGCCATAACCTGCTCAAGTCCATAAACACGTGCGATACCATCTCCAATTTGAAGAACTGTACCAACGTTATCCACTTGAACTTCTTGATCGTAGCTTTCGATTTGTTGACGAATAATATTTGTAATTTCGTCAGGTCTAATGTTGATCATATAATAGTCTAGTTTATTTTAAATTTAATTTGCGAATTCTAATCTAGGCAGAATAACCAAAACATATAAAATTTAACCCTCCAAAATAGAAGGAATTATTTGAAATTTAAGCTCCTAGCGTACTGGCTAGCTGGAAAAGCTGATTCTTGATACTAGTATCAATAAACGTAGATCCCATTTCCACAGTAAACCCACCAATTAATTCAGGATCTACTTTAAGTGCAAGCTTAATTTGCTTTGCACCTGTAATCTGCTTTAATTTCGTAGCAAGGCTTTTTTGTTGTTGACCAGATAGTTCAACAGATGAAACTACTTTTGCTACTTCAATCGATTCTTCTTTATAAGACAGCTCAAGAAATTTTTGGGCAATTTCATCAAGAAAAACGATACGGTTACGATCGATTAATAAGAATAAAAATTTCATTGTATTAGGGTCGATTTGATCACCTAAAACATCTTTAACGATATTCTTTTTAACTTCGCGCCCATTTAATGGGTTAGATAAAAATTTTTGTAATTCGACAGAGACTTTTAAAAGACGTGAAATGAGATTCATTTCGATCGTAGTTTCTTTTAATGCATCTCTCGATTTAGCGAAAGCAAGTAGAGCTTCAGCATATGTCTCAGCAACTTTACTTACAAAACCTGACATAATTTACTCTCCTAACTTAGAAATGCTATCATCTATGATTTTTTGTTGTAAGCTTAGATCTAGCTTCTCATCTAGCTGCAACTTAACCTCTTTAATAGCTAAATTAATAATGTGATCCGAAATCTGTTTACGGACTTTTGATTCGAATGTGTTTATCTGAGATTTTGCAGTTGATGTTAATCTTTCAATTTCCGATTTTCCATCAGTTAAAATAGCACTTTTAACTTGACTGGCTGTTGTTTGAGCGTCTTTACCAATAGAATCAATGATTAATTGCGCTTGCTCTAATTGCTTTTCACTTTCAGCAAGGCGAGCAGCTGATTCTGTTAAACGTTCTTCTGATTCTTGGATTGCTCCAAGAATTTTCTGTTGACGTTCGGAAAGACTTGTTGATAACGCATCACTTAGAAGGAAAAATAATCCTCCTGCAAGAATAGTTATGTTAACAACGTTTGATTCAAAGATATCGGGGTTGAAAGATACAGATCCATCAGCAATTTGCCCAGAAAAACTGTTTAAAATTTGATTTAAAGAGTCCATTCTGTCTTTAACAATTTTTGTTGTTTAATTAAAAGTACCTAATAATTTTGATAGAATTAGGCTACTTAAATCATCAATCTGTGTCGCTAGCTTTTGATATGCTAGTTCTTTTTGTGCTTCTAGTTCTCTATTAGTCTGTTGAATTAAACTAGCCGCATCTTTACGAGCTTGGTCAATTTCTGATGCTACAATGTCTTTCGCCTCTTTTTCAGACTGAGCTATTACAGTTTGAGCGTCTGCCTTTGCAGTTTTTAACTGCTCTTCGTATTGCTCGAATAACTCATCAGCTTTTAGTAGCGACTCCGAAGCGTCGGCTAAGTTTTTACTTATAAATGTTTCACGTTCTTCAAGAACGTTTGCTATTGGTTTATAAAAAATAAACGTTAGCACAATTGTAAGTAAAACAAACTGTAAAGCCATTAAAGGCAGTGTTGCATTGAAGTCAAAAAGTCCACCTTCCCCTTCAGATGTAGCTAAAATTTGGACTAAAGGAATTAAAGATATATTCATCTCTTTTTTATATTAGGTATTGGACATTGAACTTAATCAAAAATTTACTTTAGAATAAGTCAATTTAATAAATAGCGCTTAGTCAACTTTAAATTGCTAAGCGCTTTTTATTTTAAGATTTAACCAGCAAATGGGTTTGCGAATAGTAGACAAAGTGCAACTACTAGACCATAGATTGTTAGAGACTCCATGAATGCTAGAGATAGAAGAAGAGTACCACGAATTTTACCTTCAGCTTCTGGTTGACGAGCTAAACCTTCTACTGCTTGAGCTGCAGCTGTACCCTGACCGATACCAGGACCGATAGCAGCTAGACCGATAGCTAAACCTGCAGCAATAACAGAAGCACCTGAAATAATAGGATTCATAATAGAATTGGTTAAATTTAAATAAATAAAAAATGGTAATTAGACATTAAAATTTGTCGATAAACAAATAATGCCGATTAGATTAAAAGCTTACGATGGGTTTTATTCCAGCGATTCGCCAATATATGCAGCGGATAAAGTCGAAAATACAAGTGCCTGTACGGAACTAGCAAAAATACCTAAAACCATTACTGGAAGTGGTACTAATAAAGGTACTAGTAAACATAGAACAGATACTACGATTTCATCTGCTAGGATGTTTCCAAATAAACGGAAACTAAGTGAAAGAGGTTTTGTAAAATCCTCTAAGATATTAATTGGTAAGAAGATCGGAGTAGGAGAAATGTATCTTGCGAAGAATCCTAATCCTTTCTTACTCAGACCAGCATAAAAATAACTAAGTGACGTTAAAAGGGATAATGCAACAGTCGTATTGATGTCATTTGTAGGAGCAGCTAATTCACCTTCCGGTAAACTAATTAACTTCCAAGGCACTAATGCACCCAACCAATTGGCAACAAAAATGAATAAGAAAAGAGTTCCTACATAAGGAACCCAAGGACGGTATTCGTATTCCCCAATCTGATCTTTAGCAATCCCTGATACATACTCAAAAACAGATTCTACAAAGTTTTGTAGACCTTTAGGTACTTGTTCAAGTTTCTGTGTACCTAAAAAACTGATTGTTAAGATGATAGCGATTACTAACCAAGTTACTAATAAGACTTGTCCGTGTACAGTAAGACCAGCGAATTCCCAATAAAGGTGTTCGCCGACTTCAACAGCAGCTAAGGAGAAAAACATAAAAATTAGTATACAACTCGACTTGAGTAATGCAATTTAAAACTTTATTGCTTGATTATAATTATACCTAGCTAATGTTAAATGGTGTAAATATTTACGTAACAAATATAAAAAATCTCCCCAGGTAGGATTTGAACCTACGACAAACCGGTTAACAGCCGGTCGCTCTACCCCTGAGCTACTGAGGAAAAAGTAAACATTTAAAATAATACTAGCATAAAAATAATAAATTTAAAATCTTTGCCTCTTAAAAATTTTCAATTTTTTTAGACAAAGATTTTAAATTTAGCCTTAGCTAAGTCTTTTTAACATCTCATGCCATTAAAATAAAATGGACTATGCGATTTACTTGCTAATACAAATTATATTAAGCCGATTCGTTTTTACCAGCTATAATGCCATCAGCTAGTGTAGATAAAATCAATTTAATTGATCGAACTGCATCGTCATTTGCTGGAATAGGTATATCCACCATATTAGGATCACAATTCGTATCAATCACTGAAATTATCGGGATTCCTAATTTCCGACATTCTAAAATAGCAGTATTTTCACGTTTGGGGTCAATAACAATAACAACGTCAGGTATTTGGTTCATTTCTTTTAAACCATCTAAATTTTGACGAAGTTTGTCATGTTCACGTCTTAATAAAGCTGCTTCTTTTTTTGGTAATCGATCAAATTCTCCTTCTTGTTCTTTTTTATCTAATTCTTTTAGGTACTCAATTCGATCACGAATAGTTGACCAATTGGTTAACATACCACCAAGCCACCTATGGTTAACATAAAAAGAACCACATTTTTTTGCTTCTTCAGCAATAATACCGGCGGCTTGTCGTTTTGTCCCTACAAAAAGAAATGTTTTCTTTTCACGTGCTCCCTTTTGGGCGTAGTTATAAGCATGTGTTAATAAACGAGCTGTTTGAACCAGATCGATAACATGAATTCCATTTTGTTCCGCATAGATATATGGGAACATTTTTGGATTCCATCTGCTTGATTGGTGCCCAAAGTGGACACCCGCATCTAATAATTCTCCAAGAGTGATTACCGTCATTTTATTAATAAAATTTCTCTAAATAACTTTTAAAATCCGTAAAACCGATCTAATTTAAAATGTAGAGTGTTTTCAATGAGTTTAGATCTTACGTGAGTAATATTCGACAACGAATAATTCGTTTAAATTTAAAGCAACCCATTCACGATCAAATATACCTAATATTTTTGCACTTAAAGCTTTTTTATCTAATTCCAAATTTTGTGGAATGTTTGATAAAGAAGGCGTTTCTAAATAAGTATTAACAAGTTTTCTTGACGCAGGAGAATCTTTAACCGATAAAATATCGCCTGGCTGACATTGGTAACTAGGAATGGAAACACGACCTTGATTTACATTAATATGACCATGCCCAACTAATTGTCGTGCAGCTGCAATTGTAGGCGCTAAACCCAAACGAAATATTAAGTTGTCTAGGCGCATTTCCAATAATTGTAATAAGATAGTACCTGTGGAACCCTTGATTCGTTTTGCTTGCTTAACGTAATTCATTAATTGCTTTTCGCTTAAACCGTAATTAAAGCGAATTTTTTGTTTTTCTTCTAAACGGATAGCATATTGTGTAAGTTTGCCTTGCGAAGCACCGTGCTGCCCTGGTCGATTCGTTAATCTCCCTTTTTTACTTGTAAGGCCGGGTAAATCACCTAATCTGCGTGTGATTCGAAGTTTTGCTCCAGTATAACGAGCCATAGAACACTAAATCTCCATTAATTAATATTAAATAATTTATTTAACTCTTTAAATTTAATACATTTATTAAAAAAATCAAAGAGTTCATTGAATTTTTTTTATAGATTTTTATTAACACGTGAAAAAAGAATTTCACTTTTTACATCTTTAATTCGTTTTTTTAACGTTAAATGTAATCGTCTTTTACCGTTTTCTTTTGTTGTTATATATGAAGTAAAGCCTGTTCCCGCAGGAATTAAACGACCAATAATTACATTCTCTTTCAGGCCGTGCAACCAATCCTTTTTTCCTTCGATTGCTGCTTCTGTAAGTACTCTTGTAGTTTCCTGAAAACTTGCCGCGGAAATAAAACTATCACTATTTAATGACGCCTTTGTTATACCTAGTAAAATTGGATAATAATACGGAGGTTCTTCACCGATTAGTAAACAAGATTTTGTTATTTCTTCCGCGCGATTTATATTAAGAATTTCACCGGGTAATAATGTGGTATCACCATTTTCACCAACACGTACTTTTGAAGTCATTTGTTTTACAATAACTTCTATATGCTTATCCGCAATTTGAACTCCTTGCGATAAGTAAGTATGTTGGATTTCATTCACTAAAAATAATTGAAGACCTTTAAAACTCTGTTTGCAGGCTTCATGAACTGGTAGTTTATTTTTATAATAAGTAAATAATGTATCTAATTTTTCAAACGGATTAATGGGACCTGAACTTAAAGGTTCACCTAAATTTATGTAATCTCCATTTGAAAACGAAACTCGCGTTCCAACATTAATAGGAATAGAAATAGAATTACCCGCATTATCAATACTTTCAATAAGGGTATTATCTTTTAAATATACCTTTCCACTACAAGGTGCAAGTAAGCAACTATTTTTAATTTTTCTTGCTTCTAAAATTTCTTCAACTTTTGGTAAACCTTGAACAATATCCACCGTTTTTAATTTTTCATACACTAGAGTCGCCAAAATATCAGACCTTTGAACAAGGGATCCCTCATCGACTAATAATAAAGCCCCCTCAGTAATTAAATATGGGCGTCCTAATCGAATATAAATGTAGTTATTATCAATAGCGTGAACTTGTCCGGAATATTGGGATTTAAATGAGCCCCAAAGAGGTGCACCAATACGAACTAATTCTCCTACGGTTACTTTAATATCTTTACTTGAATCATAGGGAATTTTTTGTATATTGGAATCACGTAAAATTAAAAATTCTTTTTTATTTTTCACACGATTTGACGCAATAAAAGTTCCACTCATATTTAAAAAAACTTCTTCTTGTGCTAAAACAGTGTTAGCTAAAACATATTGATTTTGATTTGATAAAAATTTAATTGATTTTTTAATGTTCTCTGATGTTCGATTTGATTTATCTTCGAACTTAAATAATTCATAAAAGGATAATTTTAATAAACAATTTTCTTCTAAAGATTTTGATGGAGAAACAAACTCTATTTTTGGTTGTAAATTTTTTAACGCACCTTCAATATCCGTAATAAGGAATGTTTGTAATAAACTTACCCCATCAATGGATTTAAAACGTTCCCAATTTTTATAGAAAATTCGTTTAACAATTTTCAGTTTAATTTTTTGCTTGGAAGTTTTAGGGAAGATAGACGTATTCAAAGAAAATCCCAATTCACGCGGGATTTTAAAAATTTGAACTGGTCGAGCCAATAGATATGTCGAACCTTTAATCTCAAGAAATTCGGCGAAAACTAATTTTTTTGAAATTACGTTTGGAAAGAGAACTTCACCCGCTTTAACAAACCGGTTAGTTAAATCAAATCCGTTTAAATCATTAGGACTAAATTCGAATAGTTCCCCAGATTTAATCGTCATTTCTTGTTCCATGGGATCTATCTGCAATAATCCACCAACTTTTGAAAAAATATTGGGTAATATTTCAGTTCCTCGTTTTACCATGGAACCGCTACTAAATTTAAGATCTTCCACAGATAACGGAATTTTTAACTGATGGGTTTCTTCTGGAACCCAATATAGATAACCCGTAAAAATTTTCTCTACATTTTTCTTCTTTTTAGCTCCAGTGTTTTTTTCAAGATTATAAGTAATAAACCCACCCGTCTCCGTTTTATAAGCTTCTTCAGAAAGAACACCTATAGTTTGTCCGTTTATTAAAGGATCCCCATGAGCAACTTTCAAATGGAACTTTATTGTTTCTGAAAATTCTAAAAGTTTAATAGATTCTGTTGAATTCTGTTGTGTTCTAATTGTTGCGTTTTTAATTATCGTCGAAAAAGCTAACACCGAAACTTCATTAGAACCATTAAATTTTACAAAACCAGGATAACTATTAATTATCTGTTTCTGAGCAAATATATTTTCGTTTGGGAGAAATTTTTGCCCCACTTTCATTTTTAATTCTACAGAAGGATCTAAAGCATATCTTTCGCCATAAAGAATCCATATTAATCCGGCTTTTTTATTAACCTTAGTTACCGAACCTTGTTTATCAATATTTTTTTCAACCTTAAGATTTTTAAAATGTACTTCGCCTGAAATATCAGTATAAACATCTTTACGATCTTCTTCCAAAAGAACACTTGCTTCTTTTTTTATCTCTCCAATAATTTGATTTCGATAGATTTTATCACCGTCATTTACCAATAAAGTTGCGTTTTTAGGTATTTTAAAATAAATTAAAATTCCATTTAAATTTTTAATTGTAAGAAGTATTTCTTTACGAACATTAAAAGCTCGTTCTCCATGCAAAGTTCGAATTAAAGTAGCGTTGACGTCAGAATCGTAGGACACTACTCCATTAAAAGGGGCTCTAATTTGTTGGGTCAAATCACCCGAAAAAACACCACCTGTATGGAAAGTACGCATTGTTAGCTGCGTCCCCGGTTCACCAATAGATTGTGCAGCAATAATACCAATAGCTTCACCTAAATCAACAATTTTTGAATAAGCTAGATGCCAACCATAACAATTACGACAAATTGAACGAATAGAATCACATGTTAATGGTGAACGAACTTTAATTTGATCAAGGTCATTCGGTGTAAGTTGATTACAAATTTCATCAGTAATCTCAGTATTTCGTGAAATTCTTAAATTAGTTGACGTGCTAATAAAATCGGATGCGATTAAACGACCGAGAATCTTATTTTTAAAAGCTTGGTCAGATATTCCAACCATATCAGCTTTTGAAAGACCTTCTAAAGTTTGACAATCCAATTCACGGACAATTATATCTTGGGCAACGTCAACTAAACGTCTTGTTAAATAACCAGAATCCGCAGTTCTAAGAGCTGTGTCCACTAAACCCTTTCGCGCGCCATAAGATGAAATGATATATTCCGTAACCGTCAGACCTTCACGAAAATTACTTTTAATGGGAAGATCAATAATTTGTCCACCAGGGTCTGCCATTAACCCTCTCATACCAACAAGTTGACGTACTTGTGAAATGTTTCCGCGAGCCCCCGAAAACGCCATAATATACAATGAATTTAGTGGATCGCTTTCGCGAAAATAGGCCACAACTTCATTCTTTAATGAATTACTCGTGTTATTCCAAATATCAATTACCTTTTGAAATCTTTCAACATTTGTAATATTTCCAATTCCATATTTTTCTTCGGTGGCATTAACTTCATTACTTGTTAATCCAATTAATTGCTTCTTTTTATAAGGGACACGTAAATCTTCAATACTAATTGATATACCTGATCTTGTGGCATAGTGGAAGGTTAAATTTTTAATTCGATCAGCAATAATTGAAGATTTTACCGTGCCGTATTTTTGAAACGCAAGAGCCATTAAACTTTTGAGTTGACTCTTATTAATTACATCATTCTTAAAAAGGATTTCCGTTTTGGAATTGTTCTGCATTTTATCTTTTTACCGTTTAAACAAAAGTTAATTTATGCATTAAAAGCTTGATTTAAAAGAATTCGACCAGGTGTAGTTCGAATATATTTCGCGAGGGTAGTACCTTGGAGATCGTTTTTAATTTGAATATTATTCGAAATGTAAAAAATATTTTTTTCTGTTTCTATCTTTTCAAATTGGGTACTGGTTTCATTCTCAATTGTATGCTCAAACTTTACCCAAACAAAAGTATGCAACTCAATTTCTAATTGTTGATATGCAAGTAAAACATCTTCAAAATTAGCAAAATAATTATTAGATGATTTTTGTTGAGTTGGGTTATTTACCGTTAAATAGAAACAGCCTAAAATCATATCTTGACTTGGTGTGAGTATTGGCTCTCCTGTTGCCGGCGATAAAAAATTATTTGGTGCCAGCATTAATAATCTTGCTTCAGTTTGTGCCTCTAAACATAATGGGATATGAATTGCCATTTGATCTCCATCAAAATCAGCATTAAATGCAGGACAAACTAAAGGGTGAAGTTTAATTGCACGACCATCCACTAATATGGGTTCAAATGATTGGATACCTAACCGATGTAAAGTGGGAGCACGATTTAATAAAATAGGGTGTCCCTCCATTACCCTTTCTAAAATTTCCCAAGCCAAGGTTTCATTACGTTTAATAATATTTTTAGCTGCTTTAATGTTATTGACTAGTCCTTCATAAATAAGACAATGAATTACAAACGGTTGAAATAATTCAATTGCCATTTCATGTGGAATACCACATTGATTTAATTTAAGCTCGGGACCTACAATAATAACGGATCGACCCGAATAGTCCACACGTTTACCTAGTAAATTTTGTCGAAAACGACCTTGCTTACCTTCAATAATATCAGAAAGTGATTTTAGAGGTCTATTATTTAGACCAACAACAGCACGACCACGTTTTCCGTTGTCTATTAATGCATCCACTGCCTCTTGAAGCATTCGTTTTTCATTACGAATAATTAACTCCGGTGCCATGATTTCCTGTAAACGTGCTAATCGATTATTTCGGTTTATCACACGTCTATATAAATCATTAAGATCTGAAGTAGCAAATCGACCTCCATCTAATTGAACCATGGGTCGTAAATCTGGAGGAAGTACTGGGATTAATTTTAAAATCATCCATGAAGGATGACAACCGGTAGCTAAAAACTGATCAATAATACGTAATCTTTTAATACACTTGTCTTTATCTGGTCCCGTATTTTTTAATGTTGGAATTAGACCACGAAGATATTTAGCTTCATCTTCTAAGTTCATATTATTAAGCAATTTTTCAATTGCCTCGGCGCCCATTAAGATTTCAATTTTTTCTTTTTCTTCCTCGGTATAATCAAGTGCAGCCCAATCGGTTTCAGTTAATAAAGTCTTATAAGCTAAATTTTTTACACCACCCGGGTTAATAACAATGTAAGAATTAAAATAAATAACTTGTTCGAGCTCTTTTAACGAAAGGTCTAATAATAATGCGATTTTACTGGGACGGGCTTTGACATACCAAACATGAGTTGCTGGAGACGCCAGCTCTATAAAACCCATACGATGCCGTCTGACTCTAGATTCGATAACTTCTACACCACACCTTTCACAAACTATTCCATTATGACGAACGCGTTTGTATTTTCCGCAATGACATTCCCAATCATTGACAGGTCCAAAAATACGTTCGCAAAATAACCCATTCATTTCAGGTTTTAAAGTACGATAATTTATCGTTTCTGGTTTAGTTACCTCACCCACAATTTGCCCATTTGGTAAAATCCGTTCTCCCCATGTTCGAATTCTAGCGGGTGAAGCTAAGTTTATTCTTACATAATCAAAGGTTCTTTCCATTAAATTCCGCTATATTTGAAAAATTTATTGTATTATTTTGTTTCAGATTCGGTTCACGGATGGTAAAAGTATTTTCAAAACACTGAAGGTCGTCCATTAAATCAATTTCCTCGTCAATATTAGGAGAAATTGAATCCTGAACTTTATAGGCAGCTATGTCTAAACAAAGAGCCTGAAGTTCCCGCATTAAAACCTTAAAAGATTCTGGCGTACTCGGACGTGGTATTGGTAATCCTTTAACAATCGAATTAAGCGTTTCATTACGTCCATGCATGTCATCTGATTTTATTGTTAATAGTTCTTGTAAAGTATACGCCGCACCAAAGGCTTCTAAAGCCCATACTTCCATTTCACCTAATCTTTGACCACCTTGTTGGGCTCGCCCACCTAACGGTTGTTGTGTTACAAGGGAATAAGGACCTGTAGAACGCGCATGAATCTTATCATCAACCAGATGAACTAATTTAAGCATATAAGCCTGACCAACTGTAATTGGGTTTTCAAACACCTGCCCTGTTCGTCCATCAGTAAGTCTAATTTTACCCGGGTATTGTGGTGAAAATAACCAATCATTAATTGATGAAGCAGCTTGTAATTTTTTATGTACAGTTACTCGGGATGCTTCGTTACCGTGCATTTCATCAAACGGGACGACCTTAAATCTTGTATTTAGATGCTTAGCGGCTAAACCCATTAAACATTCAAAAATCTGCCCTACATTCATTCGAGAAGGCACCCCCAAAGGATTTAAAATCATATCGATGGGAGTACCGTCTGGTAAATATGGCATATCTTGCCGTGGTAATATTTTTGAAATAATTCCCTTATTACCGTGTCGACCAGCCATTTTATCCCCAATCTGGATTTTGCGTGTTTGGGCAATATACACTTTAATTAGTTCTTGAGTACCTGGTGGTAAATTATCTTGATTTTTGCGTGAAAAAATTTTTATATCTAAAACACGACCATAAGTTACTTGGTGAACTTTTAAGGACGTATTGCGAACATCCCTTGACTTTTCACCAAAAATAGCACGCAATAATTTACTTTCAGGCGGCGAATCAGATTCACTTTTTGGGGTTAGTTTTCCGACTAAAATATCTCCAGATTCAACCCAGGAACCGATTGTAATTATGCCATTTTCATCTAAATTACGGATTGAATGTTCATTCACGTTTGGTAAATTCTTAGTAACTTCTTCAACCCCAAGTTTCGTTTGACGAACTTCAATCTCGAATTTTTCAATGTGTATAGAAGTATATAAATCATCATAAATTAAACGCTCACTAATAATGAAAGCATCCTCATAGTTATAACCTTCCCAAGGTGTGTATGCGATTAAAATATTTTGTCCAACAGCTAATTCTCCACCTTCGGTTGAAGCACCGTCAGCAATAACCTGGCCAAGAAAAATTTTTTCGTTTAACCAAACTAAAGGTTTTTGATTAATACAAGTATCTTGATTTGAGCGACGATATTTATTAAGAACATAATCAACTTTAGTACCTTTCGAATCCTTTACTAAGATATGATTATTGGTTAATTTAATAACTTTGCCACAACTAGCACTAAGTAAAGTCATTCCAGAATCGCGGGCTGTTTGACCTTCTAAACCAGTACCGATCAATGGCGCTTCAGAATATAAAAGAGGGACAGACTGTCGTTGCATATTTGAGCCCATTAACGCTCTGTTTGCATCGTCATGTTCTAAAAATGGGATTAAAGAAGCTGCTAGAGATACTACTTGAATAGGTGAAACAGCAACGTAATCAATATCACGTGGTATTACCGTTACTAGTTCCTGTCTATAACGAACAGGAACGCGATTACCAACAATGTAACCTTTGGCATCAATTAAAATATCCCCAGCTGCTAACCTAAATTTATCTTCATTTGTCGCATCTAGATAAATTGGGAAAGCCTTTCGTAAAACACGACCTTGTTGCACTTTGTAAACCGGTGTTTCAAGAAAACCATATGAATTAATTCGACCATACGTAGATAATGAGCCGATTAAACCAGCGTTTGGTCCTTCTGGAGTTTCTACAGGACATATACGACCATATTGACTTGGGTGAATATCCCGAACTGCAAACCCAGCCCTATCACGAGTAATACCCCCTGGACCTAATACAGATAATCTTCGTTTGTGGGTCATCTCCGCTAATGGATTTGTTTGGTCCATAAATTGGGATAACGGATTTGAACCAAAAAATTCACGGATCGAAGAAACCAAAGGTTTAGGATTAACAAATATATTAACTCGAAGGTAAGTCTTTTCGCATACGGTCATCCGTTCACGAACGATACGGTCTAGTCGATTTAAACCAACGCGAATTTGGTTTTGCAATAATTCTCCAACAGACCTTACACGACGATTACCTAAATGATCGATGTCATCTTCAATTGTTGGTGAAATACGAAACTTAATTAAGTGATTAATAATTGCAAGAACATCCTCAGATGTTAAAATACGAATATTAGTGCCAATTGCAAGATCCAGCTTTTGATTTATCTTATAACGACCTACATGACCAAGATCATACCTTTTTGAATCAAAAAATCTAGAAAAAAGTAATTGCTGTGCTCCTTTTACAGTAGCAGGTTCCCCAGGTCGCAATTTACTATGAATTTCTAAAAAAGATTCTTCCAAAGTTATTTGTTGATATTCCAGAACCGTTTTACGGAAATATTCAAAGTTCTCAATAGAATTTTTAATATCCGCATCTTTTAAACCTAAAGCTTTAAGAAAAACATACGCTGAAATTTTTTTTGCCTTATCGATCTTAATAAAAATTAAATCTTCTTTATCAATTTCAAACTTAATCCATGTACCTCTATTCGAAATTAAACTAGCAAGATAATGACGGGAACCCTGCCTATCTAATTCACTTTTAAAATAAATGCCGGGACTACGGACTAATTGATTGATAATTATTCGTTCAATACCATTGACTAAAAAGGTTCCGTCATTTGTCATCAGTGGTATATCCCCCAAATAAATTTCACTTTCTGCAGGCTCAATACCATCTGAACGGTTTAAAACCGCAACAACGTAAATCGCTACACTATAAGTAACGTCGCGGTTCTTTGCTTCGTCAAGAGTAAACTTAGGCGCTCGAATTTTATAAAATTTAGTAGCAAAAGTTAACTCTAAATCCCCCAAGTAATCTCTTATTACGGAAAAGTTCTCTAATTCTTGGACAAATCCTTTTTCAAGAAACCAACAAAAACTAGCTCGCTGAATTTCTAGTAAATTTGGGAGCAAATATCTATAAACATCTTTTCTTAAATTAAGCATCTTTTGCATTAAATAGATTTTATAGAGGATTCCTATAAGTAATTAATTAATAAATTTTAAAAGAGTTTTGTTACTAATTACAAATCGTAATAATTAACTATATAAATTATTATTATTTTGGTATTTTTTGAAACATATAACCAGTACAATGAGCTGTTTAAATTAAATCGGGATTACTGGGATTCAGGTTAACCTTTCCCTCGGTCGATTAATCAACAATTCCAATAGGCTAAATTCGGTTCCAGTTAACATAACTGATTGGGACTTTGGATTTTTTCTTAATTCGCGACAAACAATCATAACCGTCAATTTTAGGCAACATGAAGTCAAGAATTACAAGATTAGGGTGCTCTTTTTAAAACAAGGTGATAGCTTCTTCACCACCAGTCGCAAGAAATACCGTATACCCACGAATTGAAAGACGTGTTTATCAAATACGGCGAATATTTATTTCATCATCTGCAACTAATATTTTTTCATTTTGAACTTCGAATTGATAAGCCTCCATTGGCAAGAAATACTGCTAATATGAAAATTAAAAATGAAATGGTTTTCAAAAAGAAATAACAATATTGTTATTTTATGGTAATTTAGATTCTAGTAATAGTTGGCGAGCGTAGCCAAGTGGTTAAGGCACTGGGTTGTGGCTCCAGCACTCGCGGGTTCGATTCCCGTCGTTCGCCCTTTAAAAATTAAGCGGTTTCTAAAAAAATATTTAAATATTTTGCAAGTTCGACCGCCTCATTTTCAATTTGACTTAAAGCCATAGGTTCATCAATTGATGTTAAAGGAATTTCACGACCATCTTTTAAACATAGAAATAACGAACGCTTTGGATTTAGTCCTTCTTCAATTTGCATTTTTATTGATTTGAGTTCCATAAATTGAAATTTTAAACAAATTTCACGGTTTGCACCTGGAAAACTTTTTCGATATAAGGTTATTTCTTCAGAAATTTTATTATACTCGTTGTAGCCAAAACCTACATTCCAATAAGTGGTTAAACAAAGAAAAATCCCTAAAATAGATCCTACGGTACCGTAAAAAACTAAAACAATGCCCTGAGGAATAAACGAAATTCCACTTGCGTTTGAAAAGAATAATAAATTTACTTGAAAATAACTTGATAGGCCTGTTAAAAAAAAGCCTATACCGCCTAAACTAACGGCTATGGCCCAAAAAATATTACTTATTCGTCTGGACCCTTTAATAAACGATTTTTTAACCGAATCGGTATATAAAGTGTCAATCATCTGTGATGGGTTTTTAGGAGTAGGTATAAATCAGGTCTTATATACAGATAGTTTCTACAGATATTTCTATGGGTCTAGAATAACCTGTAGAAAATTAAAAAATTAAATTAAACGAATAGTTTTTAAACCGAAATAAAGTCCAGCCGCTAAACTGAAAGAAAAAGTTAAAAGTAATACGTAACCAATGAATACGCTCATAACAAAATATAAAATTGCAAAGTAACTATATTACTATACTATATTATCATAAATTTTTGTTTTTCAGAAAAAGAATCTTATTACGTGCAGAGACATTTAAGGTTAAAAAAAGCCAGCGAAATAAAAATTTCGCCACAAATGTTTCAAGATGCAAATATTATAAGAATTACAATTTTACGATTTCTTTTTTAATCCATCGATGATACCTCGCCAAATTAAACCTATGACTCGACCGACTACAGCTGTTAAGGTATACCGAACGCTGTTACCTAAAAAATAAAAAATTTCATCTACCCTACTTATTACGAAATCCTTCAATTCTAAATAGTTTATTGTCACCAATGGTAATTTTTCTAAATTATTAAGGCTGAATAAATTATTAGCGTAAATTATTTTTGTTTGTATTCCAGCTGTTCGAATAACAAAAATTTCACATTGACTATTATAAAGATTACTTGGTCCTACAACATAATTGTTTAAACGTGTTGTCCACGCCAAATTGTTTTTAAATCGTTCGATATTCCGCACGGATAAAAATTCAGCTCGATAAAGAGTTTGTCTAATATCATAAATGTATGATAATTCATTATTAACAATTTGAAGAACAGCTGTACTAATCTTTATTACAAGGTTATCAAGGAGTGCCTCAACGAAATTAAAGGAGACGGAGCTATAAATAGGTGAAAAAGTGGTGTAAAAAATTTTCGGGTTTTCATTTCGGATAGTGTTAAATGGTATATCTATGAGTAATAACGAATCCTCAAGAATTGCGCGTGTATAAAAAGATTTTAATATTAATGAAGAATTTATTTCTAAAGCGAATCCATAGTACTTTAATAAAAACGCTTTTGTTGCACGTGTAAGGATATCAATTAATATTAGTTCACTTGCTTGGTTTTGAAAATTCGTGGATGATAACTCAATAAATTTTTGTTCGATTGTATAAGTTACTATATAAAGTAATTCTTTTTTCGCATTATCTCGAAGAAGATCTAACTCAAGTATTTGATCACTTGTATTAGATAAGTCAAAATTCAACCTAAAATAAAGCAATGCAAATAAGTTTTTAGCACGATTAGGGATCGCGCTTTTATTAGTTATAGCAGTCACAAATACTTTTCTAAAATAAAAAAAAAATTGAAGCCGCTTCCAATTTAAATAAAAGAAGCGACTTCGCTATTAAATTAACTAAGACTTTTTTTTAGAACGCAAGTGTATCAGGGAAAAATCTCTGAAGTTCTATAATACCCCCAGCAGTTATACTCATCCAAAGAGTTAAAAGTACAGGAGCTGTAGATAAATATTTTAATAAGTTTTTATCCATAATTAAAGTTTTAAATTTGTTTAATTAACAACAGGGAAATTAACGAGGCGAGACAGTTACTTCATCACCTGGCACAAGTAAATCACCTGCGACTAATTCATTCCAAGCGGATAGAGGCCATAAAAATCCTGAAGACATCATACCGATAGCTACTGGTACATCAATAATGATTTCATTTTCGTTTGGCTTACTTGTCTTTTTCGAAAATTGCAGATAGCTACGACCAGCCCAACCAATCCAGCCTGCAATGTATAAAAATACAAATCCTGGAATAATAAACTCACCAGCATGACTCCAACGACCGTCAGCAATTAAATGAGGTAACCCGTCAGCTCCACATAGTAAACCTTGTTTACCGTATTTATCAAATCTAGTTTCAGTTTTTTTAATTTGTTCTTCTAAAGCTAGATATGAAGGCGTTCCTTCCTGATAATTAACTAAACGAGCATTTAGTTTTTTAACACTTTGATCTAAACGACTTTTAAATTTTGGAGAATTTTTACAAGGAACTAAACCACTAACATCTGCCGATGCCATCTTAGGTGTTAGAGAAAAACAACTAAAAGTTAAAAAGAATATAAGTAGGCGTTGCATAGAATACCTAAATTAAAATTAAATGAATATTAAAAAACTTTTGTAGAAAAAAACATAGAACATTCTAACTATGTTTACCTTAGCTAAATTATACTACGTTTATGTAATATTTGAAGTCTAAAACCCCTTAAAATGAAGCGATATGATGCTTAAAATATACATTAGGCGGGAATCGTTTCTTTAGTAAATGAAGCCGACCCAGCAAATCCAGCTACAATCCCAAAAAACTAGCAGGAGAAACGGTATGTAAGTTAAGCGCGAAAGTAAATAAAACTAAAAAAGGGCAAACTCCTAAGAGTTTGCCCTTTTTTACAATTTTATTATCCGAACTTACCTGTAGTTGAAGCAATTACAAATGGTGCATAAGTAAATATGTAACCAGTTGCAAAGTGAGCTAAACCAACAAGTCGAGCTTGAACAATCGATAAAGCTACCGGCTTATCTCTCCAACGAACTAAGTTCGCAATTGGAGTACGCTCATGCGCCCAAACTAATGTTTCAATTAGTTCTTGCCAATAACCACGCCATGAAATTAAGAACATGAAACCTGTTGCCCAAATAAGGTGACCAAATAGGAACATCCAAGCCCAAACAGATTGAGCATTCATTCCTAATGAGTTATAACCATTAATTAATGGAGACGAATTTAGCCATAGGTAATCACGAAGCCAACCCATGATGTATGTTGAAGATTCGTTAAATGCTGCTGCATTTCCTCCCCAAATTGTCATGTGCTTCCAGTGCCAGTAGAATGTTACCCAACCGATTGTGTTTAACATCCAGAACATAGCTAAGTAGAAAGCATCCCAAGCGGAAATATCACAAGTACCTCCACGGCCTGGACCATCACAAGGGAAACTATAACCAAAATCTTTTTTATCTGGCATTAGTTTCGAACCACGTGCATCTAACGCACCTTTTACTAAAATTAGCGTTGTTACATGAAGACCAAGTGCGATCGCATGGTGAACTAAGAAGTCCCCAGGTCCAATACTTAGGAATAGCGAGTTTTTGCCGCTGTTAATAGCTTCCATCCATCCAGGAAGCCAAATCTTACTACTTGCAACACTAGCAGCACTTGTTGAAGAAGAAAGTAAAACATCAAATCCATATAAAGTCTTACCAGAAGCTGCTTGAATAAACTGTGCAAAGACTGGCTCGAATAAGATTTGTTTTTCTGGAGTACCAAATGCAACACAAACATCGTTGTGAATGTATAAACCAAGAGTATGGAAACCTAGGAATAGCGATACCCAACTTAAGTGCGAAATAATCGCTTCTTTATGTTGAAGCATTCTTGCTAATACGTTGTTTTCATTTACTTCCGGATCATAATCACGTACAAAGAATATAGCGCCGTGTGCAAATGCACCTACCATTAGGAATCCAGCAATATACTGGTGATGCGTATACAGAGCAGCTTGTGTAACATAGTCTTTCGCCATAAATGCGTATGACGGAAGTGCATACATGTGCTGTGCAACTAGAGATGTTGCAACACCTACAGATGCTAACGCTAAGCCTAATTGCATGTGAAGACTATTTGTAATCGTTTCAAATAATCCACGGTGACCTGCACCTAATCGACCACGAGGTGGAACATGAGCATCAAGAATTTCTTTCATACTATGTCCAATACCCCAATTAGTACGGTACATGTGACCTGCAAAAATAAAGACAATAGCAATAGCTAAATGGTGGTGCGCAATATCCGTTAACCACATAGATTGTGTCTGCGGATGGAACCCACCTAAAAAGGTTAAAATAGCCGTTCCAGCACCTTGGCTTGTTCCGAAGATATGCTGAGCCGTATCCGGGTTTTCAGCATAAACTCCCCAGTTACCAGTAAAGAAAGGAGTTAATCCTTCTGGGTGTGGTACTGTAGAGATGAAGTTATCCCAACGGATATGTTGACCACGTGATTCTGGAATTGCTACGTGAATTAAATGCCCTGTCCAAGCAAGTGAACTAACGCCAAATAATCCTGATAAATGGTGATTTAATCGCGATTCGTTATTTTTAAACCAAGCTAGACCAGGTCTAAACTTAGGCTGTAAATGTAACCAACCGGCGAATAATAAAACCGTTGATAAAACTAGTAAACCTAAAGCACCGTAGTACAGGTCACTGTTTGTTCGCATTCCAATTGTGTACCACCAGTGATACACACCTGAAGTTGCGATATTAACTGGGTAAGAAACACCACCTCTTGTAAAAGCTTTAATAGCTGATTGACCGAAATGAGGGTCCCAAATTGCGTGAGCAATTGGCTTTACTTTAAGAGGGTTTAAAACCCATTGTTGGAAATTACCCTGCCAAGCAACATGAAATAAATTTCCCGACGTCCATAAGAAAATGATTGCTAGATGACCAAAATGAGATGCGAAAATTTTCTGATATAAATTTTCCTCTGTCATTCCATCGTGAGCCTCTAGATCGTGAGCAGTAGCTACACCGTACCAAATTCTTCTAGTTGCGGGATCTTGTGCAAGTGCTTGACTAAATTTTGGAAATTTAGTTGCCATAAATATATAATCCTCGTTTATTTATAAAAAACACTTTAATTAACCTACCGATATACTTCTTGCTAAGAAGAATGACCAGGTTGTACCAATACCCCCTAGAAGATAGTGAGCTAGACCAACTGCACGACCTTGCGTAATACTTAATGCACGCGGTTGAATAGCAGGAGCTAGTTTAAGTTTGTTGTGTGCCCAAACAATTGATTCAATTAATTCTTGCCAGTAGCCACGGCCACTGAATAAGAACATTAAACTGAATGCCCAGATAAAGTGAGCACCTAAGAAAATGATACCGTAAGCAGATAACGCCGAACCGTATGATTGAATTACTTGAGAAGCTTGCGACCATAAGAAATCACGAAGCCATCCATTAATAGTTAATGAACTTTGTCCAAAGTTACCACCAGTAACGTGCGAAATTTTACCTGCACTTGAAACCGTACCCCAAACATCAGATTGCATTTTCCAGCTAAAGTGGAATAGCACAACCGAAATACAGTTGTACATCCAGAAAAGACCAAGGAAGTTATGATCCCATCCTGAAACTTGACAAGTACCTCCACGACCTGGACCATCACAAGGGAATCTAAAACCTAGATTCGCTTTATCAGGAATTAATCTTGAACTACGTGCAAATAGAGCACCTTTCAGTAAGATTAATACAGTTACGTGAATCGTAAACGCATGGATATGGTGAACCATAAAATCTGCTGTTCCTAATTTAATAGGCATCATTGCAATTTTTCCATTTACGGCAACAATATCACCACCAAAAGCATAACTTGATGTTGCAAGAGCATTTGGAGCTGTTGTACCCGGCGCAGCGAAGTTAACAGCTTGTACCCATTGAGCAAAGATAGGCTGAAGTTGAATCGCCTTATCAGAGAACATATCTTGCGGTCTTCCTAATGCCTGCATAGTATCGTTATGAATATACATTCCGAATGCGTGCATACCTAAGAAGATACAAGCCCAGTTTAAATGCGAAATAATGGCATCTCTGTGTCGTAAAACACGATCAAGTAAATTATTGTAGTTTTGAACTGGGCTATAATCACGAACCATAAAAATAGAAGCGTGAGCTCCAGCTCCACAAATACAGAATCCACCGATCCACATATGGTGTGTGAATAACGATAGCTGCGTTGCATAATCAATACCGATATACGGATATGGCGGCATTGCATACATGTGGTGCGCAACAATAATACTAAGAGAACCCATCATAGCTAAATTAATAGCTAACTGTGCATGCCATGAAGTTGTAAGAACCTCATATAAACCTTTGTGGCCTTCGCCAGTAAGAGGTCCTTTATGAGCTTCAAGAATATCTTTCATGCTGTGACCGATACCCCAATTAGTACGGTACATGTGACCCGCAAAAATAAATAACACAGCAAGCGCTAAGTGATGGTGCGCTGTATCGCTTAACCATAAACTTCCAGTAACTGGATTTAATCCACCTTTAAAAGTTAAAAAATCAGAGTACTCACTCCAATTTAAAGTAAAGAATGGAACTAATCCCTGTTTGAAGCTTGGGTAAAGCTGTGCCATTAAATCCGAATTAAACAGTAACTCGTGCGGTAATGGGATTTCTTGAGGTGCTACTCCAGCATCAAGAAGTTTGTTAATAGGTAAACTGATGTGAATTTGGTGCCCTGACCAAGATAAACATCCTAGACCTAAAAGACCTGCTAAATGGTGATTCATCATCGATTCAGCATTTTGGAACCACTCTAATTTTGGAGCCGCTTTGTGGTAGTGGAACCAACCAGCGAAAACCATTAGAGCTGCCATAAACATACCACCGATTGATGTCCAATAAAGCTCGGTTTCGTTTGTGATACCTGACGCACGCCAAATATGGAACCAACCTGATGTAATTTGTACACCGGCGAATCCACCACCAACGTCACCGTTTAGCATTTCTTGGCCAACTACAGGCCAAACAACTTGTGCACTCGGTTTAACCGTTGTTGGGTTACTTAACCATGCGGAATAATTCGAAAATCTTGCGCCGTGGAAATAAGCTTGGCTCACCCATATAAAGATGATTGCTAATTGTCCAAAGTGGGCGCTAAAAATTTTTCGAGAAATATCTTCTAATGAAGACGTTTGACTATCAAAGTCATGTGCATCAGCATGTAAGTTCCAAATCCATGTTGTAGTCTTTGGACCTTTAGCTAATGTACGAGAAAAATGACCCGGTTGGGCCCATTTTTCAAACGATGTTGCCACGGGATCTTTATCCACAACAACTCTTACTTTTCTAGCCTCTAGTTCTTTCGAGCTAACTTTCATTTTTACTCTCCCTTAATGAGACTTACAAAAATTGAACCTTTAATTCAAACCAATGAAGGCCAAGTCTAAATTTTTATAATTAAAATAGCAAACTTCTAACTAGACTATTAAGAAATAAAGCATTCTATAAATAAATTCTACTTGAAAAAATACAAGCTAGGTAAGTTTTGTTAAAAAAATTAACAACTTTGGCACAAAAAAAATTTGAATTAAGAAACCATTCCAATTTAATAAATTGTATAGTTTTAATAATGGTCGGGATATAGAAAAAATAATAACGTTGACAAGACTGTTTTTTTCTTCTAATCTTCTTAGAAAAGGGGGCTGCTTTGGATTCGACATTCGGGTTTCGAAGTATCTATTTTATCAACATGTAATGTTGATTTCTTAAAATATAAATGCAAACAACATTTTAGCTTTTAGTCCTATTTTAAAAAGAAACCTAGTTTTAGCTTAAAATTTTGGATAGACGTTATTGAATCTTAAATCTATAATTAAAATGACGTTTACACTATTAATAAATGGATGCGCAAGATAATCATTTTGCAAAGATAACATTAGAATTTAAACAAAAACTAAAGTAGCTTAAATAACTTAAACGAAGATCTGAAATGGACGTGGGTTCAAATCCCACCAGCTCCAATGTTTTTAAATATGCATCTGTAGCCAAGTGGTCGAAGGCATCAGACTCATAATCTGCTTCTCATAGAGACATCGCTGGTTCAAATCCAGCCAGATGCAATTAATCTTAATACTCAAATATAGGCTTAGAGGGACTCGAACCCTCCACATCCAGAACCGGAATCTGGTGCTCTATCCACTGAGCTATAAGCCTATTTAGCTTCAATTTAAATAACTTCAATAAAAATAAGATCTTCATAAAGTTTAGGAAGTCCAGCCGAAGTTTTTTGATCCCGGGAGTTTTCCCAGGCTTGAGAAATTTCTGTTACTTTATTAAGTAACCGAATTCTTTCATTCGAATCTAACCATGGTTTAGAATCAAGTTTAATTTTAAGTTGTTCCCACGAATTGTTTCTTGGCCAGATCTTATAAGAAGTTAGTGGGATTGAAGTTAAATTAATGATTTGATTAATTGATAAAGCTAAGGAATTTTCAAGCCAAATAATTTTAAGTTGAAACCGAAAACCACTAGACCCGCCTTGAACTTGAGATACCATTAACGTTGCTGATTTTAACTAAGACAATATTTTTGCTCGAGTAAAAATATTACGAACCGTATCTGTTGGTTGAGCTCCTTGATCTAATCGTATTTTAATACGATCAAATTTTAGGTGCGTTTCATCAGTCATCGGATTATAAAATCCTAGTTCTTCAATAGATTTACCATCGCGTTTAACGCGGCTGTCCATAGCTACAATTCGATAGCATGGTTGGCCTTTTCTTCCGTATTTTTTTAACCTTAACTTGATCATTAGAATATAAAATAATTATTTTAAACTAAATTAAACTGTTAATCTTTTTCTACCTTTCTTTCGTCGTGCGTTAATTACACGGCGACCAGACTTAGAAGCCATACGACATCGAAAACCTGAAGTTCGAACTTTTTTTAAATTAGTTCCATGCAGTGTACGTTGAGTCATTCGAAAATTAATTTACATATAAGTTTTATAAAGTTACCAACTTGCTTTTCTAAGCCCTGGAATCATACCTTCATGTGCCATTTCTCTCAAAACATGTCTCGACAAACCAAAATCTCTATAGAATCCTTGACTTCGGCCTGTTACCCAACAACGATTTCTTCCCCTTACCTTTGCAGAATTACGAGGAATTTTTTCAAGTTTTTTATAAAGCTCTAATTTGCTTTGATATGAACTAGCTGTTTTAAGTTCTTGTTTAAGAGATTCTCTTTTTATTGCGTATTTTTTAACCAACCGTGAACGTTTAAATTCACGTTGAATCATACTTTGTTTCGCCATTTTTAAAAAAGATTTATAAAATATATTTAATATGTTCTAAAGTGTAATAATTTACGAGAAATTTTTTACTCTTAATGCCCTATTAGATTTTATGTTATAAATTAATATTAGTCAAAGTAATAATCAAAAAATTCAATGAGTCAAAAAAACGATAATTTTATCGATAAAACCTTTACCGTATTAGCGGACATTATAATTAAAATTTTACCCGCAACAAAAGATGAAAAAAAAGCGTTTTCCTATTACCGATATGGAATGTCTGCTCAATCCAGTGGTGATTATGCGGAAGCTCTTGAAAATTATTATGAAGCACTAAAACTTGAAGAAGATCCCTATGATAGAAGTTATATTCTCTACAACATTGGATTAATTTATGCTAACAATGGTGATTATTCCAAAGCTTTAGAATATTATCAACAAGCATTAGACCTAAACGCACGACTACCACAAGCCTTAAACAACATCGCGGTCATATATCATTATCAAGGGACCAAAGCATCAGAAAAGAAAGAATTTGAACTCGCTAAAAATATGTTTGATAAAGCCGGGGATTACTGGAAAAAAGCTATTAGGTTAGCACCTAACAATTATATCGAAGCGCAAAACTGGTTAAAAATTAATGGCAAATTACCTAATAATATGAATTAATAACACGCCATTTTGCAACTTTTGGTACTATAATATAAGTATATCTGATAAGATAAGTGAAACTTTTGCATGTTTCTATTTATTACTATGTAATATTACATATACTTGAAACTCACATAAGTTTACTTTTGAATTTTAAAAATATTATTTAATATGACTATTTCAATCGGACAAAAGCAAGAGCGTGGTATCTTCGATCTTGCTGATGATTGGCTAAAACGTGATCGTTTCGTTTTTATTGGGTGGTCTGGACTACTACTTTTCCCTTGTGCTTTCTTATCACTTGGTGGGTGGTTAACAGGTATCACTTTCGTAACTTCATGGTACACTCACGGTCTAGCAAGTTCTTTCCTAGAGGGATGTAACTTCCTAACGGCAGCTGTATCAACTCCAGCAAACAGTATGGGTCACTCATTACTACTTCTTTGGGGTCCTGAAGCACAAGGTGATTTCACTCGTTGGTTCCAAATTGGTGGACTTTGGACATTTATCGCTTTACACGGATCATTCGGTGTTATCGGTTTCTGTCTACGACAGTTTGAGATTGCTCGACTAGTAGGTATTCGTCCATATAACGCGATTGCTTTCTCTGGACCTATCTCTGTATTCGTTACAGTTTTCCTAGTTTATCCACTTGGTCAAGCTAGTTGGTTCTTTGCTCCAAGTTTTGGTGTTGCGGCTATTTTCCGTTTCCTTCTTTTCTTACAAGGTTTCCACAACTGGACACTTAACCCATTCCACATGATGGGTGTTGCTGGTATTCTTGGTGGTGCATTATTATGTGCTATTCACGGTGCTACAGTAGAAAACACTTTATTTGAAGATGGTGATGCGGCAAACACGTTCCGTGCTTTTACTCCAACACAGTCTGAAGAAACATACTCAATGGTAACTGCGAACAGATTCTGGTCGCAAATCTTTGGTGTTGCGTTCTCTAACAAGCGTTGGTTACACTTCTTCATGCTTTTCGTACCTGTAGCAGGTATGTGGACAAGTGCAATTGGTATTGTAGGTTTAGCACTTAACCTACGTGCATACGACTTCGTTTCACAAGAACTTAGAGCGGCTGAAGATCCAGAATTCGAGACATTCTACACTAAGAACAACCTTCTAAACGAAGGTATCCGTGCTTGGATGGCTGCACAAGATCAACCTCATGAAAACTTTATCTTCCCTGAGGAGGTTTTACCACGTGGAAACGCCCTTTAACACTGTAATCGCCGGCCGTGATGTCGAATCTACTGGATTCGCATGGTGGTCTGGTAACGCTCGTTTAATTAATGTATCAGGAAAACTACTGGGTGCTCACGTAGCACACGCAGGATTAATGGTTTTCTGGTGTGGAGCAATGACTTTATTTGAAGTTGCTCACTACATCCCTGAAAAGCCTCTTTATGAGCAAGGATGTATCTGTATTCCTCACCTTACAACTTTAGGTTGGGGTGTTGGTCCTGGTGGTGAAATTACAAATGTATACCCATTCTTTGTTGTTGGTGTATTACATTTAATCTCATCAGCAGTATTAGGTTTTGGTGGTGTATACCACTCACTAATTGGTCCTGATACTCTTGAGGAATCATTCCCATTCTTCGGATATGATTGGCGTGACAAGAACAAAATGACTACTATTTTAGGAATCCACCTAGTTCTATTAGGTATTGGTTGTTTCCTACTAGTAGCTAAAGCTTGTTTCGTTGGTGGTATTTACGATACTTGGGCTCCAGGTGGTGGTGATGTTAGAATCGTAACAGCTCCTACACTAAACCCTCTAATTATCTTTGGTTATGTCCTAAAATCACCATTCGGTGGTGATGGTTGGATTTGTAGTGTAAACAACATCGAAGATATCGTTGGTGGGCACATTTGGATGGGCTTCCTTTGTATCGTTGGTGGTATTTGGCACATCTTAACTAAGCCATTCGCGTGGGCTAGACGTACATTCGTATGGTCTGGTGAAGCTTACCTATCATACAGTCTTGCAGCACTTTCTATTATGGGTATTACTGCATCGATTATGGTATGGTACAACAACACAGCATACCCAAGTGAATTCTATGGCCCTACTGGTCCAGAAGCTTCACAATCACAAGCATTTACATTCCTAGTACGTGACCAACGACTAGGTGCAAACGTTGCATCAGCTCAAGGTCCTACTGGTCTAGGTAAATACCTAATGAGATCACCAAGTGGTGAGATCATCTTTGGTGGTGAAACAATGCGTTTCTGGGATATGCGAGCTCCTTGGACTGAACCTCTAAGAGGTCCAAACGGTTTAGATCTAAACAAGATCCGAAACGATATTCAGCCTTGGCAAGAGCGTCGTGCAGCTGAGTACATGACACACGCGCCTTTAGGTGCATTAAACTCAGTAGGTGGTGTAGCAACAGAAATTAACGCTGTTAACTACGTTTCACCTCGTTCATGGTTAACTACATCTCACTTCTTCTTAGGTTTCTTCCTTTGGGTAGGACACCTTTGGCATGCAGGTCGTGCACGTGCGGCAGCAGCAGGATTTGAGAAAGGTATCAACCGTGAGAACGAGCCGGTACTTTCTATGCGTCCGTTAGATTAATTTCTATAGTTTAACAAAAAATAGCAGCTATTTTTAAATAGCTGCTATTTTTTGTTATGTGAAATTTAGTTTTTCTTAAAATAAACAATAACATATTTACGGGATTTGAATGCCGTAAATATGTTATAAAGTCATTGTTAATAGGATTAGGCTAAAAAATAACAGGGTAACCGACAACTTCCACTTGTCGGTTACCCTGTTATTTTTTATTGAATGACGTTTACTAATTTTTGTTTTCCGTCTTTTTGAAATTCCACTACACCATCAGTAAGAGCAAAAAGTGTATAATCTTTACCAACACCAATATCCCGTCCTGGTTTAAATGTTAATCCGCGTTGGCGAACAATTATTCCACCAGCTTTAACCGGTTGGTTACCGTAAACTTTAACCCCCAATCTCTGAGAATTCGAATCTCGACCGTTTTTGGTACTTCCACTACCTTTTTTATGTGCCATCGTCTTTTTTAATTAGAGTTTTTTAATTTACTTGCACTTTTTCAATTAAACATGAAAAAGTTTTTTTATCTAACAATGCAATTTGCGCTAATAACTTTAGATTGATGCTGATAGAATTATTTTTAAGAAGATTTTTTAATCGTGAATATGTTAAACCGTAACTACGTGATGCAGCATTAACGCGACATATCCAAAGACTTCGAAAATCTCTTTTACGTCTTTTTCTACCCACATATGAATAAACCAAAGCTTTCATAACTTGCTGATTTGCTGTGCGAAATAAGCGAGAATGGGCCCCTGTATACCCTTTAGCGAATTTAAAGATTTTTTTACGACGTTTAATCGCAACATTTCCTCTTTTTACCCTAACCATATATATAAATAGTTAATTATTAATTATAAATTTTTAATTTCGACATCAACACCTGCAGATAAATCTAAATTTCTTAAATTTTCCATTGTTTGTTCTGAGGGTGAATAAACGTCGATTATTCGCTTATGTGTCCGAATCTCAAAATGTTCACGAGCGTCTTTATTCACATGTGGAGATTTTAAAACACAATAGAGACGACGTTTGGTCGGCAAAGGAACTGGACCAACCGCCTGCGTTTCATTTGAATTTAAAGCTTCTATTATTTGTTTACACGAATCGTCTAATAAGTCTGATTTATAGGCTTTTAAACCAATTCTAAGTTTTTGTGGGGTTAAAAAATTCATTAGTTTAAATTATATTTTTACAAAAATAAAGCTCATTTCAAATTATGAAATGGAACATACAGGAACTGATTGATTATTTTTAATTATAGATTTAACAAGTATGCGCGTTAATTTTGGACGACTTCCAAAAGTTTTACGGGTTTTTTTCTTAGAACGCATTTTATAGACGCGGGTTTTTGGTCCTGCTAAATGACGTAAAACTGTCGCTTCTATAGTGTAGGAATCTTCTACAAAAGGTTGGCCGATATTCACTTTACCTTGATCATTTACCAGTAAGATATTTGTTAAATTAAAATTATCCCCTGGTTGTAAAGGTAATTTATCAAAATCGTAAAATCTATCTTCTTCTATCCAAAACTGCCTTCCACTTGCTTGAACAATTGCGTATGATTTCATAAAATTAGGTAGATATTATTAAAGAAGAACTTAGACATTGTGTTATTTTCCCAAAGGGCCCCCCCTTTAGTATCTTCACCGCAGTAACGTTTCACTATCGAGTTCGAAAAGGATCGATGTGGGTCCATTACGCTATAAAACGTCTAAGTTAATAAATTTGAAAATTTTATAAAAGTTTTAAAGTCAAGCATTCGATCTATTAGTATATCTCAGCTAAATATATTGCTAC
>JACLAA010004729.1_pt1:0-12500 | contig 54651 bp, 49 predicted proteins | sample 8027891 | NCBI WGS metagenome assembly JACLAA01 (sample SAMN15724900, study PRJNA655200) | protist metagenome | isolation source: fluorescence activated cell sorting (FACS) single amplified genomes of... | place: Spain: Blaines Bay Microbial Observatory, Mediterranean Sea | collected... | reverse complement strand
TATTCAATTCGTTTCATCTAACATCTTCTTATCTTATTTAGAATGTCCCACAACCCCCTATAAAATATAGGGTTTAGACTGATCCCATTTCGCTCGCCGCTACTCAGAGAATCGCTTTTGCTTTCTTTTCCTCCGGTTACTAAGATGTTTCAATTCACCGGGTTCGCTCTTTCTTCTCTATGAATTCAAGAAGTAGTTCAAGAAGTTTCCTTATTCGGGTACTTTCGGATCAAAACTCGCTTCCAGTTCCCCGAAACATTTCGTTGGTAGCCACGCCCTTCATCGCTTCTGAACACCAAGGTATCCATCGTAAGCTCTTGTTTACTTGACTTTTTTAAAAGTTATAAAATTTTCAAATTCCAAAATTCTTTCTATTTTGTGGAGATAAGCGGATTCGAACCGCTGACATCTGCCGTGCAAAAGCAGCGCTCTACCAACTGAGCTATACCCCCAACGATGGGCCATCCAGGATTTGAACCTGGGACCTCACCCTTATCAGGGGTGCGCTCTAACCAACTGAGCTAATAGCCCAAATAGATTAAAATTAAAATGCTGAATTAAACTAGTTATTTATTATTTTTCCCTAAAAGGAGGTGATCCAGCCGCACCTTCCAGTACGGCTACCTTGTTACGACTTCACCCCAGTCACTAGCCCTACCTTAGACGTCGCTCTCCAAAAGGTTAAGCAAACGGTTTCGGGCATGACCAGCTCCCATGGTGTGACGGGCGGTGTGTACAAGGCCCGGGAACGGATTCACCGCTGTATGGCTGACCAGCGATTACTAGCGATTCCAACTTCATGTAGGCGAGTTGCAGCCTACAATCTGAACTTAGACTAAGTTTATGAGATTAGCTGATTCTCGCGAATTCGCGACTCTTTGTCTTAGCCATTGTAGCACGTGTGTAGCCCAGGGCATAAGGGGCATGCTGACTTGACGTCATCCCCACCTTCCTCCGGTTTGTCACCGGCAGTCTTTCTAGAGAACCCATAAAATGGCAACTAAAAACGAGGGTTGCGCTCGTTGCGGGACTTAACCCAACATCTCACGACACGAGCTGACGACAGCCATGCACCACCTGTATCTGCATTCCCGAAGGCACTTTTCTCTTTCAAGAAAATTTGCAGTATGTCAAGCCCTGGTAAGGTTCTTCGCGTTGCATCGAATTAAACCACATGCTCCACCGCTTGTGCGGGCCCCCGTCAATTCCTTTGAGTTTCACCCTTGCGAGCGTACTCCCCAGGCGGGATACTTAACGCGTTAGCTACGACACTGCACAATAAGCGCAACATCTAGTATCCATCGTTTACGGCTAGGACTACAGGGGTATCTAATCCCTTTGGCTACCCTAGCTTTCGCCTCTGAGTGTCAGTAATGGTCCAGTAAAGCGCTTTCGCCACCGGTGTTCTTTCTAATATCTACGCATTTCACCGCTACACTAGAAATTCCCTTTACCCCTACCATACTCTAGTCTAGTAGTTTCCATTGCTTTCCTGGGGTTAAGCCCCAGTCTTTAACAACAGACTTATTAAACAACCTACAGGCGCTTTACGCCCAATGATTCCGGATAACGCTTGCATCCCCCGTATTACCGCGGCTGCTGGCACGGAGTTAGCCGATGCTTATTCCTCAAGTACCGTCAGAACTTCTTTCTTGAGAAAAGAGGTTTACAGACCAAAATCCTTCATCCCTCACGCGGTATTGCTCCGTCAGGCTTTCGCCCATTGCGGAAAATTCCTCACTGCTGCCTCCCGGAGGAGTCTGGGCCGTGTCTCAGTCCCAGTGTGGCTGATCGTTCTCTCAAACCAGCTACTGATCGTGGCCTTGGTAAGCCTTTACCTTACCAACAAGCTAATCAGGCGTGAGCTCATCCTTAGGCAGTAAAACTATTTCACCTCTCGGCATATGGAGACTTAGCAGCCGTTTCCAGCAGTTATTCTCCTCCTAAGGGTAGATTCTCACGTATTACGCACCCGTTCGCCACTAAAGTTGGAAAACTTTCGTTCGACTTGCATGTGTTAAGCATACCGCCAGCGTTCATCCTGAGCCAGGATCAAACTCTCCATGGTATTCAATTTTCAATAAATTTTAATTTTAATCTGATTTGATGATAACATTTACACAAGTAAAGTGTCAAGTTTTTCCAATTTGTTTTTTATATTTTTATTTTATAGAAGAAGTATTTGTAAAAATGACTTATAATCTATATTTAGATAGAATTATCCTAAAATTATAATTACGTAATGTTTACACTTAAAATCATCGTTTACACTGTTGTAATTTTCTTCATTTCGTTATTTACGTTTGGATTTCTTTCAAACGACCCGTCAAGAAACCCCAACAGAAAGGATCTCGAGTAATAAAAAAAAATGGATTGCAAATACATTATATCGTATTTGCAATCCATTTTTTTTTAACTAAGACCGTCCTCTTTGCATTTGAAGTTTTGCCGCCTGAGTTAATACAGGAATTGCGGGCAAACGACCAAATGAGATTAATAATATTGAATAGAAAATTGCTAGCATTACTCCAAGAAACATAGTATTAACAAATATAATAGCTAAAGTCCCTTCTTTAATTACAGTGGGGAGATATAAATAAATTGGCCCCACCATATTGCAAATAATATCCAATAATATGGCGCATATAATATTGTATCGTGAAAAATTCGAAAGAAATTTAAGATTTCCTCTTGCACAACATATAAATAATGCAATCATTACAGCAAAGCTAAAATAAAGGTTTTGCTCATAAAATCGGGTAAGCGGTATAATGTTTTGTACAAAAAAAACTTTTAACGCTTTATTTCCGACACTTAAAAAAACTTTATTTCCGAAGAAATAACACATATTAGTGAACGGAAATATAAATATTAGAATCGAGATACTTCTTTCAAACAAAATTTTAAATAGATTTTGCATTATGCAACTGTTATTTATTAATAGAAACGGTTAGATTTTGCGTTTTAATCTTGCTGACTTTCCTGTTCTCTCACGAAGATAATACAATTTCGCTCTTCGAACTTGTGCTCGCGAAACTACTGTTATGTCCTTTATCCATGGTGAATTTAACAAAAAGACTTTTTCAATTCCACCCCCTTGGAACATTTTACGAACTGTAATTGTTGAATTTGTCTTTTTTATATTATTGTGTTTTGCAATAACGACTCCTTCATAAACTTGTATTCTTTCTTTTTCTTTTTTACCACCTTCTTTAGCTTCTTTCGGTAATTCTAAAAAAATCGTTACCCTGACTTTATCCCCGGGGTTAATGATTGGTAAATTTTCTTTTTTATAAAAAATGTCAAAATCAAAATCTGTGTTTTCGAACCCCATAATTAACTTTGTTTGATTTAGATGTTTTGCCGCGCAGTTTTTCCTACTTATTTAATAACATAAAATATTACAAAAGTAAACTTTTAATATTTGGAAGCTCTTGCAACATTGCCAGATTCAGCCCACTCTTTTAATGCTTTTAATTCTTTACTCTTTGTTTTGGCCAAAGGTACTGATTTTTGAATTGAAATAATAAGGTCTTCTGTCGTAAATTCGCGATTTTCATTGAACCCTAATCGCATCGCTTCGATAACTACTTGTTCAATTTCTGCTCCAGAAAAATCTTTACTTAGTTCACTTAATAAGCCAATTTCAAAATTACGTTCTTTACCAGGTCTAAACTTCGATAAATGGACTTCAAAAATTGCTTGACGTTCTTCACGAGTGGGTAAAGCTAAGAAGAATACTTCATCAAAACGACCCTTTCGAATAACTTCCGGTGGTATCCAGTCAATATTATTCGCTGTTGCTATAACAAAAACAGGAGATGTTTTTTCTGCTAACCAGGTAATAAAAGTTGCTAAAACTCGACTTGTTGTACCACTGTCACCACTACTTTGTGCCCCTGCGAATGCTTTGTCGATTTCGTCAACCCATAAAATACAGGGCGATAAAGCTTCTGCTATTTGTATCATTTTGCGAACTCTTAACTCTGATTGTCCCACAAGCGATGCAAATAAACGCCCAAAGTCTAAACGCAATAACGGCAATTCCCACTCACTTGCTATTATTTTTGCGGCTATCGATTTTCCGGTACCTTGGACTCCAACGAGTAAAACCCCTTTTGGGTAAGGTAAACCATAAGTTATAGCTTCATTTGAAAAAGCAGTTTGGCGAAGTTGAAGCCACTCTTTAAAAATATCTAAACCTCCTAAATCAGAGGCATTTTTATCCGGAATACAAAAATCCAAAATTTGGGTTTGTTGTATTATTTGTTTTTTCTCCTCAAGAATTAAACTAGCACTAAATTTATCAATTTTCCCGTATTGAGCAATTATTTTAGAAAGAACACGCCGAATTCGTTCTAACGACAATCCTTGGCAAGCTAGAGTTAAACTCGAAATATCTTTAGTTGAAATTTCTTGTTTTATTGAATCCATTAAACGTTTCAACTCCTCTTGTATCTCGCTATAGCTGGGTAATGGAAAATCAACCACAGTAATAATTTCCTTTAAAGCGTCTGGAATATTGACTTCATTGGAAATAATTATTATGTTTTTTGGTTGTGTTTTTAATGTTTTGCTTAAATTTTTAATCTTACGTGTTACTGATAAGTCTTTTAAAAAATTATCGTAATCACGAAGGACAAAAACGGCTGGTGTTTCTGACGTTAGTTTTTCAATCAACTCTAAAGCTTCTAATGGATTACGGGCTGCAAACCCTGTGTCGTTAGGGTTTCCTTGATAACCATCGATAAAATCCCATGAATAATATGCTCGGGAAACGTATTTTTTTGTACAGTATTTAATAATGTATTCAATACGTTCTTCTTCATAAGTGCTAATGTAAATGATAGGATATCTTGCTTTTAAAAGCAGAACAAAATCATTTAAAAAACTCATTTCTTACTTTTTGCAAAAAGATTAATATTTTAACCGACCGATCCTTCTAATTTTAAACTCAATAATCGATCTGCTTCGGAAGCAAATTCTAGCGGTAATTCATTAAAGACTTCTTTACAAAACCCATTAACCATTAAAGCTATAGCTTCTTCCATTTCGATCCCTCTTTGTAGTAAATAAAATAATTGTTCTTCGGCTATTTTTGATGTCGATGCTTCATGTTCAACTTTACTAAAACTATTTAGTACTTCAATATAAGGAAATGTATTTGCACTAGACGTTTTTCCGATTAATAAGGAGTCGCATTGGGAATAATTTGTTGCATTATTTGCTTTTGGACCAATTTTTACTAATCCTCTGTAACTATTTCTTGAATTTCCAGCGGAAATACCTTTTGAAATAATACGACTTTTAGTATTTGAACCCAAATGAACCATCTTTGTCCCGGTATCGGCCTGTTGATAATTACTCGTTAAAGCGATCGAATAAAATTCACCTAACGCTCGATCACCAGCTAATATACAACTTGGATATTTCCATGTAATGGAAGATCCCGTCTCAACTTGTGTCCAAGATATTTTGGCGTTCTCACCACCACATAAACCTCGTTTTGTAACAAAATTATATACACCACCAACACCATTTTCGTCGCCAGCATACCAATTTTGAACTGTGGAATATTTGATCGTCGCATCATCTAATGCAACTAATTCAACAACAGCAGCATGAAGTTGATTACTGCTAAATTGAGGTGCTGTGCAACCTTCTAAATAACTTACTGAACTTCTTTCTTCCGCAATAATTAGTGTTCGTTCGAATTGCCCGGCTTCTTCATTATTTATACGAAAATACGTAGAAAGTTCTAACGGGCATTCAACATCTTTTGGAATGTAGCAAAATGAACCATCACTGAATACTGCAGAATTGAGTGCGGAAAAAAAGTTGTCGCCAATTGGTACAACCTTGCCTAAATATTTCTCTACTAATTCTGGATATAATTGGACAGCATCTGTAATTGAACAAAAAATAACCCCTGATTTATGGAGCTGCTTTTTAAAAGTAGTTCCAATAGAAACACTATCAAAAACAGCGTCTACAGCAACATTCGCGAGAAGCTTTTGTTCGTTTAGGGAGACTCCTAATTTTTCGAACGTTGCTAAAAGTTCAGGATCTGCATCATCTAAACTTCCCAACTTCTTTTTTGTTTTTGGAATTGAGTAATATTGAATATCTTGATAATCAATGTTATCAATTGTAAGATGAGCCCAAGTTGGACTTTCCATCTTTTGCCAATTATTAAATGCACGAATGCGAAACTTTTGTAAAAATTCTGGCTCTTTTTTTTTCTCTATTATCTTTTGAATAATATTTAAATCTAAGCCTTTTGGAAAGCTTTCGGTTTCAATTTCTGTTTTAAAACCGTATTTATAAGGACCTGTAACAATATCATCTAAAATGATATCTTCCTCAGAAATTTGTTTTTCTACCATTTTAACTTTAATGTTTTTGCAAATTATGTTATATAGTTACTCGCCCAACGCTCGAACAGATATCGATAAGGAATGTGATTAACATAAAACCTAGCAGAGGCGACATATCAAAACTCATAATTGAGGGGATTATACCGCGAAAGATTCTTAAATAAGGGTCTGTAACTTTTGCAATGGAATAAAAAGGTTGGGTAAAGAAATTTATATTAGGAAACCAGGTTAAATAAATTCGAATAGTTAACAGCGTCATATAGAATTTTAAAAACCCTGATAAACCATTAAGCACTGTAATTATTAATACACTCATTTTTCACCGATTAATTTTTGATCTTAACGTTAACTATACTACATTATAAGACGAAATTATAGTCATTATAATTGAATATAATCCTGCTTCGTATATATAAGGTTATTAAACCACCCCTTTATTTATTTGCTTGTTTCTAGTAAAATAAATGCTAGATGATAAATTTTAAATTGATTATATGGCTAAAAGTAAAGGCGTACGAATTCAAGTAACGTTAGAACACCGTTCTGAACAAGGTGTATATCGTTATCATACTTCAAAAAATCGAAGAAATACGACAGAACGTTTAGAATTAAAAAAATATTCTCCTATAACAAAAAAACACGAATTATTTAAAGAAATAAAATAATATTAATTAATTTATGTATAAAACTACCTTTAAAGGACAAGATATCGAAGAAGACAAAATTGATTTTGAATCTTTAGATTATAAAAATATTAAAGTTTTAAATAATTTCATTAACGACCAAGGAAAAATAATGCCCCGTCGAATGACAGGATTAACGTCGAAACAGCAAAAAAAGATTGCTAGTTTAATTAAAAAAGCAAGAATTGTATCGCTTTTACCTTTTGTAATTGGAAAAAATTAATTAATAATAAAACTGATTTTACCCAATGTTTTTTTCTGTCGTAAAAAATAATTAGTAGATCAGAATTTATGGTACAATCTTATCTATACATAGATACATAGAAGATATCCAAATTATGACACCTTCACTAAGTGCATTTTTAGCTAGTCTAATTTTAGCAACTCTAATTGTTATTATTCCAATCTCAGCAGCATTAGTTTTTGTTAGTTCATCGGATAAGATTATTCGTTCATAAAAAAAGAACTGGATTTTACAAAATCCAGTTCTTTTTTTTTATGGTTAGAAATTCATTTCCGCAGCCTGTACTTTTTCAAATTGCTTCTTCTTAAGAACTAGAAGAATTTGTGTAACTGTTACTGTAAAGAAGAAAACAATCATTCCCTTAACACGGTTTGGGTTTTGTAAAACAATTTCTGTTTCTCCTTGCCCAAATCCCCCCACATTAGGATCGTATGTAAGTGGATCATCTATTTTGACGATATCATTTACTTTTACACGTAACTCTACACCAGCTGGTACTGTTTGATTAACAGTAGAACCCGCTGTTGTTTGAATATTGACGATTTGCTTTCCTTTCTCTCCTGCATCAATTGAAATAACTTGGCCACCAGCAGTTGCAGTAGTTGCATTATTATTACTTTTTTCTCCAGTAGGATAAACCTGACCACGCCCTCGATTTCCACCAACATATACAGGATAGTTTAAGAAATGAACATCCTTATTTGTTGCCGGATCTGGTGACAAGATTGGGAAAACAATTTCTTGGTGTTTATCACCTCCAATCGGCCCTACAACGAAAATGTTTGGTCTCTCCTTACTGTAAGGTTGAACAAAAACACCTTTCGTTTTCTTTTTAATGTCTTCGGACAGCCTCTCTTTAGGTGCAAGTTTAAATCCTTCCGGCATAACTAAAACAGCTCCAACGTTTAAAGGACCTCTTGTACCAGCGGCTGTTACTTGCTTGGTACCTTTTTCATAGGGAACGCTAACTACTGCTTCAAAAACCGAATCTGGTAAAACTGCTTGAGGTACTTCAACCTCGACAGGCTTTTGGGCCAGGTGGCAGTTTGCACAAACGATTCGACCAGTTGCTTCACGTGGATTTTCGTAGGCGTTTTGAGCAAAAACAGGATATGCATATGAAACTTTTGGGAAAGTTAATGCAGATAAAATTCCTAAAATAAGGAAAATACCTCTGAATTTGTTAATAAATTGTTTCATTTTTTTTTTAAGTAAAATATAGAAAAGGGTATATACCTATATGAATTATATATCTAATTTCGTTATATGAGTAGTGTTTAACGTTTATTCGGTTGGTGACATTCGTTTTTCTAATAAGATGACAAAACTTGACCCTCCTAAATATAATGCCAATAAAGCACCTGTTAAAAAAAGTTGTGTAATTGGGTCAGTTGATGGGGTTACAACGGCTGCAACTATTGTTGACAGAACAATTACGTATTTCCAAGCAGATAACATTTTCTGGCCTGTAACAATTCCTGATATGCCTAATAACACTTGAACTATAGGTACTTGAAATACGAGTCCAGTTGTAAAGATTAAGGCAGCTAAAAAATCGAAATATTGATCAAAAGACCAAAAAGGTTCAACCACTTCCGAACCGTAAGCAATAAAAAACTTTAATGCTGCCGGTACTAAGAAAAAATATGAAAAAAGAATACCAACCCCAAATAGGATAATGGCCGCTAGTGTTCCAGGAACAATTATATTTCGTTCTTTTTTAGTCATACCTGGAACAACGTATAAAAATATTTGGTATAAAACAATTGGACTACTAAATAAAATCCCACAAAAGGCGGCGATTTTTATAGATGCAAAAAAGTATTCTCCTGGTGCAAATTGAAGAAATTTTATTCCAATTGCCGGCGCTTGAAATATTCTAACAATCTCTTTAATATCAGTAAAACAAGCTATTGTAATTAATGCTAGAACACCGAAACAAAAAATTAATCGTTGGCTAAACTCCTCAATGTGTTCCGATAAAGCCATTTCATCATCGGGTTCGTTACTTAAAATTATCTTAGAAACTCGTTGCGTAGCGGCTACATAATTTGTAAAGGGGAGAAACATTCGTAAATTTATTATTTATTAGAAACACTTGAATCGTTCTTATCAACAATTATACATTCTGTCGTTAATACCATACTTGCTATCGAAGCAGCATTTTGTAATGTGGATCTTGTTACTTTAGCAGGGTCAATAATTCCAATATCATACATGTTGACATATTGATTTTCTGCAGCATTATAACCCACTTCGAAGTCTGATTCTTTAACACGTTCTGCAGTAATCGCACCATTTTCGCCTGCATTTGAAGCGATTCTTTTAATAGGTGCACTTAAAGCTTTTTCAACAATTAAAGCACCAATTAACTCATCACCAATTAAATTTTCTTTTGCCCATTCAAGTAGTTCGTCCGAAACATGAACTAAAGTAGATCCTCCGCCTGGAACAATACCTTCTTCTACAGCTGCTTTAGTTGCATTTATAGCATCTTCTAGTCTTAGTTTTCGATCCTTCATTTCTGTTTCAGTTGCCGCTCCAACTTTAATGACAGCTACACCGCCACTTAATTTAGCTAATCGTTCCTGTAATTTTTCTTTATCATATGATGAATCTGCGACTTCCATTTGTCTTCGGATTTGCTCACATCTTGCAAATACTTTCTCTTTATTAGCTTCAGAGATTATTGTAGTATATTCTTTTGAAATTACAACACGTCTTGCTTTTCCTAATGTGCTTAATTCCATTCGATCTAAACTTAGACCCGCATCATCACTTACAACTTGACCGTTTGTTAAAACAGCAAGATCTTCCAGAATAGCTTTACGTCTATCTCCAAATCCTGGTGCACGAACTGCAGCTACGTTTAAAATACCACGTAATTTATTTACGATAAGAGTTGCTAATGCTTCTTTTTCAACGTTTTCACTAACGATTAATAATGGAGATCCTGTTTTAGAAACAAGTTCTAAGGTAGGAACTAAATCTTGTTTAACAAGTGTAATTTTTTTATCAGTTAATAAGATAAATGGATTTTCAAGTTGAACTTCCATACGTTCCGGATTCGTAACAAAATATCCCGAAATAAAGCCTCGATCAAAGCCCATTCCTTCCGTAATTTCTAATTCCGTAACAGTCGATTTACTCTCTTCTAAAGATATCAACCCTTCTCTTCCCACTTTATCAATTGCATCTGCAATTAATGTGCCAACATCAGTATCATTACCCGCTGAAATCGTTGCGACTTTTGTTATGTCATTAAGATCTTCGATTGGTCGAGCGTATTCGTTAATTTTCCGAACGGCAAATTGTGTAGCTTTTTCAATTCCACGTTTAAGTACAATCGGGTTTGCACCTGCTGCTACATTTCGCATACCTTGTTTAATAATAGCGTAAGCCAAAACAGTTGCAGTAGTAGTACCATCTCCAGCAACATCATTTGTTTTTGAGGCTGCTTGTCGAATTAATGAGACACCTGTGTTTTCTAGATTATCTTTTAAATTAATTTCTTTTGCGATCGTTACACCATCGTTCACGATCTGTGGTGCTCCAAATTTTTTTTCTAAAACAACATTTCGGCCTTTTGGACCCAATGTTATAGATACAGCTTCTGCTAATGTGTCAATACCTTTTTCTAAAGCTTTTCTTGCATCTTCTTGATATAATATTGTCTTTGCTACCATTTCTCCATTATTTTTCTAATATGGCTCAGGCTGGACTTGAACCTGCGACCTTGGGCTTATGAGTCCCCTGCTCTAACCAACTGAGCTACTGAGCCTTTTTAAGTAAGATACCACTTTATAAACTTAGAATCAACGTCATTAAATGTCTAATTACTGAATTAATTTCAGAGTCATTGTAAAAATCCAGTGCGTTCGGAATAAAATATTGTGAAAATAGTTTAAGACAATTTAATTCGAGAGTTAAAACATATAAGCAAATTTTTTTAACACTTGATGTGACATATTTATATGCTGTAAAAAGATAGTTAAGATTTTACGGTATAGTAGCTAATCGTTGTATAACATTTTAAAGTAATATTTTATAGATGATAAAAGATAAATTTAAAATGCAATTGCAATCTGACATTGCAATTATTTTGACGTTACCCATTATGGGTACTTGGCATGTGTTTACCTATTTTTTAAATTAAACATGGAATCTATATCAATTTTAAATGATGGCGCTAAGAAAATTTTTAAGTTAATTCGGGACTGACGGGACTCGAACCCGCAACTTCCGCCGTGACAGGGCGGTGCTCTAACCAATTGAACTACAATCCCATTTGCTTTTCTATAAATATACAGAATTTTTAATTAACCGTCAAGTCTTTAAAACTTCAAATTTTAAAATTGATGCTTAAATGAAGTCTGACATAATTTCCTATTAGAACGAAATATCTTTTGCTTTTTGTGTTTGTTGGTAGTTTGATTCTTTTAGTTTTCGTAAGATCTTACCGAAATATTCTTGGAAATATTGTTCAAGCGTAAGTAAATCAGAAGGTTGCTTAGAAGCATTAGTACTTTTTGTCATATCTTGAGGGGTTATTGAAATTTCCGCGAATTGTAAACGGTCCGCAATGTTCCAAGTAAACTCAAAAAATCTAAAAAATTGTTTCAAAAAACGAAGAGCGAAAAATGGTACATAAGAAATGTTTGCTCTTTCTCCAGCTAAGTTTTGGCAAACATCTACGATTTCGTCTGAAGACCAAGCTTTCTTACCAATTAATGAGTAGGTTGTATTTGAAGTTTGTTCTTGTTTAAGACTTTCAACTACAACGCCTGCTGCATCTTGCGTGTCAATGTAAGGTATTGATGTCGAATCTCCAAGGAGCCAAACTGTTTGATTTTCCAAAACAGGGATTGCATATTGATTAATCAAACCTTGAAAAAATCCAGAGCATTGAAAAACTGTAAAATCAATATTAGATTTTTTAAGTAGGTTTTCTGTTTGTAACTTTAAATCTAATAAAGGTATCTCTGCATTGGTTCCTGCACCGAGAACTGAGAAAAAAATAAATTTTTTAATTTCAGCAAGTTTGGAAGCTTCAATTAAAGCAACTTTCCCTACCCAATCGATTTTTTTTGCGTTGAAATCATCACTAGGTCTAACTGTTGCAGCATCAATAACAACATTTACACCTTTTAATGCTGGTGGAAGAGTCTCGGGTAAAGATAAATCCCCATAAACTAA
>JACLAA010007772.1_pt1 | contig 54828 bp, 68 predicted proteins | sample 8027891 | NCBI WGS metagenome assembly JACLAA01 (sample SAMN15724900, study PRJNA655200) | protist metagenome | isolation source: fluorescence activated cell sorting (FACS) single amplified genomes of... | place: Spain: Blaines Bay Microbial Observatory, Mediterranean Sea | collected 2016-01-19 | reverse complement strand
GGTTATCAAAAGAAGATGTAGATAAATTTAAAGAACATCAAAATAAAACTCCAGAACAATTATTAGAAGAACAAAAAGTTAGAGAACAAAAAAGAAAAGATGAGATTGGTGAAATAACTGAAGAGGATACACAAATTGTTTTAGACATATTAAAATCTAAACTTGATTCAAAACAATGGAATGCTTTAAAAAGTAGAATAAAGAAAAAAGGAGACCCACCTGGAGAATATAGTAAAGGTGAAAGAGGTGCACAGAGAGTTAATCTTGTGATACAACATTATTTGCAAACTGGTGGAATAAGTACTATAACAGGTGAACCTGTACCATTTTCAGATTCACAACTTGACCATATAATATCATTAGATAATGGTGGTGTAGATGGACCTGAAAATTGGGAATGGATGGAATCGAGATTTAATCAATTTAAAGGTAAAAAAACAAAACCAGAAGTAATGAAAGCTCTTGAAGAACGAGGCATAAGAACAGATGAAGAATGGTTATTAGAAGCTACTGATGATGAATTAAAAAACTTTGAAGGAGAATCTTCAACAGCTTATTGGAATACTATTTTTGCAAATACAGACGAAGATGGTAATCCTGGATTGGGTAATTTAACGATAGAAAAAATAGATAATATGACATCAAGTGAATTAAATAATTTAGCTAAAGGTTGGGGTAGATTTGTTGGTGAAGGAGACTCAAGATTTATTCCAAGATATGGCACAAGGAAAACAGAAATTGATGGAAAAAAACATGCATATTCAAGAGGTGGTGATGTACAACCAGATAAAAACAACCCTAACACTTGGGGTGTGAGAACTGATAATATGGGAGTGACTTGGTCAGAACCAACACTTAAAGATGACCCTGATGGATACGAAAAGGCTTTGGCTATATATGATAAATCAAGAGCTTCAGGTGGTGCTAAAATAACAACAGGTGAAGTTAGAGAAATGATTAAAGCTAAAATACCAGGTATACCAAGTAAATCTGAATCATCCGAAATTGATGTAATGTTTGAATCTATACTTGGTCAGGTAGAATCTGATAAATCAAAAATAAAAGATTTAAAACAAAAAATTAAAACACAAAAAGCTGAACAATAATGAAATCACAATTACTAGCAACATTCACAACAAAAGATAATCTTGATGAAACAATTGAGAAAATCGTTGACGCATATACAATTATATTCAATAAAGTCTATGTATTACAAAATGAAAACAATGTGAATGAATTAATTTGTACATACAATGTCGATACACAAGGTGGTATAGATTACAATAAAGTAGAGGGAACGATTTCCCTACATAGAAAAAAACATTCCAATACATTATATACCATCAATGCATTGAATGAATGTATAAAGAATTTAAACAATGGTGTCTTAGATAATAAATTTATGGTGCCGTGGGAAAACTTTAAGAATATGTTAATGGTAACAAATTCAGATGGTTTGAACAAAATCAATACAAGAATATTCAAGATAGAAAAAATAAATTAAAAAAAAGCTTGACTTATATGCGATTTGTTTCGTATATTGTAAAGATAGTATAAATAGGTTTTATGGTTAAATTAACCATAACTAATAAACGATAAATAATAAAACACAGGAGAAATACAAAATGGATATAGATGCAATAAAATCCAAACTAGCAACATTACAATCAACTTCAAATACAAAAGATAACTTTTGGAAACCTGAACCAGGTAAACAAGTTGTTCGTGTTGTTCCTTACAAACATAATAAAGATAATCCTTTCATTGAGTTATTCTTTCATTATAACTTAGGTAATAATAAAACTTACCTATCACCTCTTTCATTTGGTCGTCCTGATCCAGTGGCTGAATTTGCTGATAAACTAAAATCAACAGGTAATAAAGACGAATGGATTCAAGGTAAAAGACTTGAACCTAAAATGAGAACTTTTGCACCAGTTGTGGTTCGTGGTAAAGAATCAGAAGGTGTTAAATTTTGGGGATTCGGTAAAACTGTATATCAAGAGTTACTTGGTGTAATTGCTGACCCTGATTATGGTGACATCACAGATGCTACTAATGGTAGAGATATTGGTATTGAAAGACAGACTCCCGCAGAGGCTGGAAATCAATATGGTAAAACTACTGTAAGGGTTAAACCTAATCAGACAACGATTACTGATGATGCTGATTTGTTAAAAAGTATCTTTGATAATCAATCTGATTTAACAGAGCTTTATAATGAACCAACTTATGATGAGTTAAAAGAAGTTTTACAAAATTTCTTGAATCCATCAGATGAAGCAGAAACAAGTGCTCCAACGAACACTACTGAAAAAGTCGCTGAACAAACAGCAACAACTGCTAAAACTGATGTGTCAGATGCATTTGATAACTTGTTCAATAATTAATCAATAACAACAATTTGTAATGAGTGGGATGACATTTCACATATGAAACTTCTCACATGAATACAAGTATTCATAGCATCACTCTCTCACTCTTTACATAATAGGAGAACAATATGTCAGAAAAAGACGAATTGGCTGGAATAATTGCCGATGAACTAAATAAACAATTCAAACATCAAAAGGTTGCTTACTTTCTTGAAGAAGGTGGTAATCCTACTGATGTAACGGGTTGGATTTCAACTGGTTCAACTATGTTGGATTTAGCAATTGCTAATAGACCAAATGGTGGAGTTGCCGTAGGTAAAATCACAGAATTAAATGGTTTAGAAGGTAGTGGTAAATCTCTAATAGGTTCTCATCTATTGGCTTCAACACAAAGACAAGATGGTGTAGCAGTTTACATTGATACAGAATCAGCAGTATCTCAAGAATACTTGAGAGCTATTGGTATTGATACAAGTAAAATGGTATATGTACATCTTGAAACTTGTGAAGAAATATTTGATACTATTGAAACAATTGTTACTAAAATCAGAGAATCAAACAAAGATAAGTTGGTTACAATCTTGGTTGATTCATTAGCAGCTGCTTCCACGAAACAAGAAATGGATGCTGACTTTGATAAAGATGGTTGGGCTACGGCTAAAGCTATCATCATATCAAAAGCTATGAGAAAAGTAACTCAGATGATAGCACGACAAAAAGTTGCATTGGTTTTCACAAATCAATTACGACAAAAGTTGGGTGTTATGTTTGGAGATCCTTGGACTACAAGTGGTGGTAAGGCTCTTCCATTTCATTCATCAACTCGTGTTAGGTTCAAGAATGCTGGACAAATCAAAGATACTAATAAAAATACTGTAGGTATTAAAATCAAAGGACAGGTGATTAAGAATCGTCTCGGGCCTCCAATGAGGACTGTAGAGTTTCCACTATACTTTGATAAAGGTATTGATGACTTTGGTAGTTGGTTGACTGTAATGAAAGAACACAAACTCTTAAAGAGTGGTGGTGCTTGGTATACATTACAACATTGTGACCTTGAAACTGGTGAATTAATTAAAGAATACAAATTTTTATCTAAAGATTTTGAAAATCTAATGTTAGAAAATTCAGAATTAAAAGATTATTGTTACGGATTAATCTGTGAAGCTTGTATTATTAAATATGATTCTAAGGAACTTGGTATTGATGATGTAGAACAAACCGATGAGGTATTGGATGAACTCTAAAAAAGACTTAAATGAAAAATATTTATCTTTTTTAGACCAAACAAAAGATGATACACACAAAGCTGTAAATCATCTAAACGACAGAGTATTGATTGTAGACGGCCTGAATACATTTATCAGGTCGTTTGCAGTTAATCCTGCGTTGAATGAAGATGGATTACACATTGGTGGTATGGTTGGTTTTATGAAATCAGTTCGATATAGTTGTGATATATTGAAACCTTCTCGTTGTATTATTGTATTTGATGGAAAAGGTGGTTCAAAGAGAAGACAAAAGATATATCCAGAATACAAAGGTACTCGTAAAGTTAAACGAAGATTAAATAGAAATGTTGATTGGGGAACAGCCCCACAAGATGAACAGCATTCTATGAAACAACAAATGGGTAGGTTGATTGAGTATTTAGAACAATTACCTCTAACATTAGTTTCAGTTGATGGGATTGAAGCAGACGATACAATGGCTTATATCTCACAACAATTACTACCAAAAAGTGATTGTATATTAATGAGTACAGATAAAGACTTCATTCAATTAGTAGATGATAGAGTGAAAGTATGGAGTCCGACAAAGAAAAAATTATATAATAAACAAGCAGTTTTGGAAGAATTTGGAATACCATCAAGAAATATGTTAACATATAGAATAATGGACGGAGATAAATCAGATAACATCAATGGAGTGATGGGTGCTGGTTTAAAATCTTTAATAAAATACATTCCTGAATTAACGGAAGATAAAGATTTTACGGCTATGGATTTATTAAATTTTGTAAATAATTCAGATTCTAAAATAAAACTCTTGGAAAATATAAAAAAAAGTAGTAACTTGTTAAAACGAAATTATTTACTAATGCAATTAAACAATGTAGACATACCAAACCATACGAAGATGAAAATACAAGGTGCTGTTAATGGTAATGTTCCACAATTAATTAAGTATAAATTTCAAACAATGTTTATAAAGGATAAATTACAATCAAACATAAAGAATTTTGATAATTGGATTATGGAGTTTGTAAGATTAGATAGATTTAGGGGATTGAATGGATAAATTACAAGACTTTGGACATACATTTCAGATAAAATCTATTGCTAGTTTGATGAAGAATCAATCGTTTCTTGAACAGATACACGATATATTGGATGAGAAACATTATGATAGCGATAGTTTAAAATGGATTGTAAAAGAATGTAAAAAGTATTACGATGAATATAGAAAGTGTATAACACTTGATGTATTTAAAGTAAAGACAAGTGAAGTAGAAAACGATATATTGAAAACATCCATAGTTGAAAATCTTAAAGAAGTATTTAGACATTTGGAATCACCTGATTTAGATTTCATTGAAGATAAAGCTCTTGACTTTTTTAAGAACCAAACATTAAAAAATGCTATTATACAATCAGTTGATATAATGGAATCCAAAGGTGACTTTGAACAAATTAAAAGATTAGTAGATGACGCACTAAATGCTGGTACTGAAAGAAACATCGGACACGAATACATTGAACATATTGAAGATAGATATTCAGAAACTGCTAGAACAACAGTTCCAACGGGTTGGGATGTCATAGATGACTTAACTCAAGGTGGATTAGGTGGTGGAGAACTTGGTGTGATTGTTGCTCCCGCTGGTGTTGGTAAGACTTGGGTGTTGGCTGCTATTGGTGCTAACTCAATGAAAAAAGGAAGACATATAGTTCATTATTCACTTGAATTAAATGAAGCATATGTGGGACTAAGGTATGATTCAATCTTTACAGGTATTGCAAATCAGAATCTTAAATATCACAAAGATGATGTTCAGAGTCAAATGGAAAAACTTGATGGTGATTTGGTTATTAAGTATTATCCAACTAAATCAGCTAGTGTAAACACTTTATCAGCTCATCTGAAAAGAATCACAACATTAGGGACGGAAGTAGATATGGTGGTTGTGGATTATGCTGATATATTGAAAGATACAGGTGGTTCAAGAGAAGTAAGACATGCACTTGGAAACATATATGAAGACTTGAGAGGATTGGCTGGTGAGTTTCAGATTCCAATATGGACGGCTTCACAAGCTAACAGAAGTGCTTTAGATGAAGATGTGATTGAGGCTACTAAAGTATCTGAATCATATCAAAAGATTATGACAGCAGATTTTGTGATGTCATTGAGTAGGAAAGTGGAAGATAAGATAGGTAATACGGGTAGATTTCATGTAATTAAAAACAGATTTGGTCCTGATGGTATAACATTCCCAGCAAAGGTAAATACCAACACTGGTAAAATGGAAATCTATGAGGGTAATTCTGTTGGTGGTAAAGAACAACAAACAAAAATAAATAATAGAGATAATGTTATGAAAAAAATGTTATCAAATAGATATGAGGATTTAATGAATGAATAAATTTTTAGAAACAATACATGATATGATAGAAATCATATCAGGTAAAAGACCAGAAGAACCAAAACCAAAACGAGCTAGAACTAAAGGTAGATATAAAGCTGATGATAAATCTACACCTAATGTTAATGAAGCTTGGGTTGGTGGTAAAGCACCAAAGAGGAGAAAGAAAAATGTCAAAAAAAAGTAAAGTATCAGTAGGATTCAGAACAACAGAAGATAAAAATGAAACACCAACAGAAGATTGGGATGTATATCCAACACATTTATATATGCCAAAAGACTATTGGACTGTATCAACATCAGTTGATGAAGTAAAAAAGAAAACAAAAAAGAAAAAATGAAAGTAACTGATTTCATAGTTGAACCAGTAGAACGAAGAATAATATCTAAGTTCATTGAGAAACATCACTATTCTCACAGTACAAACGGAGTACAACATATACAATGTTTTGCTATGTTTCGTGAGGGTAAGTTTGGTTTTGATAAAGAGATGATTGGGGCTGCTATGTATTGTTATCCATCAATGCCATCGACTGCTAAAAAATACAATCCAATTAATCCTGATAGATGTTGGGAGTTAAGAAGATTTTGTTGTATTGATGATACACCTAAGAATACAGAAAGTTATTTTATATCACAATGTCATAAATGGACAAAACAAAATACCAATATTGAAGTTATTGTTTCATTTGCTGACTTGGAGGAAGGACATAGTGGAGTTATATATAAAGCGAGTAACTTTCATTATTTAGGACAAACGAGTGGGGGAAGTAAATTAATGGTTGATGGTGTTTTAAGACACAATCGTTCATTAAATCAAAGTAAACGAACTTTTGGTAGAACTTTAAAACGAAGATATTTGGCTGGAGATAAGGATGTATATCAAGTTAAAACTAAACCAAAAAACATTTATGTTTATTATTTAAATAAAAAAATCAAGAAGAAATTATTAAAGTGATATTTATTAATACCTAACCAAAAGGTTATGATTTAAATCACAAAAATTAGAGGGGATAGAGGAAATGGATATTTCTACAAAAATATTGTCGGACATTACTGTCTATATGAAATACGCAAGGTACATACCTGAAAAGAAAAGAAGAGAAACTTGGAAAGAATTGGTGGAGAGAAATAAGAAAATGCACATCAAGAAATATCCAGAATTAAAATCACAAATAGATAAAGCTTATAAAATGGTTTTAGATAAAAAAGTATTACCATCAATGAGGAGTATGCAATTCGCTGGTAAACCAATTGAGATTTCACCTAATAGAGTTTATAATTGTGCATTTCTACCAATTGATAATTGGCAGTCATTTTCGGAAGTGATGTTTTTATTATTAGGTGGTACTGGTGTGGGTTATTCAGTTCAACAACATCATGTGGAACAATTACCTGAAATACATTTACCAAACTTTAAAAGAAGAAGAAGATACTTGATTAGTGATTCAATTGAAGGTTGGGCTGATGCTGTCAAAGTATTGATTAAGTCTTATTTTTATGGTGGTTCACACATTCATTTTGATTTTTCAGACATAAGAGCTAAAGGTTCTGAATTAGTTACAAGTGGTGGTAAAGCACCAGGTCCTCAACCATTGAAAGAATGTTTGGTTAAGATAGATGGTATATTACAAACAAAAGAAAATGGTGATAAATTAACTACATTAGAAGTTCACGATATTGTATGTCATATAGCAGACGCGGTGTTGGCTGGTGGAATAAGAAGAGCTGCTCTAATTGCTTTGTTCTCTGCAGACGATGATTCAATGATTTCATCCAAGTATGGAAATTGGTGGGAAACAAATCCACAAAGAGGTAGAGCTAATAACTCAGCTGCTTTGGTTCGTTCTAAAATAACAGAAGAGTTTTTCTTTGAATTATGGGAAAAAATTAAATCAAGTGGTAGTGGTGAACCAGGTATTTATTTAACTAATGATAAAGATTGGGGAACTAATCCTTGTTGTGAAATCGCACTAAGACCATATCAGTTTTGTAATTTAACAGAAGTGAATGTCTCGAATGTGGAATCACAAGAAGATTTAAACGAAAGAGTTAAAGCTGGGGCATTCATTGGAACACTACAAGCTGGATATGTAGATTTTCATTATTTAAGACCTGTTTGGCAAAGAACTACTGAGAAAGATGCTTTGATTGGAGTATCAATGACTGGTATTGCTTCTAATAAATTAGATGACTTGGATGTAACGGAAGCTGCAAATGTGGTGAAAGAAGAAAACAAAAGAGTTGCAGAATTGATTGGAGTTAATCCAGCAGCTAGATGTACAACGGTTAAACCTGCAGGTACAACATCATTAACATTAGGAACATCAAGTGGTATTCACGCGTGGCATAATGATTACTATATTAGAAGAATTAGAGTTGGTAAGAATGAAGCTATCTATGGATACTTAATGAGAAACCATCCTGAATTAGTTGAAGACGAATACTTTAGACCACACGATACTGCTGTTATATCAATTCCACAAAAAGCACCTGAGGGAGCTACAATGAGAACTGAATCAGCATTTCAATTATTAGAAAGAGTAAAATTCATTAGTGAGAATTATGTTAAAAAAGGACATCGTAGTGGAATGAATACTCACAATGTATCAGCAACAATATCAGTTAAAGAACACGAGTGGGAAGATATTGGTAAATGGATGTGGAAAAATAAAGAAGCATACAATGGATTAAGTATTCTACCATATGATGGTGGAACTTACAAACAAGCACCATTTGAAGATTGTGAAGAAGCAACCTATGATAAAATGGTAGAAACACTAAAGAACATTAACTTAGCACGAATTACTGAAGAACAAGATGATACCGATTTAAAAGGTGAACTTGCTTGTGCCGGTGGTGTTTGTGAAATAGTGTAGGAGAAAAATATGTGGAATATAAATTTAATTAAAAATACATTTAAAGTACTTTGTTTACTTGGATTAATATTACTGTTTGCAAATAGTTGTGAATCAAATCCATTAACATCAGAACCTGAAATAAGATTAACTACTCAAGATTTTCATTCAATGATGCCAGGTGAATTACCACAACCAATGATTGTTGGTGGTTATCCAGTCAATCCAGCTTGTCCTAATTGTAAATACGACTTTATGGTTTCATTACAATCAACTGGATGGTGGGGTGGACATTTTTGTGGTGGTTCGTTGGTTAGAGAAGATTGGATAGTAACAGCTGCTCATTGTGTTCAAGGTGAATCACCAAACGACATAGAGGTAGTGATTGGATTACATAATGTAAATGGAACTAATGGTTCACAAACAAGAGATGTAGATGCTATAATAATTCATCCACAATATAGTAATAATTCATTAAACAATGATTATGCACTTTTACATTTAACACAACCTATAACTGATTTTGAACCAATTAAATTAGTAACATCAGATTCACACGATGATGAACCTGTGATGTCAACAACAATGGGTTGGGGTGCTACATCAAGTGGTGGAAATTCATCTAATATATTACTTGAAGTAGATGTTCCTATCGATGATTCTTGTGGCAACTACTCTAATTCAGACATAACAAACAATATGGTGTGTGCTGGTGATTTCAATGGTGGTGAGGATTCTTGTCAAGGAGATTCAGGTGGTCCGCTGATTATGACTAACTCTGATGGTGAATATGAATTAATCGGTATTGTGAGTTGGGGTTATGGGTGTGCAGAAGCTCAATATCCAGGTGTGTATTCAAGAATCTATCCAAGATTAGATTGGTTCTTTGGTTACATTGGAGAACCTGAAAATGAATTTATACCAGAATTATATGGTGATGTAAACTTTGATGGACAATTAAACATTACAGATATTGTATTGATTATTAATTTCGTATTAGGTGGATTATTAACAGAAGAAGAATTAATAACTGCTGATATAAATCAAGATGGTATATTGAATATACTTGATGTAATACAAGTAGTTAGTGAAATATTAGGAACAACATTTGGACAATCAGTTATATGGTTAGAACAAAATTATCCTCAATTAGAAGTGAGAGATAGATTAAGTAAATTAAACAAATTAGAAAACTTTACAAAGTAGGGGAATGAAATGGCAAAGAAAATGGATAAACATATTTACTCAGCAAAACTTCAAAGAGTTGTCGATGGTGACACTTGTGATGCTCTTATTGACTTGGGTTTTGATACTTGGGTTAAGAAGAGAATTAGATTTTACGGCGTTGACACATGGGAGTCGAGAACTCGTAATCTCGAAGAAAAGAAAAAAGGTTTAGCTGCAAAAGCTTATGTAAAAGATTTATTAGAAAATTCGGATGAGGGCAAGTTCTTATTAAAATCTCATGGAGTTGGGAAATATGGACGAGTCCTCGGCGAACTATTCGTTAAAGGTAATGATACTTCAGTAAATGAATTATTGAAAGAAAACGGACACGCTAGTGAATATTATGGTGGTAAGAAAAAAACATTTGGGGGATAAATGAAAGAATATAAAAGAGAATTAGTCGGATTTACAGCTGGTAATTTTGATTTACTACATCCAGGCTATATAAATTGTTTTGAAGATGCAAAAAAATATTGTGATAAGTTTATTGTGTTTTTACAAATAGATCCGTCACTACACAGGAAAAGTAAATATAAACCAGTAATACCTGTTTATGATAGATATAAAGCTTTAAAATCAATTCGTCATATTGATGAAGTATATACATATCAAACAGAAGAAGAGTTGTATAATTTAATTAAGTTTTGGAAACCTGATGTGAGAATATTAGGTGAGGACTACATTGGAATTGATGATTTTACTGGTAGTGATTTACCACCTAAAGTTATCTATACTACTCGCTCTCATGGATGGTCTACAACAAGGTTAAAAGATTTAATTACTAAACAAACAATTAAACAAAATCCTGATGTGATAGACAAAAGTCTTTTTGACCTTTGGACAAAAAATAAAAAATAAAGCTTGACTTACATGCAAAAAAGGTTGTATATTAAGGTATGTATCAGAATATATATGTAAAACGCACAAAGACTTCTTCGGAAGTTCACATTTGGGATGACAAAACAGGTTATTCCAAATTTCAATATAAACCATATGCTTATCTAAAATCACAAAGTGGAACATATCGTTCTCTTTATGGTGATAAATTAAAGAAAGTAAACTTTTGGACTGGTGATGATTTACAGAATGGTAGAGTGTTTGAATCAGATATACCAATTGAAACCAGAACATTGGTTGATATGTATCCTGAATCAGAAGAGCCATCAGTTGGACATCGTGAGGTTTATTTTGATATTGAGTGTGAGGTAACGGATGGTTTTCCAGACCCACAAAGAGCTGAAAACAAGATTACAGCTATCGCTCTCTATGATAAAACAATGGATTCCTATCATTGTTATGTATTAGGTGATGTTCCAAATACAGATGTGGTTGAATCCTTTCAATCAGAAGAAGAATTACTACAAAGATTTTATCAGAAATATCTTGAAATCAATCCAACTATATTAAGTGGTTGGAACATTGATGGATTTGATATTCCTTATTTATACAACAGAACTGTTAGAGTTTTAGGACAACAATTTGCCAATTCCCTTTCACCAATCGGTGAAGTATTTTATTCAGAACACAAGAAAAGATATAAGATAGCTGGTGTATCGTGTCTTGATTATCTTTCATTGTACAAATTATTCACATACACACAACAATCTTCATATCGATTAGATTACATTGGGCAATTAGAAGTTGGACTTGGTAAGATAGAATTTGACGGAACATTACAAGATTTATACGAAACAGATATTAAAAAGTATATTGAATATAACTTGAATGATGTTATTATTGTTAAGAAACTTGATGATAAGTTAAAATTAATTGAATTAGCTCGTGGTATATCACATGTTGGTAGAACACCTTATGAAGATGTATATTTCTCATCTCGTTATCTTGAGGGTGCTATTTTGGTTTATCTTAAAAACATTGGGGTGGTTGCTCCCAACAAAGCATTAGATGCTAGAGAAAAGATGAATCGAGATGGTAATCAGAAGTTCACAGGTGCTTATGTTAAAGACCCTAATCCAGGTAGATACGAATGGGTTTATGATTTGGATTTAACATCTATGTATCCATCAGTTATTATGTCATTGAATATTTCACCTGAGATGAAGATTGGTAAAGTTAATGGTTGGGATGGTGAAGAGTTTATTAAAGGTGTATCAAAAACATATTCACTTGAAAAGAATGGTAAAGAACAAGGCCATATGAATAATGAAGAGTTGGCTGGTATGTTTAAATCTAATAAAGTATCCATATCTTCTAATGGTATTTTGTATCGTAATGATAAAAAAGGTTTGATACCTTCAATACTTTCTAAGTGGTTTGATGAAAGAGTTGAATATAAAAGATTAATGAAGAAGTATAGTGATGAGGGTGATAAGGATAAAAGTGGTTACTTCAAGAGAAGACAACATGTACAAAAGATTGTATTAAATTCACTCTATGGTGTATTAGGATTACCTGTATTTAGATTTTATGATATTGATAATGCTGAGGCTACAACTGTGACTGGACAAGAATTAATTAAATTCACAGAGAAGATTGCTAATAGTTATTACAATACTAAACTTGGAGATAAAGAAGACTATTGTATTTATACCGACACAGATTCAGTATTCTATTCAGCTATACCATTAGTTAAGAAAGACTTTCCAAATGCAGATTTAACAGATGATAAATTTATGACAGAGAAGATATTGGAAACAGCTGAAGTTGTTCAAGATTATATTAATAAATCTTATAACTTATTCGCTAAGAAATTTCTAAACATAGATGAACATAGATTTGATATTAAACAAGAGTGTGTTGCTAAGTCAGCCTTTTGGGTTACGAAGAAAAGATATGGACAATGGATTATCAACGATGGTGGTATTGTATGTGATAGACTCGATGTTAAAGGATTGGATATTGTTCGTAGTTCATTCCCACCGGCTATGAGAAAACTTATGACTGGTGTTCTTCAAGATATTTTAGGTAATGTGGATAAAGATTCCATTGATGAAGATATATTGAAGTTTAAGAAAGAAATGAAAACATCAGATATACAAGAGATTGCTCTTCCTACTGGTGTTAGGAAATTAACCAAGTTTAAAGATAAAACACCAAGAGGTGCAGTGTTTACTACTATGAAAAAAGGAACACCTGTACATGTAAAGGCTGCTTGGATATATAATGACTTACTAAAGTATTGGGGTTTAAATAACTTTGAGAAGATTAAGTCATCAGAAAAGATTAAATGGGTATACTTGAAACCAAATACAATGAATGTAAAACAAATTGGTTTTAAAGGTTATGATGACCCAAAAGAGATTATGGATTTCATTAAGGAAAACATAGATTATGATAAATTATTCACGAGAGCATTAGAAAAGAAAATCAGAATGTTTTATGAGGCATTGAAATGGGATATGCCTGTAGATAAGATAAATACATTAGAGAGGTTTTTTTAAAATAATGCTTGACTTATATACTAAAAAATTACTATATTATAAACGATAAATCTTAAATAGGAGAACAAGATGCAAAAAAGTAAGTTAGATAAATTCATTTCCAAATACAATTTAGGTGGAAATGTAAATTCAGTAAAATGGAAATCAAGTGGTGATTCAATATCAACATCATTTGTTACACCTGATAAGTCTTTATTAGGTAATGTAACGGTTGATAAGTTTCCATTCGATGAAGCTGAAATTGGTGTATATCAAACCGACCAATTAAAAAGTTTGATAAATGTGTTAGGTGATGATGTATCATTAGACTTAACAAAATTCGGTGACAAAGCTGTTTCACTTAAAGTAAAAAACGGGCCTGTGTCTGTTGATTATGTATTAAGTGACTTATCAGTTATATCCGACCCACCACAAATGAAAAGACTTCCAGAGTTTGGAACTAAAATCAAACTTGACAGACATTTCATTGATACTTTTATCAAAGGTAAAGGTGCTTTAAGTGGTGTTGATACATTCACTGTTGTTAAAACGGATGAGGGTTGTCAAGTGGTTATTGGTTATTCATCAACAAATACAAATAGAGTTAACATACCTGTTGAATCTACTTCTTGTGATGTTGATACACCAATAACATTCAATGCTAATCTTTTCAAAGAAGTATTGGTTGCTAATCGTGAATGTTCATCAGCTATTCTTGAAGTTTCAACTGAAGGATTAGCTAAAGTAAACTTCAAAATCGATGATTATGATTCTACATATTTTATCGTAGCAATGCAGGATGTTGATTAATGAGTCACTCTTTATGGGTAGAAAAATATCGTCCAAAGGACTTATCAACTTATGTAGGTAACGAGCATCTTAAAGAAAAAGTGAAGGTATATCTTGAATCAGAAGATGTACCTCACCTTCTTCTTTTTGGTAAAGCTGGTACTGGTAAGACAACATTAGCCAAGATAGTGGTTAATAACATTGATTGTGATTATATGTACATCAATGCTTCTGATGAGAACAAAGTTGACGATGTTAGAAACAAAATCAAAACATTTGCTTCATCCGTAGGTTTCAAATCTTTGAAAGTAATCATTCTTGACGAGTGTGATTATCTTACACCAAATGCACAGGCTGCATTGAGAAACCTAATGGAAACCTTTTCAAAACATTGTCGGTTTATTCTTACTTGTAATTATGTTGAAAGAATAATCGACCCAATCCAATCAAGATGTCAATCATACAAAGTTGTTCCACCTTCAAAGAAAGAAGTGGCACAACAAATGGTTAATATTTTGAAAGAAGAGAATTGTCAATTTGAACTTGATGACATAGCACTAATAGTAAACGCTGGTTATCCTGATATTCGTAGAGTTATTAATTCAGCCCAAAGACAAATCGTTGATGGTAAGTTGAAGATTGATACCACTTCTGTAATACAGAATAACTATAAACTACAATTATTAGAAATGTTATCAAGTAATGCTAAACTAAATGATATAAGAAAACTAATTGCTGATAATTCCATTAGTGATTATTCAGAAATATATAGATTATTATATGATGAAGTTGATAATTATGGTAAGGGAAAACAAGCTGAGTGTATTATGAATATCGCAGAAGCACAATTTCAAGATGTAAATGTGGTTGACAAAGAGATTAACTTTATGTCACTAATAATAAGAATAATGAGGATATTAAAATGAGATTAAAACCAGTAAACGATAAAATCGTTGTAAAACCAAAAGAAGATAAACAAGATACCATTACAGAGGGTGGAATTATTTTACCAGACACTGTACAAGATGGTACATTGATTGAAGGTACAGTTATAGCTGCTAGTGATGGAATGTATTCTGCAACAGGAACAATGATTCCACTTGTAGTGTCAGAGGGTGATATAATTCTATATAACAAAAATGCACAAAAAGCAGAACATAAGATTGATGGTGAAGATTATATTCTAATGAGTGTAAACGAAGTAATGTCAATAGTGAGGGATAAATAATGGCTAAACGATTCAAAGTAGAACACAATGATTGGTTTGATAATCCAACAATGTACATAACATTACATCATCCACCATATGAAGATGAAGATGTTTTAGCTCGTGTTAAGTGGAAAGCTAAAGACGTAACAATAACAGAAATGAAATCAAATGAGGTAGAAGAATAATGATGATACCAGGTAAAAATGGTCAAATGCAAGAACAGATTGACTTTAGTAAAACATCACAAATTTGTTGTGAAGCTTGTGGTGGTTCAACATTTAAACAAACACTTTTATTAAGAAAGATGTCAGCTTTAGCTTCACCAAGTGGACAAGAGACAATAATTCCAATGCAAGTATTTGCTTGTGAGAAATGTGGACATGTGAATAAAGAGTTTACAGACGTTGGTGGACTTGAGTAATGCCTTTCTATACTTTTAAATGTAGAACTTGTAATTTAGAACAAGAAGAAATAAGAAGTATGAGTGATGTGACAGAACCACTATGTCCAATGTGTTGTAATAATCCAGAAGCTGATGGTAAATATGAACGAATGAAAAAAATATTTAAACCTAATGCTAAACCAGCTTCTAAAGATGGTTCGTGGGGATTTGGTAAATGACAATATTTAATTGGATAAATGAAATACTTGTTAGTAAGAAACATTGGAATGATTTCACAGAAGATGAACAAAAGAAATTTAGCCCATTTATAATCAATCGTTGGTTGTCAATGGACAAAGACTTTCTTGAAATTGTAAACTTCTTTCAAAAGTATTCCATTGGAACATTAGAACCACGAGAGGTTTACAAATGGTATTGTGATATGCTTCCTAAAGGTAAGAGATTCAATAAATATATCAAAGGTAAGAAAGATAAGAAATACAATACTGAATTAATAGATATAATGGTTACACATTTTGAATGTAGTAAATCACAAGTGAAAGATTACTTGGATTTAATCGCTAAAGATGAATTAATCGAGATATTAGAAAAGTATGGAATGAATGAAAAAACAATAAAGAGGTTATTAAAGTGAATATAAAAGAGAATGATTTAACAATGACTGAAATGGACTTTACAGGTACCACCAAACATCCAATTGTTGGACAGATGGAAAAAGAATGGCCTGAAATGACTAATGAGTTTAAAAGATTACAAAGAGAACAATATGAATTGTTTTGTAGAAAACAACACGATTATGGTCCTGGTAACATTTCAGTTGGAACACAATTATCAACAGATGATGAGATTAAATTATCCCTAACTGGATTGTGGTTTAGAATGAATGATAAAATTCAAAGATTAAAAACATTATTAATGGGCAACAGAGAATCAGCCGTAGATGAACCATTGGAAGATGCATATTTAGATGTGTCTAATTATGGTATTATGGCTACAATAGTTAAAAACGGAAAATGGGGAAAATAAAATGAATCAATTGATACAAGCAGCGAAAGACGCTTATCAAGCACAAAGAACAGAAGCATTAGCTCATTTGGATTTATTATTCAATGATGCAACAATGATTGGAGAACACTCGGATTTACTAACTGAAGTAAAAAAATGGACAGAGAGTTTATCACAAGCAGAAGAAAATTTAGAAACATTAGATAGAAACTTTGATGTCAATCAATCCAAGTAAAATAACCATAAGAGAAATCTCAAAAAAGATAGCCAAAGATATGATTGTAAAACACCATTACAGTCATTCTTGGACAATGTGTAGATACGCATTAGGTATTTTTTATGAAACAGATAACGAACATACATTCTTTGATGAGAAAGATGAGAAGTTGGCTGGTGTGGCTATCTATGGTTATCCTGTTGGTAGGAGTGCTACAACATCAATCTCACCTGAGTTAAACTCTGATGAGGTATTAGAATTAACAAGGTTATTTATCTTTGATGATTATGGTAAGAATACAGAAAGTGTGTCTATATCAAAAACATTCAATTGGTTAAAGGAAAACGCACCAGAGATAAAAGCTCTAATATCATATTCAGACCCTGAACAAGGACATATGGGTATTATATATCAAGCAACGAATTGGATTTATCAAGGTAACAATATGAGATTAATGGGTAACTATGGAGTTAAGTTATCAGAAGATGGTGATTGGATGCATTCAAGAACTGTGTTTGCAAAATATGGTTCTCACAATCTTGAACACTTGAAGAAAAAGATTGGACATACATTTTGGCGTAAGAATGAAACAATGAAACATAGATATTTATATTTCTTATGTAGTAAAAAAGATAAGAAAAAATTTATGAAAACATTGAAACATCCACCATTACCTTATATCAAATTAGATGAGGGATATAAAGGAGAGCAAATAGAAAAGATTGTAGTAGAGGAAAAGGAAGATAAATTTTATGAGTGATAAAATTATCAAAATTTAAATATAGGAGAAAAATATGATTAGAACAGCAGAATGTATAACACCAAAACATCCAGACAAAATTTGTGATAGAATTTCAGATGCAATTTTAGATAAATGTTTGTCACAAGATCCACACTCAAGAGTAGCAGTAGAAACTTGTGGTGGTCATGGAAAAGTATTCGTTACAGGAGAAGTAACAACTAACGCATATGTAGGTGATATTGAAAACATAGTAAATAGAGTTTGTGGTAAAAAAATGAGTGTTGAGACAAATATAGTAAAACAAAGCAATTTTATAGCACAAGGTGTTGACACTGGTGGGGCAGGTGATCAGGGAATTATGGTTGGATATGCTTGTAACGAAAACGAGGATATGATTCCACAAGAATTATATTTAGCTAGAGATTTATGTAAAAAAATTTATGAGTATTTTCCTTATGATGGTAAGACTCAAGTTACATTGGAAGATGGTGAAATAAAAACAATAGTTACAAGTTTTCAAAATGCACCAACAGAAAAATTATATAATATTGTAAGTGATTGGTTGGATTATCATCAATTTCCAGAGTATGGTATGGAAATACATTGTAATCCAGCTGGTGATTGGACTATGGGTGGATTTGATGCAGATGCTGGTGTGACTGGTAGAAAACTTGTAGTTGATAATTATGGTCCAAGAGTTCCAATTGGTGGTGGAGCTTTTAGTGGTAAGGATTCATCAAAGGTTGATAGAAGTGCTGCTTATATGGCTCGTAAAATTGCAGTTGATTGTTTAAAACAAAACAAAGCGAAAGAAGTATATGTATATTTAGCCTATGCAATTGGTTATGATAAACCAATTCAAGCCACAGCGATTATTGATGGAACTGAAATGGTAGTAAATGACATTTATGATTTATCACCAAATGGAATAATAGAAACATTAAAATTAAAACAACCTAAGTTTGAAAAAACTGCAGAATGGGGACATATGGGAACAGGACAATTATGGGGTTAAAATCAAAAACATCTATGACTACCTCTGATGGTACAATATTAAAAATTGATGATGTTGCAGGTGCGGTTTATGAAATTGATAACTGGAAACCTGAACAATCAACAATGGTAAAGAATCACTTTACTGAAAAATTTAAAGAATTAAAAGAAGCTTATGAAGGATTAGTTGAAGATTTTAATTGGAATAAAATTATTTATGAAAGTGAAATGTTAATGAAACCTGTTATGGGTCAAGAGTATCATCTTTATCAAAGGTTAGATGATAATAAGTATGGAACTCCTGGAACAAGGTTTATGTCAATCATAGGACCAAATGAGTGGGGTAACCTAAAAGGATTAAGTTACATAGGAACTTTTAAACAAGATTCAAGACAGAAATGGAAAAATATAAATTTGGTGTCTGATGAATATGAAGAAATAGATGGTGATGGAAATAACACAAGCACTAAAAAATAGAATCCTAGTATTAGATGGGGCGATGGGTACTATGATTCAAAAATATAAACTTGAAGAAAGTGACTATCGAGGTAAAAAATTTTTGAATCATAATTCACCATTAAAAGGTAATAATGATTTATTATCAATAACAGCTCCTGATATTATTAAACAGATTCATCGTGAATATTTTGAAGCTGGAGCTGATATAGTTGAGACTAATACATTCAGTTCTACATCAATAGCTCAAGCGGATTATGAATTAGAACATTTAGCGTATGAACTAAATCTTCAATCAGCTAAGTTAGCCAAACAAGTCACTAAAGAATTTACGGACAGACAAAGGTATGTAGCTGGTTCTATTGGGCCTACTAACAAAACTTGTTCTTTATCACCTGATGTAAATAATCCTGGTTTTAGAGCGGTTACTTTTGATGAGTTAGTAAAAACATATTCAGAACAAGTTTGTGGTTTAGTTGATGGTGGAGTCGATATTCTTTTAGTAGAAACAATATTTGATACGTTAAATGCTAAAGCAGCTTTATATGCTATACAATCAGTATTAGATGATATGAATATTGAGATACCAATTATGATTTCCGGCACCATAACTGATGCGAGTGGTAGAACACTATCAGGCCAAACAACAGAAGCTTTTCTTGTGTCTCTATCACATGTGCCTTATTTAAGTATTGGTTTAAATTGTGCATTGGGTGCTAGTACAATGTTACCTTATATACAAACAATATCAAAAAATACTGATAAATATGTTAGTGTATATCCTAACGCTGGATTACCTAATGAATTTGGATTGTATGATGATACACCTGAAAGTATGAGAGAACAATTAGAAGAGTTTTTAAAACTTAATTTGGTTAATATTATAGGGGGATGTTGTGGAACTACACCTGAACATATTAGTGAAATGTATAAACTAACACTTAAATATAAACCGAGAAGTGTATGAAACTTAGTGGATTAGAAACTTTAAACATATCACCAGATTCAAACTTTATAAACATTGGTGAACGAGCTAATGTAGCTGGTTCAAGAAAATTTTTAAAACACATTCAACAAGGTGAGTATGAACAAGCCGTTGAAATAGTAAGAGGTCAAGTGGAGGGTGGTGCACAAATCATTGACATCAACATGGATGATGGTATGTTAGATAGTGAAAAAGAAATGGTTAATTTTTTAAATTTAATAGCTTCTGAACCAGAAATATGTCGTGTACCTATTATGATTGATTCTTCTAAATGGAGTGTTATTCAAGCAGGTTTAAGGTGTTTGCAGGGAAAAGGTGTGGTTAACTCCATAAGTCTAAAAGAGGGTGAAGAAGAGTTTAAACAACATGCATCAGAAATTAAAAAATTTGGAGCTGCTGTTGTTGTAATGGCGTTTGATGAACATGGACAAGCAGATACATATGATAGACGTATAGAAATATGTAGTCGTTCATATGATATATTAGTTAATGAGATAAAATTTAATAAAGAAGATATTATTTATGACCCTAATATATTTCCAGTAGCTACAGGAATGGATGAACATAAAAATAATGCTATAGATTTTTTTAGAGCTACTAAGTGGATAAAAGAAAATTTATCAGGAGCTAAAGTAAGTGGTGGTGTAAGTAATGTATCATTTTCTTTTCGTGGTAATAACACTGTAAGAGAAGCGATGCATTCATCTTTTCTATATCATGCTATTAAAAATGGCATGGATATGGGTATAGTTAATCCAAATATGTTAGAGGTGTATGAGGAAATACCTAAAGAGTTACTTCAAAAAGTAGAAGCAGTATTATTAAACAAATCTGATGATGCAACCGAACAATTATTAGAATATGCAGATACTGTTCAAGGAACAAAAAAAACTACAGTAAAAGATATTGAGTGGAGATCTAAATCATTACAAAAACGAATAACACATTCATTAGTCAAGGGTATAACTGAGTTTATTGAAAATGATACTGAGGAAGCAAGACTTAAATGTTCTAAACCACTTCATGTTATTGAAAGTTATTTAATGAATGGTATGAATGTTGTTGGTGAATTATTTGGGTCAGGTAAAATGTTTTTACCACAGGTAGTTAAGAGTGCGAGAGTGATGAAAAAAGCTGTTGCATATTTACAACCATATTTAGAAGCAGAGAAAGATGGAAAAGCTAAATCTGCTGGTAAAATATTGATGGCTACTGTTAAGGGTGATGTTCATGACATTGGTAAAAACATTGTGAGTGTTGTATTGGGATGTAACAATTATGAAGTAATTGATATGGGTGTTATGATACCATGTGAGAAAATAATAAAACTTGCAAAAGAGGAAGATGTTGATGTAATCGGGTTAAGTGGTTTGATAACACCTTCTCTTGATGAAATGGTGCATGTTGCAAAAGAAATGGATAGACAAAAATTTAATATACCTTTAATGATTGGTGGAGCAACAACATCTAAAATACATACAGCTGTAAAGATAAATCCAAACTATAAAGGACCTGTAATATATGTTCACGATGCATCAACAACTGTACCGATTGTATCTGCATTATTAAGTGATAATAAATATAATGTATTAAAAACATATGATACAGAGTATAATGAATTGGTAGATAAGTACAATAAAAAAATACAATCTAATAATTATAAATCATATTCTGATGCAGCAAAAAATAAAATAAAAATTGATTGGAGTCAATATACTCCACCAGTTCCAAAAGAAATAGGAATTAAAACATTTAAAGATTACTCTTTATCAGAAATTTCTCAATATATTGATTGGTCACCATTTTTTTGGAGTTGGGGACTTAAAGGTAAATATCCTCAAATTTTAACACATTTGGATTATGGTGTAGAGGCAAAAAAACTACTTGCAGACGCTAAAGAAATGTTACAATATTTAATAAGAAGTAGGAAACTACAGGCTAATGGTAGTATATTTTTATATCCAGCTAATAGTATTAACAGTGATACTGTTGAAGTATATTCTAATGAGTCTCGTGATAATGTTTTGTGTAAATTTAATTTTTTAAGACAACAAAGGCCTTCATCACAACATCAAAGGAGCTTTAGACCTAGTCGTTCATTAGCAGATTACATAGGGCCTAAAAATTTAGAAGTTGAAGATTATATTGGTGGATTCGCTGTTACATCAGGTATTGGTACAGATGAAATAGTTAAAGTGTTTGAAGGTGAAGGTAACGATTATAAATCATTACTTGTTAAAGCTTTGTGTGATAGACTAGCAGAAGCTTTTGCTGAAATGATGCATCAAAAAGTAAGAAAAACTTTTTGGGGATACGCACCGAATGAAACATTAACCAATATTGAGTTAATTAAAGAAAAATATAATGGTATAAGACCAGCAGCTGGATACCCCGCGTGTCCAGACCACACCGAAAAACAAGTAATATTTGATTTAATGAATGTGACTGAAAATTTAGGAATAAAGTTAACTGAATCATATGCGATGCATCCAGCATCTTCAATAAGTGGATTATACTTTTCTCATCCCAAATCAACGTATTTTAATTTAGGTAAGATAGCAGAAGACCAAATTGAAGATTATGCTATTCGTAAAAATATGAGTAAAAGTAGAGTGGAAAAATGGTTACAATCAAATTTAATTTATGAAACTAAAAGTAGGAGAAAAAATGAAAGATAAAAAGTTGTATAGTGATATAGATTCATCAATGTTAAAATCTATACCTAACCCGGAAAAAGTAAAACCTTATGAGGTAAAAATAAAACAACCAGAAGTTACATTTTTGGGAGTATATAATCAACCTGATTTTGCTACATTATATGTTCTAATGTATCCAAATGGTAGAATTGTAGAATTAAAATCATTAAAAGAATATTTACAACAATATAGAGATGTAATTATATCTTATGAAAGATTGATAAACCAAGTTTATGACCACATGCTGGAAGTTTACAAACCACAAAGATTAAGATTAGTTTTAGATTGTAATCCTCGTGGTGGAATATCTTCAAGATTAACAATCGATTCTGATTGGGAAGCTCTTGGTGGTGAAGATAGATATAAAGAGTGGAAAGAGGATACATGGTAAAATTAATTAAAATAAAGCTTGTTTATTAGCAGAAAAGGTTGTATATTATAATATGGGAAGAATTAGTTATAGTCAATTATCAATGTTTAGTGAGTGTCCACAGAGGTGGAAGCTCAATTATATAGATAAGTTACGAGTATTTGAAACAAATATACATTTAATATTCGGAACAGCGATGCACGAAGTAATACAAACTTGGTTGGAAGTTATGTATAATGATAGTATTAAGAATGCTAACAAACTAAATCTTGAACAAAGATTACACGATAAACTCATTGAGGGATTCAAAAAAGCTAAAGAAGAAGAGGGTAAAGAACCTTGTACATTAGAACAATTAAGAGAGTTCTTTCAAGATGGTGTGAATATATTAGACTTTGTTAAGAAGAGAAGAGCTGATTATTTCAGTAAAAGAGGTTATAAACTTATAGGTTGTGAAGTTCCAATTGAAGTAGACTTAAAGAAAAATGTTAAAATCATTGGTTACTTGGATTTGGTTATATTAGATGAGTTTCACAACACGATAACGATTTATGATATAAAGACATCCACACAAGGCTGGAACAAGTGGATGAAAAAAGATGAGAACAAAACTCAACAATTATTATTATACAAACAATTTTATTCTAAACAATACAATCATCCTATAGATAAGATAGAAGTAGAATACTTCATAGTGAAAAGAAAACTATGGGAGAATGCTCAGTTTCCACAAAAGAGAGTACAGAAGTTCTCACCAGCAAGTGGTACTGTAAGTATGAACAAGGTAGCTAAAAGATTAAATACATTTTTGGATTTAGCATTTGATACTGATGGAAATAAAGTATCAGAAAACATCATACCAACACCAAGTAAGAAAGCTTGTAAATGGTGTGAATTTAGAAAAACAGAACATTGTAGTGTAGGAGTATAATGAAAGTCGCAATCGTAGGGAGTAGAAGATATGAGAATAAAAAGAAAATTAAAGACTTTGTATTCAAACTCAAAGAACAATACGGAACAGATACAATAATTGTAAGTGGTGGATGTAAGACTGGTGCTGATAAATATGCTAAAAAGTATGCATTAGAGTTGGGATTACAATACGAGGAGTATCCACCATTTCACGAAGTACACAATTTATACTGTACAATGCCATCATCAAGATATGGTAAAGATTTTAATATGAAAAACTTTTTTGCAAGAAACAAAATTATAGCTGGAACATCAGATTTCATTGTAGCATTCATTCCAGAAGGAGTAGAAGCTAGTGGTACGAAGAATGTTTTAGAATATGCAAAAAAGTTAGATAAAAAAAGAATAATTATTTCATAGTTTTTTTATATATTTATATATTTATATATGTAAATACGATGGAGAAATAATATGAAAAATACAAAACTAACATCTGTAAAAATATTAGAATCATTATATGAAAGATTCAAACTGAACACAGTCAACACAAAAATGACATTACAAAAATTAACAAATCGTTCAGTTGATAGATTTTTACAAGATGAAAAATTTAGAGAAGAAATTGAAACATACGATAACCTAACGGTTAGCGGAAGCAACTTTTAAATAGGAGAAAATAGGTTATGAAAAAGAAAAAAATTCTACTTTTAGCAGACGATTTAAGAATGCATTCAGGTATAGCTACACAATCAAAAGAGTTTGTAATGGGAACACTACATAAATATGACTGGTGTCAATTGGGTGGAGCAGTAAAACATCCTGAACAAGGTAAAATTATAGATATGAGTCAAGCCGTACAAAATCAATATGGTGTTAAAGATGCATATTTAAAAATATATCCAATATCAGGTTATGGTAATCCTGAAGTTTTAAGAGATATATTAAAAATAGAAAAACCAGATGCTATAATGCATTTCACAGATCCAAGATTTTGGATATGGTTATATCAAATGGAACATGAAGTAAGACAAAACATACCTATTATGTATTATAACATTTGGGACGATATTCCAGACCCATTATATAATACAAACTATTACAGAAGTTCAGATATGTTGTTATCAATATCAAAACAAACCTATGGTATTAATAAAAGAATCCTTTCTAAATATGGTTATAAAGATTGGCAAACACAATATGTTCCACATGGAATAACTGATAAAAGAATTTTTAAAATAGAAGATAAAGGTGATACTAAATTTAAAGAGTTTGAACAAAGGATGGGATTAGATAAATACAAATATAAAATACTTTATCTGAATAGAAACATCAGAAGAAAATCTCCTGGTGATGTAGCATTAGCTTATAAACATATGATGGACAAACTTACGCCTGAACAAAGAAAAGAATGTGTATTGGTTTGGCACGCAGCACCAAGTGATGAAAACGGAACTGATATGAGAGCCGTTTGTAAAACACTTTTACCTGATTATCCAATAATATTCACACACGACAATCATCCAAATGGTTCTTTTACAGATGAAGAGATGAATTATATATTTAACTCTTGTGATGTTTATATTAATATGGCTTCCAATGAAGGATTCGGATTAGGTAGTTGTGAGATGTTACACGCTGGTGGAGTTATAGTTGTAAATGTAACTGGTGGATTACAAGACCAATGTGGATTCAAAAATGAAAAGGGTGAATATTTAACTGCTGATGATTATGTAGAGTTACAATCCAATCACAGAGGAACTTATACAAGACATGGTGAATGGGTTAAACCTGTGTTTCCATCAAATATAAGTTGTCAAGGTTCACCACTAACACCATACATATTTGATGATAGATGTAGTTTTGAAGATGCAGGTGAATCATTATTAGAATGGTATAATGCAGGTCCTGAAGAAAGAGAAAGATGTGGTGAGTTAGGAAGAGAATTTGTAAATGGTGATGGTAGAATGACTGCTAAACATCTTTCAGATTCATTTATTGAAAATATAAATAGATGTTTAGAAAAATGGAAACCAAGAGAAAAATATACATTGGAGGCTGTGTAATGAAAAAATTAATGTTAATATGTGCACCTGTAAGTTCAAGAAGTGGTTATGGAGACCACGCTAGAGATTTAGTTCGTTCTTTAATTGCACATGATAAATATAATATAAAAATACAAGATGTAAATTGGGGTAATACACCAAAAGATGCTTTGGATAGTGAATTAGATAAAAACATTATTGATTGTATTTTGTCACAACCAAAGGTAGATAGACAACCAGATGTGTATGTTGATATAAGAATACCAAATGAATTTCAAAGATGGGGAAATGTAAACATAGGCATAACTGCTGGTATTGAGACGACTGCAGTTTCACAAGCTTGGTTAGAAGGTTGTAATAAAATGGATTTAATTATCGTCCCATCAGAACACTCTAAAGATGGGTTTGCTAAAGCACTTTATGAAAAAATGCAACAATTACCAGATAATCAACAACAAAAAGTTGGTGAACTAAAACTTGAAAAACCAATTGAAGTTTTATTTGAGGGTTCTGATGAAAATATATTTAAACCAATTGATAATTCATCATTAGATTTAGTTGATGATATTAAAGAAGACTTTGCATTCTTACATGTTGGATTGTGGGGTAATGGTGGATATGGTGAAGATAGAAAAGATATAGGTAAATTAGTTAAAGTATTTTATGAATCATTTGCTAATAAAAAAGAACAACCAGCGTTGATATTAAAAACCAACCAAGCAACATTTTCTATATTGGATAGAGAAGAATGTTTACAAAAAATTAAACAAATAAAAGATGGTTTCCCATCTGATTGGAATTTACCAAATATTTATTTATTACATGGTTCTCTATCTTCAGAGGAAATGAATAAATTATATAATCATCCAAAAGTAAAATGTTTTGTGTCACTAACACATGGTGAAGGTTATGGAAGACCATTACAAGAAGCAACAATGGTTGGTTTACCTGTAATTACAAGTGCTTGGAGTGGGCAAATGGACTTCCTCAGTCAAACAGATTCAATGTTATTGGGTGGTGAAATGGTAAATGTTCCAAAATCACAACATTGGAAAGATATAATTATTCCTGAATCACAATGGTTTAATGTTAATGAGACTCAAGCTTACAAAGCTATGAATTATTGTTTTACAAATTACGATGAAGTTAAAGAAAAAGCATTAAATTTAATGAAAGTAAATAGAGATAAATTCACATTAGATAAAATGACTGAAAAATTTGATAAAATAATTACACCATATGTTGATAAAGTACCGACTCAAGTTGGATTGAATTTACCAAAATTAAAAAAAGTTAATAGTTCAGAACCACCTAAAATGAAATTACCAAAATTAAAAAAAGTAACAAGTGAGGCCACTGTATGAAAGACTTAATAAGTAATTGTTTTTTGTGTGGAGAAAAAGCACTACATGTTGCTGGGACAGAGGAAGCTCAAGTGATGCAATGTATCAATTGTGGTTATACAACTTCAACTAAATTCAAGGGAATAAAAGAAACAAATGAACACTTTCAAAAACTTGGTGAAGATATGAAGAATTGGGCTAAAGAAGAAAACGGACATATTTGGATTCCAAGTATAATCACATTACCAATTGGTATGTTATATCCCATCAATATCAAAGAAGAATTAAAATGGGCTTTCGCTCCAATGGTTGAAATACCAGAAGACGATAGAAAAGATTTTCCAAATTCTCAAGGTGGTTTCTATGATAAAAAAATAGATACAGATAATGCTATTGTTTATAATTTATTCATTGAAGGTATGACTAATATTAATGAATTGTTAAAACAACAAAGTACAAGTGAATAATGGCAGTAAGAAAAGTAAATCATAGTCGTAGGATTCGTTCAAAGAAATCTATAACAATATCTTCAGTTGGTTTTGGAAATATTATAGAGTTTAATTATTCAGCTAAAGATGTTTATGATAAAACACCAATGATTTTTATTTTATCAAAAAAAGGTAAAATTTTAAATGGTATTAACATAGGTTATCTTAAAGAGTCCATAATAGAAAATTTACTTGAAGAAACAAATTTTAAAAATCTTAGACACTACTCTTCATATGAAAAAGCATTTAGAACATATAAAATATCAAATATGAAGATGGTTAAATTAATTGAGTATGAAACATTACCTCAAAGAAAACAAAGGCTAAAAAATGAAAATTAGTTATAGTATATTGACTCACAATGAAGACAAATCATTACAGAAGTTATTAGAGTTCTTAGTCAAACATAAAGACGAAGAAGATGAGATAGTAATTCTTGATGATTATTCAGACAATAAAAAGACAATAGAGATATTAGATGTAATGACATCAATGCACGAGATGACTTTTGAACAAAGACATTTGTTAAAAGATTACGCTGGACAAAAAAATTACTTGACTCGTATGTGCAAAAATGACTATATTGTAAATATAGATGCTGATGAGATTCCACATAAATCATTGATGAAGAATCTCAAACCAATATTACAATCAAACCCGACAATAGATTTATATTGGGTGCCAAGAGTTAACACGGTTGATGGTATCACACAAGAACATATTAATAAGTGGGGTTGGCAAGTGAATGAAAAAGGTTGGGTAAACTTTCCTGATTATCAAGGTAGGATTTGGAGAAATCGTCCAAACATATTATGGAAGAATAAAGTTCACGAAATATTAACAGGATATAAAGAACATACATATCTTCCAGCAGAAGAACAATATTCTTTCTATCATCCTAAAACAATAGATAGACAGGTGAAACAAAATTTATTTTATGAGGGGATATAAATGATTTTTTGGAGAATAGTTGATAATAAATTATATTCAGTCAACGAGGTTGATGAATTAGGTTTTGAGGAATCTGAAGGATTAAGAATACCTGATGAGTATTTGGATAATCAAGAATTTGTAATTATGAGAACTTGTCATGGAATAGGAGATTGGGGATTACTATCAGCAATGCCAAGATTGTTGAAAAAGAAATATCCTAACTGTAAAGTATATATTCCTTCTATTAAATTACTAGAACAATTATTTGGTGATTTAGAAAAAAATTGGGGAGCTTGGAGTAATCCATTTCTTAACGCTAAAACTATTTTTGATAATAATCCATATGTAGATGGTTATAAAGATGAAATAGATGGAGAAGTATTTCATGACCATTATAAAATTAATAATAATACTAACACTCCTGTTCCATTAATTGAACAAATATTAAAGTTTTGGCAATTTAATGAAGATGAATATAAAGATTCTCAACCAGAGTTATACTTTTCTGATAAAGAAATTAATTTAGGTAATAAGATTATTGAAGAACATGTTGGTAATAATGAATTTGGGGCGTTAATTATATCTGATAGATATGATTTTTCAAGTGATAATTTAATCAATAAAGTTTTAAAAGATAATACAATACCATATTTTTATTATTCATCAGTTCCATTAGAACAAACGTCTTTTAATTTTATAGATAAAGCTTTAGATATGAGACATATGGATATGAGATTACAATTGTATATTCGTTCTAAAGCTAAATTAAATATAGGTAATCAGAGTGGGGCTTTACAATTAGCTGTTAGATATTCCGATGTATATAATATTCAAAGACAATCACATGGATACATGTGTAGAGTCGGTAATTATGTTAGGGGTGAGAATTGTTTAAGAGATGATTTTAAAAGAGATTTACTAGAGGGAAGTATTAAAAAATCTGTTTCTAAAACAACTACATCGATGAAATTTAAATCTGATACTATTGATTTTTTTAGAAAAGATTTTGGAGATAAAATAGTTTTAGAGATTGGAACGTCTCTTGGTTATGGAACAAGAATTTTAAGTGGTTTATTTAAAAAAGTTATAACTCTTGATAATTCAAACGATAAACTTTATGAAGCAAAAGAAAACCTTAAACATTTAGACAATGTTGAATTTAGATTGATGGATGTTTATACTCAAAAATGGAATTTTACTGAAAATGTAGATGTCGTATTTATTGATTGTGTTCATACATATCAACACTTAAAAAGTGATGTGGATAATTCATTAAATACTTTTAATAAACCTATTTTGATGTTTGATGATTATGGTTTATTTCCTGATTTAAAACAATTAATTGATGAATATGTTGAAGCAGGAAAATTAAAAATACTTCAAAAGATAGGACAACATAAAGGTAAGGTTTATCCAAAAACAATGAATAAAATACTAAAAGATAGAGAGGGAATAATATGTCAAGGGGTGTAATTTACACATCTGTTTTTGGTAACTATGATGATATAGTTGAACAAAAATTACCAAATGGATGGGATTGGAAATATTTTTCTGAAGAAAATAGTTTACCACTATATAGTGATAATACACGAAACGCTAAAAGATTCAAGGTGTTGCCACATAGATATTTATCTGAATATGATTATAGTATTTTTATTGATGGTAATATGACCGTAAATGGAGATGTAAATGAGTTGGTAGATAAATACTTGAATGATTCTAATGTAGCATTTTTTAGTCATAGTGATAATAGTTTAGATGGACGAAACTGTGTTTATGATGAAGCGAATACTATTTTTGAATTAGGTGAAAAAAATATGAAACTTACTCCTGAGAGAGGTATCTTAAATTATAAAGATAATCCAAACGTAATAAAAAAACAAATAGAAAAATATTCTTTACTTGGTTATCCACCAAAAAATAATTTAATAACTGGTATGGTTATATTAAGAAGGCATAGTGAAAAAGATTGTATTAAAACTATGGAAGATTGGTGGACAGAAATAAAATATAATAGTAGAAGAGACCAATTAAGTTTTAATTATGTTGCTTGGAAGAATGATTTAAAATTTAATTACATAGATGGAGATTCAAGAAATAACAAATATTTTCACAGAGATACTAAACCTCACAAGGGGAAAAAATGAAAAATGTAGTTTTTATACCATATATCAAAAGAGAAGATGATGTTACTAAATCATCAAGTATTGGACATTCAAATAGACACTCAGGTTATGAATATGGAATAAAATCTTGGAAGTCTTGGTGTAAGAAACACGATTGTGAATTATACATAATGGATGAATTGTTGTTACCGGAATCTGAAATGTTAATTACTTGGCAAAGATGGCAAGTATTAAATATATTAGAACACAATGGGGTTGATTATAATCAAGTTTTAATCGTTGATGCAGATTCAATAGTTCATCCTGATTGTCCTAACTTTTTTAAAATGACAAATAATAAATTTACAAGTGTTCTTACTGATGGTGATTATGAATGGGTTAACAGAGCTATCAATGGTTATTCCAAACTTTTTTTCAACAAAGAATTTTGTATTCCAACATATGAATTTTTTATGACAGGTTTTGTTATAGTTAATAAAGAACATAAGAAATTCTTTGACAAAGTTTTTAATTGGTACGATAAAAATAAAGAAGAAATAATAAAATCATATGATGTTCTTTTAACTGGAAGTGATATATCCTTAATGAATTGTTTAAGAAAAGAATTTAAAGTAGAGTTAAATCTGTTACCAAGAGAATATGGATTAATGGATATGGCTAGAAAAAATCTATTTTTTTTAAGTCAAAATTGTTGGTGGAAAGATGATTTAACTAACCTATACAATTCAGGTTGGGTTTACCAATTTAATGCTATTCCACAAAATGAATTGGGTAGAGATAGAAGCTATTGGATGGAAAGAATTTATAAAGAATTATATACTAAATGAAATATTTAGTAACTGGACATAAAGGTTTTGTTGGTAGTAATTTATTAAAAAACCTATCAGGTGATGTAGAAACAATAGAATCTGATATTGTAAATGAAGATTATTGTTATGATTATCTAAAAAATGTTGTCAAGTCCGTAGATGTTATATTTCACATAGGAGCTATATCAGATACAACTTTACAAGATTCAACAGAGATGTTGAGATATAATTATGCATTTAGTAAAGAATTATTTGATTATGCACAGAAATATGGTAAAAAGGTAATATACTCTTCTTCAGCAGCTTGTTATGGTGATGGTGGTGGAATGCCATTAAACATATATGGTTGGTCGAAATTAATGGCTGAACAATATGGAATGGCTAAATGTGATGATTTTGTAGCTCTTAGATATTTTAATGTATATGGTCCTGGTGAAAATCACAAAGGAAAAATGTCTTCTGTAGCATTACAATCTTGGAATGGTGAGATAAATAAACTATTTCCAAAAAAACCAAAAAGAGATTTTGTTTATATAGATGATGTTATTAGTGCAAATATACATGCAATAAATTCACCCAAAGGTGTTTATGAAGTTGGTAGTGGAGAAGCTCGAACCTTTGAAGATGTATTAGATAATATGGGAATAAAGTACACCTATCACTTAGACAATGCAATACCTGAATGGTATCAATTTTATACAAAATCAAATAAATCTGAATGGTTACCTGGTTGGAATCCAAAATACAATTTAGAAAAAGGTATAAAGGAATATAGAAAGTATTTAGATGATTAAAATTTTAGTTATCGGAGATAGTTGTGTAGATAAATTTATTTATGGTAATTGTGATAGAATTTGTCCTGAAGCACCTGTTCCTGTATTTAATCCTATAAATATTACGGAAAATGGTGGAATGGCAAAAAATGTTCAATCCAATATAAAGTCTCTTGATGTGTATTGTGATATTATGACAAATGAAGAGTTAATTGTAAAAACTCGTTATGTGGATAGTAAAACAAATCAAATGTTGATAAGGGTTGATGAACATGATTATGTTAAGAAAAGAATAAATCTTAAAAAACTAAAAGATGTGATTCACAAATACGATAGTGTTGTTGTGGTAGATTATGACAAAGGGTTTTTGAATGAAGATGATTTAAAAGAAATTGTATCCATACATAAAAATGTATTCTTTCACACAAAAAAGAAATTAAGTTGGAATTATATTAAAGCTAGATTTATTCAAATAAATCAATATGAATATAAAAATACTTATAAAGAAGTTGAAGATATGAAAGGGCATATTGAAGATAAACTTATTGTGACATATGGGGATAAAGGTTGTTATCACCAAAGGAAATTATATCCACCATCAAGAAAAGTAGAAGCTAGAGACTTGTCAGGTGCAGGTGATACATTTATGGCAGCATTTGTTGTTAGTATAACTGAGGGTAGAGGTATAAATACTGCAATAGAATTTGCACAAAATTGTTCAGCTGATGTTGTAGAAAAAAGAGGAGTGGTAACTATATGATAATTTATGTAGATATAGATAACACTATTTGTGATACTAAAAATTCAGATTATGAAAATTCAACACCAAGATATGAGCAAATAGAAAAGATAAATAAATTACATAATGGGGGAAATGAAATAGTTTATTGGACAGCTCGTGGTGGACATAGTGGAATTGATTGGAGTAGGTTTACAAAAAAACAAATAGATAATTGGGGTTGTTGTTATACACGAATAGAAAAACAGAAGAAACCATCATATGATTTATTCATATGTGATAAAACAAAAAGGATAGAGGAAATATAATGGGCCATAAGATTAAACCAATAGTATGTGAGGGTTGTAAAGTTCCAAAAGGTTGGGGTGAAGAAATCATCATAGAAAATAACGAAATGTATTGTGGTAAATTATTGAAGTTTAAAAAAGGTTGTAAGTTTTCAATGCATTATCATTTAATTAAAGATGAAACTTGGTATGTGAATGAGGGGGAATTTATTTATCGTTGGATAGATACAGAAACCGCAGAAGTTAAAATAGTGGCTCTTAATAAAGGTGATGTAGTTAGACAACGAGTTGGACAACCACATCAGTTAGAAGCATTAACTGATGGTGTGGTGTTTGAAGTATCAACACAACATTTTGATGAAGATAGTTATAGAGTTTGGAAAGGAGATAGTCAAAATGAAAGTATGGACTAATGGATGTTTTGATATATTACATCGTGGTCATATTGAATTATTTAGATACGCCAAATCACTTGGTAGCGAACTGTGTGTTGGTATTGATACGGATAAGAAGGTAAGGTTAGATAAAGGTAAACACAGACCAATAAATAATGTACAAGATAGAATTTTTATGTTACAATCTATTAAGTATATTGATAAAGTAGTTACGTTTGATTCTACAGATGATTTGACTAATACTATAAAATGGTATAAACCAGATATAATGGTTATTGGTTCTGATTGGAAAGGTAAAAAAGTTATTGGTGAAATGTTTGCTGATAAGTTATTATTTTTTGATAGAGTTGGAGATTATTCAACAACAAATATATTAAAAAAATGAAAATATGTAAAGAATTTAAAGGTGATAGACCTTGTAAATATTATTGGACAGATAAATCTCATAATTGTATGGATTCAAATAGTTCCAATTACAAAGAATATTCACATAGGATTTTATTGATAAAGTTAGACGCATTAGGTGATGTGATGAGAAGTACAGCTTTAGTTGATGGAATAAAGAAAAAATATCCAGATTCACATTTAACTTGGTTGGTTAAAGATAATGCAAAATTCTTTTTAGAAAATAATATTGGTATTGACAGAGTTATGATATATAATGATGAAAATGCAAGAATATTACAATGTGAAAAATTTGATATTCTTATAAATTTAGATAAAGATTCAAAATCTACATCGTTGGCTATGTTGTTTAAATCTAACGATAAGCGAGGTTATGGTTTACATGAGGATGGTTATCCAATTCCATTAAATAATGCAGCTAAATATCATTATGACATTTGTTTAGATAATTATGGTGAAAAAACAAAAAATAAAAAAAGTTATCAAGAATTAATTTATGAAATTGCAGAAATTAATTATGAAAAACAAAAACCAACTTTAAATTTAGATAAAGATACATATGAAATAATTAAAAAACAATTTTACAGAGAAAATAAAATAAAAGATACAGATAAAATAGTAATTTTAAATACAGGTTGTGGACCAGTGTATCCATATAAAAAATGGACTTATGATGGGTATAAAAATTTAATAAAACTTCTATCAAAAGACAAAAACACAAAAATAATATTAACAGGTTCTTCTGATGAAATAGATAGAAACTCTAAACTTTATAATGAGTGTCATTATCCAAACTTAATTGACACCACTAACAAATATGATTTAAAAGAATTTTGTTATTTAATAAGTTTATCTGATGTGGTTGTAACCGGAGATACTGTTGGTTTACATATTGCAATTTCTTTAGATAAAAATATAGTTAGTTTTTTTGGAACTACTCCACATCAAGAAGTTGATTTATTTGGGTTGGGAACAAAATTAGTTAGAGAAGAATTAGATTGTTTAAATTGTTATAGTCAATTTGTATGTCCATATAATGGTAAGTGTATGAGTTTAATAACAGCTGAAAAAGTTTATGAAAGTATTATAAAATATATTTAATTTTTCTAAATAATTTATATATGTATATATGAAGATTAAATAGGAGGTGGTATGAGTTTAGATATTATATTTGCTGAATTTGGTGATAGGTCTACAGCAAATCAAAAATGGGTAAATCCAATAGGTAGATTACATCCTACATATGAAGGAATCAAAAGATATTTTCCAGAAGCTAATATAATCTGTTATAGTGATGATAAGTCTATTGGTGAGGGTTATGACATAGAGGTTAGGTATGTAAATCCTGAAAGAACACCATTTGATAGGAACTATAGAGAGGGTAGTGGTAAGTTAAAATGGGGATACCATTGTTGTGATTATTATCAAGTACAAGGTTTATTAGATTCTAAAGCTGATGTCGCTATATCAATGGATTCTGATTTAATGTTTGTTTCTGATGATGTAAAAACTTTAGTGCCTATAATAGAAAAGTTTGGAATATGCTGTCCACAAAATGAAAGACAGATGATGAAGGTTGATGGAATTTATACACGAGGTAACGATGGAGACTATCATATAGGGGAAGACGAAAGTGGTGGTAATATATTGACTTATGATTTATGGTGGTTAGGTTTAAAACCAACTGATAAAAGAGGTAGGATTTGGTTAAAGGAGTTTCAAAGACTAATGGAAACCAACCCAAAGAGAGGACCTTTACAACTAAGTAGAGCTGCTTGGAATACAGGAGTTTATCCTTATCCAATGCCAAAACAATTTGGTGTTGGTAGTGGACATATAGGATGTGGTGAAGAAATAATATTACATGTTGGACATACAAATGTTCAAGATTATTACTTAGAGGAGAGAATATAATGAAAATTTATTGTATATTGTTTGATACATTTCCAAGACATCCTGAAATGGAAAAATTATTCAAATCAAAGGGTTTACACTTTGGGGATTATCTAACTCAACCTGATACAGTCACCACACTAATTTCTATGTTTTCAGGACATAGAGCATCTGAAATGAGAGATTCTGGTATAGGACATTCACACACATATGCTCTTCTCTCTGATGAAGATAAAGCTATATGGGATGAAAAAATATTATTTAAACATTTACCAGAGGATTGGAATATACATTTACATTCAATGCCTAACACTAGAGGGGATGACAATTCCATTCATGATTGTTGGCCTATGTATAATGATCCAAATACAAAACCAGGATTAAGAGATTGTAAATTATTACCTGATGATATTTGTGGTAGAGTTAGAGATTTTATATTTTATAATTATCAAGAGGGTGATGATGAGAGAAACTTTATAAAAAATATGCAAGATTTACCATCAGATGAAAATCATCTTGTAGTTTTAAAATATAATCATTATCACGATGCTGAAAGAGGTAAACAAGAAGATGTATTTAGTTTATTTAAAAACATAGTTGAAACGATAGACTTTAAAGAGGATAACTCTTTGTTTTGGATATTCGCTGATCATGGTGAACCACAAGGTATAACTAAAAATCATAATCCACCAGATTCATTTTTGGCGTGGGTAAGTGTTACTGATAATATAACCAATAAAAAAGTTACCAAAAGTAAAATAGCTTCAATAGATTTTAAAAACAATGTATTAAATAGAGTGTTTAATAAGAATTTACCAAATGATGTTTTGGATGAATTGGATATGGATAGAATATATGTAACAGAGGATAGTCGTGCTGCTGTTAATGAATACAATTGCACTAGTGTATCTGCTATAACAGCTTTAGATGAAGACAAATATGTACAATATTGTATGCACAATGGTGGAGCTCCAGATGGAAAATATGATGGTTATGAAGAGGTTGCCAGAATATACGAAAGAAAATATGGTACTGAAGGTGATTTAGGTGTTATAAACAGAACTTGGGAAGATATTAATTTTAAACACAAAACAATAATAAAATTAAAAGATTATTTGATGAATGGAATTTGGAGATGGTATTTTACTAATGAATAAAGTTGTATATATCGGAATGTGTGCTGATTTGATTCATCACGGACACTTAAATATTATAAAAGAAGCTAAAAAATATGGTGAGGTTATTGTAGGACTTCTAACAGATTCCGCAATAGCTGATTACAAAAGATTACCAGCTTTAAATTATGAACAAAGAAAGATTGTAGTTGAAAATATAAAAGGTGTTGGTAAAGTTATACCTCAAGAAACACTTGATTACATTCCTAATCTTGAAAAATTAAAACCAAACTATGTTGTTCACGGTGATGATTGGAAAACTGGTGTTCAAAAACAAGTAAGACAACAAGTTATCGACAAGCTAAATCAATGGGGTGGTAAAGTTATAGATGTACCATACACAAAAGATGTATCATCAACAAAATTACATAATCATTTGAAAGAGATTGGTACTACTTCTGATATTAGAAGAAAAATGTTAAAAAGGTTGATAGAGTCAAAACCAATAGTTAGGATTTTAGAATCACATAATGGACTAACAGCTTTAATAACTGAAAAAACAAAAGTTAACAATGATGAATTTGATGGAATGTGGTTAAGTAGTTTGACTCACTCAGCATCTAAAGGAAAACCTGATACTCAATATGTCGACATAACTACAGTAAGTCAAACATTGGGTGAGATATTTGATGTAACTACAAAACCAATGATTGTAGATTTAGATAATGGTGGATTGGTTGAACATTTCAAACCTATGGTTAGAAGTTTAGAAAGACTTGGTGTGTCAGCTGTAATAATTGAAGATAAAATTGGTAACAAAAGAAATTCATTATTTGAAGATACATCAAATCAATTACAAGATAGCATAGAGGATTTTAGTTATAAAATATCAGAGGGTAAAAAATCATTAGTGACAAAAGATTTTATGATAATGGCTAGAATAGAAAGTTTTATACTTGGTAATGGTTTAGAAGATGCTATTGAAAGAGCTGAAGCTTACATAAAAGCTGGTGCAGATGGTATAATGATTCACAGTAAAAGTAAAACACCAGACGAAATAATTTCATTTTGTGAGGAATATAATAAATTTAAAAAAAGAGTGCCTTTAGTAGTTGTACCATCTACCTATAATAAAGTTACAGAAAAACAATTAACTGATATTGGAGTTAATGTAGTTATATACGCAAATCATTTACTAAGAAGTGCATATCCATCAATGGTTGATACCGCAACTTCAATATTACAAAATAAAAGGTCTTATGAAGCAAATGATAAATGTTTACCAATTAAACAAGTATTGGAGTTAATACCAAATGATTAAGTTACAACAATTGTTAGATGATGGATATGATTTTTTCACGGGTGTTCCAGATAGTGGATTAAAATCATTTATTAATGAAATAATTGAAAGTGATGTGAAACATGTAACTGCAACAAATGAAGGACAAGCCATTGGTATAGCAGTTGGTGCTGAATTAGCTGGAAAGAAATCTTGTGTTTATTTACAAAATTCAGGTTTAGGAAATATCATAAATCCAATTACAAGTTTATGTATACCACACAATGTTAGGCCATTATTGATTATAGGACACAGGCATACTTTACCACAACATAAAGTAATGGGTGAAATAGATGAGAAAATGCTTGATTTAATCAATTATTATCCGTATATTATAGTGAAGGGTAATAATAATGTTAAGTAGAAAAGAAGCTATAAATAATATATTTGATAAACATGGAGATGCAGTTTATATAACTAACACAGGTTATATATCAAGAGCTGTTTACAATGAATATCCAAATAATAAAAATATATTTTATATGCAGGGTAGTATGGGAATTGCACCTTGTATTGGTTTAGGTATCGCTATGAATACAGATAAAGATGTTGTTGTGTTGAGTGGTGATGGAGCTTTACTCATGCACTTAGGTATAACACACACGATTAGAGATGAAAATTTAAATAATCTATTTGTTTATGTTTTAGATAATGGTTGTCACGAATCTGTTGGTAAATACAAATGTTCTTATTTAGAAGATTGGTATTCGGGTATAACAGAAATAATAGAAATTAGCAACGATGGTAAAACAGATAGAGTTGAATTAGATTGTAAGACAAATACAAAACAAATCAAGGAGTTATTTTGAATCCATTATTAGTATGTTCTAAATCTACAAGAAAGTTTTTACCTGGATATGATAGAGTGAGAGTGGTTACATCTGCACCAACTAAAGATATTTTGAAAGAAGTTGGAACAGAAGAAAATGTTGTAGCTATTGGTGGTGGAGCTGTGATAGATACAGCAAAGATATTATCTAAAAATCCAATCAGATGTTATCCAACAACAGCAGCTGGATCATCATCAACATCTTGGTCAGTCTATTGGGATGGAAACAAAAAATGTAGTTTAAAAAGAATGATGCCTGAAGATGTTATACTACAAGGCATGTTCGTAGAAGATTTACCTGATGAAGTTATTAGAGATACAACTTATGATGTTGTTAGTCATTGTCTTGATAGTATGTCTTCGATAAAGGCTACAGAAGAAAGTGTTGCGTATTGTAAAGAGGCTTTACAAATATTAAGAACTGAAAAAGATAATTTCGGTTTAATAAAGGCAGGTGATATAGCTGGAAAAGCTATAGAAATTGCTGGTACTAATTTATTACATTCATTATCTTATCCAATGACTGGTTATTATGGAATTTCACATGGTAAAGCTTTAGGATATTTTCTACCCAAAATATCAAAATTTATAGATTATGATGTAAGTGATATTATAGGGGAACATGATATTGATTTAGAGATTGATGTGGATTTTGTAATTAAAGAGGCATTTAAATATGAAAAAATAAATGAATTTAAAGTAACAATAAACTATGAAATTTTGAAGGAGATTTTAAAATGAAAACATTAAAAGAATTAACAATAAAGTATGATGTAGATGCATTAGAGTTGGGTTATACTGATTTATATGCTCCGTTGTTTGACGGGATTAGAGAAGATGTAACTAAAGTTTTGGAGATTGGTGTGGAAACGGGAAGGTCTCATAGATTGTGGTTAGAATATTTTCCAAATGCAACTATATATGGATTTGACATTTTTACATATGGGAGTGAAGAACTTCATAGGTTACAGAAAGGAAATCCTAATTTAGATAGGTCAGTTATGTTTAAAGGAGATCAGGAGAGGGTTGATGACTTAGAAGAATTTTTATCTTTACATGGTGATGATTTTGATATTATAATTGACGATGGTGGTCATACAATGAGACAACAACAAATTTCAATGGGTGTATTGTTTCAAGCTGTTAAATCAGGTGGACATTATATTATAGAAGATTTACACACTTGTAGTGGTGAATGGCCATCACTATATGGGTATCAAACAATAAATGATGGAGACACATTAACCACCGATTTATTAAAAAGTATTATAAATAAAGATGATTCTGTAAGAGAAACTAATTATTTAACTAAAGATTTATTAGATTATATTAGAGATAATACAAAAAATTGTAGAATAGAAATTGGAAAAGAAAAATATATAAACCCGAAAGGATATACATATCAATGGCCTACCACAATATCATTTATGGAGAAAAAATGAGTAAAGTAGCAGTCATAGTGGAAACAAGAAAACAGAAAGCACTACCTTTTGTTCTCAACAATGTTATGTCTATACTTCCATCTGATTGGAGTTTACAGATATTTCACGGTTCTGATAATTTAGATTATGTAAAGGAAATAACAAATACAAAGTTACTAAATAGTAGAAACATAACTTATACTGATTTAAAAATAAAATCGGTGACTGCTGATGATTCAAGTCTTGGTATTATGTTAAAAGAAAGCTTTTGGAATGATGTTGTAGGAGATACTGTATTGTATTTTGAATGTGATTCTATGTTATGTCCTGATTCTAAACATAAGGTTGAAGATTTTGAACATTTTGATTACATTGGTGGGTATTGGGGAAATACTGAATATCCATTAGATACAGAATATCCAGTTGTAATGAATGGTGGACTCTCTATTAGAAAAAAACAATTTATGTTAGATATAATTAACAATAATTTAGAGTCTTATTTGAAAAATGGTGGTAATCCCTGTGAGGATTATTTTGTCAGTTCTCAAGTTAAAAATAAACCAACTTCAAGAGAAGTAAGAAACTTTTCTATTGATTGTGGTTATATATCGCCATTAGATATGAAAGCTCCATTTGCAGTACATAAGCCTTGGGGGGTTACACCATCAAAGGGTCATGGAAGATACTATGAAGATTTAAAAAAAGTATGTAAAGAAGTCGAGGAGTTAAAATCATTACAAGAAGAAATAAAATGGTGGGGAAAATAAATGGCATATAAATCTGGTGAAACAATGAGATTGGAAAAGGTTAGAGATATGGGTATAAACCCAACTAGTATATTAGATGTTGGTGCTCATACAGGACAATTTTACGGATGGGCTAAAAGAGTTTGGCCCTACTCTGTAATTTGGATGGTTGAGGCTAATCATTTACACAAAGGAGCTTTAAATAATCTTACTCAAGGTAAAGATGATGAGTATCTTATAGCTGCTCTTGGTGATGAGAAGAGAGAAGTTACTTTTTACACAAGAAGTGATAAACCACATACTGAAGGTAACTCATATTATGAAGAGGTTAATTATTGGGATATTCAAGATTTAGTTCAAAAAAACAAAATGACTTTACAAAGGTTAGATGATTTATTCACGGATGAAACCACATTTGACATTATCAAATTAGATACACAAGGTTCTGAATTAGATATTTTAAAAGGTGGTGAAGTTTTATGTAAAAAAGCATCAATAATTATATTAGAAGTTTCATATTTAGAATATAATAAGGGTGCACCATCAAGTGAAGAAGTTATTAATTTTATGAAAGACTATGGTTTTGAAGAAAAAATGAGTATTGGTGAACATTATAGTGATGATAAAATAATTCAGAAAGATCTTGTTTTTGTCAATAAAGCATTGTAAATTGTAATATAATATTTAGGAGAGTTGTATGAAGAAAGAATTTTTAGATTTAGGTAAACAACCAATAGCAAATGGATTTTTAAATAAAGATGATTTTAATAATGAATTTTTATTTGATTTAAAAGCTGTGTATGATGAAGATACGAAATTAATTTCACTAAAAGAGTTTGTTGCTCCGGAAATGATGTTTAATGAGAATTATGCTTACCACGCTTCAATGTCAGAAACAATGAAAAATCATTTTAAATCATTGGCAGAAAATTTACAAAAAGAGTTTAAACCAATTAATGTTTTAGAGATAGGTTCAAATGATGGTATATTTATTAGACACTTTGATCCTGATAAAACAATAGCTGTAGAACCTTGTAGTAATTTTGCAGAAATGACAAATGATATGGAATATAAAACTTATCCTGAATTTTGGACAAAAGAATTATCTAAGTTGATAAAACAAGATAATGGAACTATGGATTTAATATATTCTGCAAATTGTATATGTCACGTTCACGATTTGGATGACACATTTACAGCTGTAGAAAATCTATTATCTGATGATGGAATATTTGTTTTTGAAGACCCATCGTTAATAAGAATGATGGAAAGAGGTTCATATGACCAATTATATGATGAACATGCACATATCTTCTCAGTAACTGCACTACAAAATATATTAATAAAAAATGATTTAGAAATTTTTAGAGTTGATAATTTAAGTGTACATGGTGGTTCAAATAGAATATATGTTAAATCAATACATAATAGGTATCAAGAAATAGAGTCATCAGTAGAGGATAATTTATCAAGAGAAAATAAATTTGGATTAAATGATTTTAAAACATATCAGATATTTTCAGATAGAGTTCAAAAGTCAAAAGAAGATTTAGTTTCTACTTTAAAGAAATTAAAACAAGATGGTAAAAAAGTTATAGCTTATGGGGCAGCTTCAAAAGTAACCACTGTGTTTAATTATTGTGGTATTGATGAATCTTTAGTGGAATATATTACAGATACAACACCAAGTAAGATAGGTAAATATCAACCTGGTACTCACATACCAATAGTATCACCTGATGATGGATTTGATGAAACAGTTGATGTAGCTTACTTAGGTGCTTGGAATTTTAGAACAGAAATAATGAATAAAGAAACAGATTATTTGTCAAGGGGTGGTAAGTTTATCACTCACGTTCCACAAGTGATGATGTTTTCATAGGAGATAGAAATGTATTATCACGAAGATGATAGAGCACAAAGATTATTTGATGTGTTTGATGTATTAGATGGACAAATAAATGTTTCATATGTAAATTCTACCGAACATATTGTAGCTTGGCACAAACATAATATACAATCTGATTATTGGACTTGTTTAAAAGGTTCGTTTAAAGTCGGTATGGCTATACCAAAAGATGATGGAAAATACGAAGTTAAATGGGAATATTTATCAGATAAAAATCCAAGAGTTATAGAGATGGTTCCTGGTGTTTATCACGGATACAAAGCTTTAGAACCTGGTTCAATATTGTGTTATTACTTAACTCATAAGTATAATCCTGATGATGAGATTAGAGCTAATGTTGGTGACTTTGGAGAAATTTGGGATACAGAAAATAAATGATAACTTTAGATGATGTTAAACTTTTTAATTTAAGAAATTTTATTGAGCCTGATGGTAATTTAGTTCCAATTGAATCTAAGCATGATATTCCTTTTGATATGAAAAGAATATTTTATGTTTATGGTGTTGATAATCAAGATGACAGAGGTAAACACTCACATTATAAAACAAAACAAGTTTTAATTTGTTTAAATGGAGAAGTTAAAGTAGTTTGTGATGATGGAAAAAACAGACAAAGTTATACATTATCAAAACCAAACCAAGCACTTTACATTCCTGAAATGATATGGGATGAACAAGTTTATATATCAGAGGATTCTGTATTATTGGTATTAGCGAACACACATTATGATACAAGTGATTACATCGAAGATTATAATAAATTTGTAAAGTTAAAGGAAAAAGAATGGAAATAGTAAACAAACCATTCCCACACATTTCAATAGATAATTTCATACCATCAGATGCGATAGTTAGAGCAGCTGCTGAGAGTTTTGAACTTATGGATAACGACAATTGGGTTAAATATGGTGGTGGAGATGATGGACAAGTTCAATATTGTTCAAAGTTAGGTAGACACAATGTTCCACCCGCAGCTCTAATCGTATTAGATTATATATCTACACATTTTAATCCTAATAAAGCTTTTGGAATGACAGATAATGCTTTTCCAGATACATCACATTTTGGTGGTGGTATGATGTTAACACCTAATTTAGATGGTGAGGGTGGACATCTCGGAATGCATGTTGATGCTGATGTTCACGGAATTAATACAAATTGGAAAAGAGAATATAGTGCAGTATTGGGTATATCTGAAAAATATGATTCGTCATTTGATTTATTGTTACATAATGGTAAAGAACACACAAGAGTTCCATATAAGTTTAATAGGTTAAATATATTCAAGTGTTCAGAAAACTCTTGGCATGGATTACCTGAAATAACAAAGGGTATGAATAGAAAAACTTTGGGTGTGATGTATTGGTCTGTGATGACAGAGGAAGATAAAAAAACCGCGAGAGTCAGAGCTAAATTCAATAACGATTTGGAATTTTAATGAAAAGAATACTAATATCAGGTGGAAATGGTGAATTTGCAAAAGAGTTACAAAGACACAACACCAAATATGAAATAGTTGCACCATCTAAAAAAGAAATGGATATAACCAAGACAGAAGATATAGATTATTTTATTTATTCTAATAAACCTGATTATTTTATCCACGCTGGTGCTCTGACAAGACCAATGGTTATTCACGAGAGTGAACCTAATAAAAGTATAATTACAAATATAATAGGAACTTCCAATGTGGTATTGGCTTGTATGAAATATAATTTAAAGTTAATTTATCTTTCAACTGATTATGTATATCCTGGAATTAAAGGAAATTATGATGAAGATGATTATTTAAAACCTTTCACTAATTATGGGTGGAGTAAATTAGGTGGAGAATGTGCAGTTAGGTTGTATGATAATCATTTAATACTTAGAATGGCTATGAACAAACGACCATTTCCACATCCAAAAGCATTGGTTGATATGAAAAAAAGTTTAATGTACATAGATGATGCTTCAAAAGTAGTCCTTGAGTTATTAGATGAGATGGGAACTATAAACATTGGTGGAAAATCACAATCAGTATATAATTTTGTGAAAGAATCTAATCCAAACATTGGTAAAATATATCTTAATGATATTGAAGATGTGAATATGGCTACAGATTGTTCTATGGATACTACAAAAATGAAGGAGTTATTAAATGATACAATTATTTAAAGTTGGTAATCACAATATAGATACCTCTAAATTTTCTAATCTATTACATGACAATGTAGTTGAGGAGTTTGAAAAAACAATAGCTGATTATGTAGGAGCTAAGTATGCGTGTTCTATTAATAGTGCTACTAATGCTATCTTTCTATCTATGTTAAACAAAAATGTTACGGTTGATTTACCGAGTATGATACCACCTGTTGTGGCTAACGCTATTTTAACAAGTGGTAATAAAATAAATTTTATAGATGATGTTGATTGGGTTGGAGACTCATATGTGTTACACAAATTTGATGATTACAAGATTGTTGATTCAGCTCAAAAGTTAGAAGAGAATCAATTTGAAAAAGAATGTAATCCTGAAGACTTGATGTTTTTTAGTTTTTATCCTACAAAACCATTAGGTGGTTCTGATGGTGGAATGATAGTCACAGATGATTATGAAAAATATAGATGGTTTAAATCTGCAGTGTTAAATGGAATGTCATATGCTAATAATAATTGGGAGAGAAAAATATCATTTCCAGGTTACAAAATGTATATGAACTCTATACAAGCTCAGATATGTTTAAATAACTTTAAAACATTTGAAGAAAAAATGACATCTTTGAGTTTTCTATCTAATATATATAATAAAGAGTTAGGTTATAATAATTTTAGCCAACACTTATATAGAATAGAGGTTACAGATAATCAAAAATTTATCTCAAAAATGAAAGAAAACAACATAGTTTGTGGAATACATTATTCTGCTCTTCATTTAAATTCTGTTTATAACAATGGAATTAAATTTGATTGTGATAAATCTGAAAAGATTCAATCAAAAACTGTTAGTTTACCAATGAATGAAGATTTAAAAGATAATGATATATTTTACATAATAAACAAAGTCAAAGAAAGTTTATAATGAATTTACCAAATCACGGAAAATACGAGTGGCTTCCATTGTTAAATAGTATCGTTAAAGATTTTGAACCAAAAAAAATAATAGAATTTGGTCCAGGAAGAGGACAAACAACTATAAGTATGGCGTTAGCTTTAAAGGAATTAGGAAAAGGAAAGATAGAATCCTATGATTTATGGGTTGATGAATATTGGGGAGACATACAAGATTGTTTAAATGGTTTTAAAGAATGGAACGTGTCAGATTTGATTGATTTACAGAAAGTTGATTTTTATGATTGGATTAAATTACCAATTGAAGATAGAGAATTTGACATACTTTATTTTGACATTGACAACAATGGTGACAAACTTTTAGATTTACATAATGCAGTAAAACATAATATAAACAATGGTTCAATTGTTTTGTTTGAAGGTGGTTCTATCGTAAGGGATAACTATGGTGTTGGTGGAAGAAAAATGAATGATGTAAAAAATGAAGTAGGTTATAAAGTTTTAACAGACAATGTCAAATATTCTTTTTCTATAATTTATAATGAAAATTTATACAATATGGAGTTTTAATGAAAAAAATATTAGTTATAGCTACTGGTTGGCATTTCAGTTCACATTTTTATGAAAATATGTCAAAACAAATTGTTCCTAAAGGATGGGAAATAGATTATTACTGTGTTGCACATAGAACACCTGAGGATAAAAATACGATTAATGAAAAAGACAGTTTAAGAGAATCCACCGCTGAAGATTTTCTCACACAGTTAGACCAACTAATGTATAAGTATCCAATCACAACTAAACAGATAGAAGATTTTGGTTGGAAATTTATGTTAGAGGAAAATACGATTGGTGATATGGAATGTTTTAATCAATGGTCTGAACACTATGATTATACTAAATATGATTTTATTTTAATCACACACGATGATAATCTAATATTATCTGATAAAATATTTGTTGATATTACAGGTGGTATTGAAGTCCATAAACCAATAGAAGAGAGTAGATATGGTGCACATCAATTCAATACAGAATTGGTTAAGTTAGAAGATAATTGGTTGTTTTTAGATAATGGATACAATGAGAGTTTACCAAAAGCTTTTACACCAAGAGGTTCTTTCAGTTTTTACAAAAAAGAACTTATAGATATGTTACCTAATAAGAAATTCAATATGTATGAAAATGGTGGTTATGGTATTGTAAATCGTAGTGGTGAAACTGCTAGTGTTGGTTATGATGGTATAAAAGCTTGGAACACTCATGCTGGAACATTTAGAGACTTTTTATATGACAGTGATTCGGTTGATGGTACAAGATGGTTGTCCAATACAAAAAGAGTAAGTAGATATTGTATTGAAGGTGAAAGAGGATTTATCAGAAATCATAGGGCGGGTGAAAACTATATAGAATCTTTAAAAAATCAATTAGAGGAGATGGGATGGATATAAGACAACCAATAATTCACGATAGACATGTGGTTAAACAATTTTTTGAAAATATGAAAAGTCAAAATTTATATAAAAATGCATTCAAAATGCCAAAAGATTTAACAATTGTAACTTGTAGAAATGATGGTAGTATGGAAGATAGAATAATAGATCATTTGAAAGGTTACGAGGAAAAATCAATATTGGAGAGTAACTTAGAATACTTGGGTATTGATGATTTAGTTGTTTTAAGGGATACAAGATTGCCTTGGAGAAATACATTTAAATTTGAAATGTTAAATAATTATTTAAATTCAGGTAAATGTAAAACTAAATATTTTATGTGTTGTGATGCTATAGATGTCATATTTAAAGATAACCCACAAAAAGTTATTGATATATTTGAAACATTTGATTGTGAAGCTTTGTTTATGTCGACACACTCAGTAGATGGGTATAATTGTATGACTGAAGTAAAAGAATTTGTAGATAGAATAAATGGTGGTAATGGTAGATATTTAAATAGTGGTGTTTATATAGCTAAAACGGATTTTATAAAAGAAGTTATTGATGAAGCTATGAACTACGCTTTACCACATGGAGTTACGATGGATGAATATAGAGAATATTTGAATAGTAATCCAAGTAATTATCCACAAGGTTCTCAAGATCAAGATATATTTAGATTTCTTGAGTCAAAGTTTTATCCAAAAATAAAAGTAGATTATAGAAACGTAATGGCATATAGGAGTTAAGATGAGAATATTAATTACAGGTGGTTCAGGAACAATAGGGAAAGCTTTCATAAGAGAGTTTCCAGAACACACTTACTATAATGTCAGTAGAAATGAAAAGTTTCTAACTGATTTGATGAGAGAACATCCAAAGGTTAAGAATTTTATTGGAAACATAGAAGATGAAGGTTTTCTAATGAGAGTATTCAATAGTGTTAAACCTGATGTAGTTATTCACGCTGCAGCTATGAAACATATAAATATAGCAGAAGAGAATCCAATACAAACTTGTCAATCAAATGTGATTGGTAGTATAAATGTTATCAATGCGAGTATTATGAATGATGTTCCTATAACAATAGGAATCAGTACAGATAAGGCATGTTCATCTTCAAGTGTGTATGGTGATACTAAATCATTAATGGAAAAATGTTTTATGGAAGCGAATACAGATAAAAACAGATTTGCATTAACAAGATTCGCTAATGTAGCTCACAGTAATGGTTCTGTATTACCATTTTGGTTAAATTTAAAAGAAGAGGGTAAAACATTAAAACTGACAAGTAAAAAAATGAACAGATTAATGTTTTCTAAATCAGATGCTGCTAAACTTATCAACAAAGCTATCAACAAATGTAAAGGTGGTGATGGGGGTTTTGTATGTTCTTATAAAATGAAGTCTGTTAATATGTATGAGTTAGCTAAAGTTATATCAGATGATGTTGAAGTAGTTGGATTAAGACCTGGTGAAAAGTTAGATGAGGATTTAATAAGTGTTAAAGAGATACCATTTACTTATATTCACGATGATATGATTTATATTTATAATCAAGAAAATTTAGATGAAAATAAATTAAGACAAGGATATTCATCAGTAAGTGCTGAAAAAATGACAAGAGAAGAAATGGAGGAATTAGTTTGGAATACAAAATAGGTTGGTTTACAGAAGGTGGCTGGGAAGGTAAAGTTCCAAGAAATGACCCTAATATGAGAAATGATTTATCTTGGATGCACACTCTTGATGCAAACCACCATTTCATAGGAAACTTACCGAGTATGGAAGAAAATATGTATGACATGGGAATAATTACTATTCCAAAAACAAATATTGAAAAATTAATACAAGTTGATTTAATTAAAGAGATGAAGAGAGTGTGTAAAAGAGTTGGAACTATGCAGGAAGGTCCACATTGGTATTTTCAAGACTTTCCGATGGAACAACAAATTTGGTTTTATAATTTATTGATGGACATTGATTTTATATGGTGTCACAATGAAATAGATAAAAAATATTATGAAGGATTAACTGATAAACTTGTATATGTAAATCCCACTCTAATGTTAGAAGACCAAATAAAACCACACATTGTAAATTCAGATGCGAGAAGTGGTGTAATGATTGGTGGTAATATGTGTAGATGGTATGGTGGCTTTGATTCTTATATTGTAGCTAGAGAGTTTGACGAGGATATATTTGCACCATCAATGGGTAGAAAAATAGATAGAGAAGATGAAATGGATATAACTCATTTACCATATATGACTTGGGTTGATTGGATAAATAATTTATCAAGATTTAAATATGGGGTTCACTTGATGCCAACTTGGGCTGCAGGAACATTTACATTAAATTGTGCTTATCACGGAATACCTTGTATTGGTTATAAAGGTTTAGATACACAAGAACAATTACATCCATCGTTAAGTGTTGATTATGGTGATTTAGATACAGCTAAGATATTAGCTCAAAGATTAAGAATAGATGAAGAATTTTATGAAAAATGTAGTAAAGAATGTAAAGCTTTGTACGAAAAAAGTAGTTTTCGAGAAAAACAATATATTTATACTATGAACAAGGTTATAGGAGAAATATTAAATGAAACCAATTAGTTTTATTCAACCGAGTAGAAACAATCTAAAATATTTACAATGGAGTTACAATTCTATCAGAAAAAATCTTGGATACATACATGAGATATGTATGGCCGATGATTTCTCAAATGATGGTACTTGGGAATGGATGCAGGAGATTGTTAAAAAAGATAATAATGTAAAAATCCACAGAAACGAGGGCCCTACAAGATTAGGACATACAATTCTATACGATACATTAGTTAATGATTATGCTACCAATGATATTGTTATGATATATCACGCTGATATGTATGCTTGTCCAGGACTTGATGTAGAGATAAACAAACATATCAAGAAAGGTGTTGTGGTTAGTGGAACAAGAATAGAACCACCTTTACATCCAGATGGTCCTGAAAAGATATTAGAAGATTATGGTATTGAACCTGAAGAGTTTGATGAACAACAATTACTAAGAGATTTAGATAAGATGAAAGATGAAGGTAAAACCACAGAGGGAATCTTTGCACCGTGGGCTATAATGAAAGAAGACTTCCAAAGTATTGGTGGACACGACCCATTATATGCTCCTCAGTCAAAAGAAGATTCAGATATATTTAATAGATTCCTTTTAGCTGGGTACAAGTTTATTCAAACTTGGGAGGGTTTTGTGTATCATATGACTTGTAGAGGTTCAAGATTTGCTGATGGTGCTAAAAGAAATCCTGATGGACAAGTGTTTATGAAAGGTAGAGAGACAGATGAATGGTTAAAACAGAATCACAAATCTACTCGTAACTTTATTCGTAAGTGGGGACACTTTGTGAAACACGATTCACTTTTAAAACCTATTGTTCCACCAAAATATAATGTTGGATTTGTAATTACAGGTTGTAACGAGGACATTTTATATGAGTTAGAACCCTGGTGTTCAAACATATATGTAGATAGTCCATTAGTAAATACATACATTGAAAAGGAACAATCAGAAACAGACTTTGATTTAAAAGATAGAGTTCAAGGTTTATTTGACACGGGTGGTAATGATGTAACTCTTGAATTTGATGCTGGAGATTTTAATCAAGAAAGTTTTAACATCATAACAAGTTTATCAGAAATACTTTTAAGTGACAAGGAACTTCAAGAGGGTAGTTTTGGTGAATTTGAATTGGGAATATTTAAAGTAAAAATAAATAACTTACACACATACGAAAAGGATTTAATTAAATGCGAATCTTAGTCACGGGTGGGTGTGGTTTCATAGGTAGTAATTTTGTAAAACATATGGTTAAAAAATATTCTGACTATGAGATTACAAATTATGATAAACTAACTTATGCTGGAAATAGAAATAATGTTTCAGAATGTGAATACTATGATAATTATCATTTTGTCAAGGGTGACATTTGTGATTATAAAAAACTTAAACAAACAATTAATTCATTAGATATAGATGTGATAATAAACTTTGCAGCGGAATCACATGTAGATAATAGTATAGAAAATTCAGATGAGTTTGTTGAAACAAATATAAATGGAACTCATACGTTATTAAAATTAATGCATGAGTTTACAATTCACAAGTTTATTCAAATATCTACTGATGAAGTATATGGAACACTAACAGAAGATGATAAACCATTTACAGAGAACACACCATTAGCACCTAATAGTCCATACGCTGCTAGTAAGACAGCAGCTGATTTGTTATGTAGAAGTTTTTATGAGACTTATAAATATCCAATAACGATTACAAGATGTTCAAATAATTATGGTCCAAATCAACATAATGAAAAACTAATACCTAAACTTATAGAAAATATTAGAGAAGGTAACAAAGTTCCCATTTATGGTGATGGTAAGAACATCAGAGATTGGGTGCATGTTCAAGACCATTGTGAAGCTATTGATGTGGTGTTACACAAAGGTGACGATGGTGAAGTTTATAACATTGGTGGTGAATGTGAAAAAAGAAATATTGAAATTGTAGACGATATATTACTAAACTTTGAACAAGGATATGATTTAGTTGAGTATGTAGAAGATAGAAAAGGACACGATTGGAGATATGCGATGGATATTTCTAAAATAAAACAAAAACTTGGTTGGTCACCAAGAGTAACATTTAAACAAGGTATGAAGGAGTTAATAAATAAATGAGAGCATTAGTTACAGGTGGAGCAGGATTCATTGGTAGTAATCTTGTAGATAAACTAATTGAAGATAACCACGAGGTTATTATCGTGGATAATATGTCAACAGGAAAAAAAGACAACATCAATCCTAAAGCTGAATTTTGGGGATATGATATTGCAGATGTTGATGAAAATTGGGATGAAGTTTTTAAGGGAGTAGATATTGTATTTCATACAGCAGCTAAAGCAAGAGTTCAACCATCAATAGATAATCCTGTTGAATTTGATAGAACAAATGTTGGTGGTATTGTGAACATGTTAGATTGTTCTAAAAAATATGGAGTAACAAGATTTATTTATAGTTCATCATCATCAGTTTATGGGAATGTTGAACAAACACCTACACCGGAAAGTCACAAATTAAGTCCACTAAGTCCATATGCATTACAAAAATTAATTGGAGAACAATATTGTAAATTATTTTCAGAACTATATGGATTAGAAACGGTTTGTTTAAGATACTTTAATGTTTATGGTGAGAGACAATTATTAGAGGGTGCTTATTGTTTAGTAATGGGTATATTCGCTAGACAAAAACTATCAGGTGAACCAATGACAATTAGAGGTGATGGTGAACAAAGAAGAGATTTTACATATGTTGGTGATGTGGTAGACGCTAATATCAGATGTGCAACTAATCTTGGTGTTGAATTTAATGGTGAAGTATTCAACATAGGTAATGGTGATAATCGCTCAGTAAATCAAATTGCTGATATGATTGGTGGAGACAAAGTAAATGTTGAACCTGTAATTGAACCAAGAGAAACATTAGCTGACAATAGTAAAGCAAAACGAGTATTAGGTTGGGAGACAACTGTGAAAATAGAGGATTGGATGAAAAATTATAAGGAGGATATGGGTTTATGAAAATAGGAATAATTGGTAATGGTTTTGTAGGTTCTTCAGTAGCATTTGGATTCTCACCACAAACAGGTTGTGATGCTGAAGTAAAAATATATGACAAAGATGAGACTAAATCAACACATACATTAAGTGAAGTGGTTACGGGTTCTGATTATATATTTTTGTCAGTTCCTACACCATCAAATCAAGATGGTTCAATAAGTTTAGATATATTATTTGATGTATTTAAAGATATAGATGATGTTATTGATTACGAAGATGACTGTCAGCCAGTAATATTATTGAGGTCTACCGTGACTCCAGGAACAACAGAAAAAATACAAATTAAATATCCAAAAATGCATATTGTATTTAATCCTGAATTTCTTACAGAAAGGTCAGCTAAATTTGATTTCATTAATCAATCAAGATTTATTGTTGGTGGTTCTTGGGGAGATACGACAAAAATTGAACAATTGTATCAATGGAGATTTGGAGAAACAACACCTGTAATAAAAACAAACTATCAAACTGCTGAAATGATTAAGTATATGAATAATTGTTTCTTTGCAACTAAAGTGTCATTCTTAAATGAAATGTATCAAATAGCTGATGCTTGTGGTGTTGATTGGGATATGGCTATTGAGGGTTTTGTTAGAGATGGTAGAATAGGACATTCACATATGAATGTACCAGGTCCTGATGGTAAATTTGGATTTGGTGGTAGTTGTTTTCCAAAAGATATACAGGCTATGATTAATTTTGCAGAAAGTTTAGATGTTGAACCATCTGTTCTTTTAGGAGCTTGGAAAAAGAATTTAAATGTTAGACCAGAAGAGGATTGGAAAAAATTAAAAGGAAGAGCTGT